>OHEP01001275.1_pt1 | contig 13286 bp, 9 predicted proteins | sample 1567271 | NCBI WGS metagenome assembly OHEP01 (sample SAMEA3879577, study PRJEB24766) | human gut metagenome | biome: human-associated habitat; feature: feces | place: USA | collected 1985/1987
CAGTCGGTGTGCTATACACATTTTCACTCAAACAAGGTTTTTAGAGGTGACCTATTCTTCCGTGACCCGATATGAACTTTTAAGAGCCGAATCAGCGTTGGCTTCGGCTCATAACCAACCCAATTTGTTAGGAATGCACAATTGGAATCAACATTTGCTGTCAAAATGTACGAAGTTAGGGCTGAAATGAATATTTTTGGTCTAAACTACTTGATTTTTGGTTTTGGATATGATAATATATAGTCAGAACAAATCAAACAAGTTCAGAACAGTTCAAAAGCAATCAACAAACAGAAATCAAGAGGATCAGAAAATGTTAACAGAAGAACGTCACTCCATAATCACCGACACCGTGAACACGCGAAAAAGCGTGACGATAGCAGAGCTTTGCAGGATACTCGACGTATCCGCGTCGACGGTCAAAAGAGATCTGAATATTCTTGCGGAGGCAGGAAAGATTACTAAGGTGCGCGGCGGTGCGATCTCCCTTGACGAGAGCTTTTCCGCAGTAGAAAAGAACGTCGAGGAGAAATCCGCGATATGCACCGAGGAAAAGACCGCCATAGCAGCATACGCGGCGTCACTTGTGGAAAACGGCGATTTCATCTTCCTCGACGCAGGAACAACCACTGAAAAAATGATCGAGTTCCTGCCGCAGAAAGACATCACCTTCGTCACCAACGGATTTATTCACGCGAAGAAGCTCGCGCAGAGAGGATTCCGGGTGTTCATCACCGGCGGCGAGATCAAGGCGGCAACGGAAGCGATAATCGGAGCTGAGTGCGTTCTGACGCTCAAGAACTACAACTTCACGAAGTGCTTCATGGGAACCAACGGCATTTCCCTTACCGCAGGATTCACTACGCCGGACGTAAATGAAGCCCGCGTGAAATCCGCAGCGATGGAGAGCAGCCGGAGATCCTACATACTGGCTGATCACTCGAAGTTCGATGAGATAAGCTCCGCGACATTCGCGCAGCTTGGCAAGGCGAACATTATCACGGACAGGCTTTCGAACAGGAAATACGCAGAATACACATCTATCAAGGAGGTCATGTAAAATGGTTTACACAGTCACATTCAACCCGGCTGTCGACTATATCGTGCATACAAAGCAGCTCATAGCGGGCGCTACGAACCGTTCCGACAGCGAGGAGATCTACTTCGGCGGAAAGGGCATCAACGTTTCGATAGTCCTCAGCGAGCTTGGAGTTAAGTCAAAGGCGCTGGGATTCGTGGCGGGATTCACCGGCGAGGCTATTGAAAATGGCGTTGCCGAGAAGGGAATAGACGCTGATTTTGTCCACCTGAACGAGGGATTTTCAAGGATCAACGTCAAGATAAAGTCCGGCGAGGAGACCGAGCTTAACGGCCAGGGTCCGAAGATAACCGACGAGGCTATACGGGAGCTTTACGCAAAGCTTGACGAGATACAGGACGGCGACACACTGGTGCTTGCAGGGTCGATACCTTCGTCGCTGCCGGCTGATATCTACGAGAGGATACTTGAACGGCTGAGCGGAAAGAAGATACGCGCGGTTGTGGACGCCACAAAGGACCTTCTGCTGAACGTGCTGAAGTACAGACCGTTCCTGATAAAGCCCAACAACTTCGAGCTTGGCGAGATATTCGGCGTTGAGATGAAGTCCACGGAGGATATCGTGAAGTACGCCGGAAAGCTCAAGGAAATGGGCGCGCAGAACGTCCTCGTTTCAATGGCGGGCGACGGCGCGGTGCTCCTCGACGAGAACGGAAAGACCCACGTCTGCGGCGTGTGCAGTGGCAAGGTCAAGAACTCCGTAGGCGCGGGGGATTCGATGGTCGCGGGATTCGTTGCGGGCTGCGAAAAGGGCGATTACGAATACGCCCTGAAGCTCGGAACCGCTTCCGGAGGCGCAACGGCGTTCTCCGAGGGTCTTGCTGAAAAGGACAGGATATACGAACTGCTCGGGCAGTTAGGCTAAAGACAAAGCAGACTGATTTGGATAAACGGACAGGTTACGGATAACAATAACAGGAGGAAATGGCATGAGAATAGTTGATCTTCTTAATAAAGACAGCATTCTTCTTGGCGGCGCACCAACCAGCAAATCCGAAGCTATAGACATGCTGATCGACTTACAGGTAAAAGGCGGGAATATCGCAGACAGGGAAGCCTACAAAAAGGGCATTCTGGCGCGTGAGGCTATGAGCTCCACCGCAGTGGGCGAGGGGATCGCGATACCCCATGCAAAGAGCGAAGCGGTAAAGGCTCCGTCGCTTGCGGCGATGACGGTACCCGGCGGGGTTGACTACGAAGCGATGGACGACGAGCCGTCCAACCTGCTGTTTATGATCGCGGCTCCTAATAACGGCGACGTTCACCTCGAGGTGCTTTCAAGGCTGATGACTCTTCTGATGGACGAGGATTTCCGTGCGAAGCTACTGGCGGCTGACAGCAAGGAGAGCTTCCTGGCGGCTATTGACGCGGCTGAAAGGGAGAAATACCCTGACGAGCCGGCGGCAGCCCCTGCGGCTCCCGCGGAGAGCAGCTACAGAGTACTCGCAGTTACCGCCTGCCCCACCGGTATCGCGCATACCTACATGGCGGCGGAAGCGCTCGAAAAGGCGGGAAAGCGGCTCGGTATCTCCATCAAGGTGGAGACGAACGGCTCCGGCGGCGCAAAGAATATCCTCACCCCCGAGGAGATCGAGAAGTGCGACGGTATCATCGTAGCCGCAGACAAGACCGTTGAAATGGCAAGGTTCAGCGGCAAGAAGGTCATCTCGACAAAGGTATCCGACGGTATCAAGATTCCTGACGAGCTGATAAACCGCATTGTGAACGGCGACGCTCCGGTCTACCATCACGAGGGCGGGAGCGGCTCGGCGGCTTCCTCCACCGGCAGCGAGAGCTTCGGCAGAAAGATTTACAAGCACCTGATGAACGGCGTTTCCAACATGCTTCCGTTCACGGTCGCAGGCGGTATCTTCATAGCGCTGGCGTTCCTGATAGACACTATCGCAGGCGTACAGCCCGGCGACAATTTCGGTACGGTTACTCCCGCGGCGGCATGGTTCAAGACCATCGGCGGATTCGCGTTCAACTTCATGGTTCCTGTGCTGGCGGGCTACATCGGTAAGAGTATCGCAGACCGCCCCGGCTTCCTTGTAGGTCTGGTCGGAGGATACCTCGCAACCACAGGCTCGACATTCGCAAGCGTCGGCGGCGCAATGCCGTCCGGATTCCTCGGCGCTCTGCTGGCGGGCTTTGCGGGCGGCTTCATCATGCTGGGTCTTGAGAAGCTCTGCGACAAAATGCCGAAGGCGCTCAACGGTATCAAGCCGGTACTCATCTACCCGCTTGCCGGACTTGGAATAATCGCAGTGGTAATGTGCGCGATAAATCCGTTTATGGGCATGATAAACACCGGTATCTCGGATTTCCTGAGCAATATGGGAAGCAGCAGTAAAATACTCCTCGGCGCAGTCCTCGGAGCGATGATGTCTATTGATATGGGCGGTCCGTTCAACAAGGCGGCTTACGTATTCGGAACCGCAGCGATCGCGGCGGGAAACTACGATGTCATGGCGGCGGTAATGGTCGGCGGTATGGTTCCCCCCATCGCGATAGCGCTCTCTACCACGTTCTTTAAGAACAGATGGACCGAGGAGGAGCGCAAGAGCGGCCCTGTAAACTACATCATGGGTCTGAGCTTCATCACTGAAGGCGCGATCCCTTACGCTGCGGCTGATCCGCTGAGAGTTATCCCGGCGTGCATGGTCGGCGCAGGCCTTGCAGGCGGACTTTCAATGGCGTTCAACTGCACGCTGATGGCTCCGCACGGAGGTATCTTCGTGTTCGCGGTAGTCGGCAACTGGGCGATGTACCTGGCAGCGCTCGCTGCGGGTTCTATCGTGGGAATGCTCCTGCTGGCTCTGCTCAAAAAGAAAAAGGTATCTGCGAAGAAAAAATAATTATACAGAACAAAGGAAAAAGAAATTCACCCGGAGGGGGCGTTCAGCCCCCGTACATCAACACGACAAAGGAGAAATCATCATGGTAACAAAGACAGTAGAAGTAAAGAATGAACAGGGTCTGCACATGCGCCCGGCTGGAATCCTCGCGGCAGAAATGAAGAAGTTCGCGGGCTGCACCGTGACCCTCAAGACCGCTGACAAGACTGCAAAGGCTTCCGCAGTAATGCAGATAATGGCGGCAGGCATCAAGTGCGGAACCCAGGTAGAGATCATTGCAGACGGCGAAAACGAGCAGGCAGCGCTCGACAAGGCAGTAGAGCTTTTCGAGAGCGGATTCGGAGAGTAATATATTAATTCGGAATGCGGAATTAAGAATTCGGAATTATGGTGCCGCCTTCGGCGGTTATTAAATACGTCCCACGAAGTGGGACACATTGATTCCGAATTCCGCATTCATAATTCCGAATTTAACAAGTGGGGTGTTTGTATGAAAAAGTATTCCGGCAAGGGCGTATACGGCGCTATAGCCATCGGAAAAATTTCCGTACTGAAAAAGAATGACGCAGCAGTCACACGCGTGCATGTAGAGGACGCAGCCGCTGAAAAGGCGCGTGTCGAAAAGGCGAAGCAGGCGGCTGCGGAGCAGCTTCAGGCTATTCACGACAAGGCGCTCAAAGAGGTCGGCGAGGCAAACGCGCAGATCTTCGAGATACACATAATGATGCTGGAGGACGAGGACTACAACGAATCCATCGCGAACATCATAGACACCCAGCAGGTCAACGCGGAATACGCCGTAGCCGTGACCTCCGACAATTTCGCAGAGATGTTCGCCGCAATGGACGACGCGTACATGCAGGCGCGTTCAGCCGATGTCCGGGATATCTCCAACCGCATAATCGCTAACCTCACCGGCACTGCGGACAGTTCCGCTGAGTCCTGCGACAGCATGATAGTCTGCGCGGACGACCTCGCTCCCAGCGAGACCGTGGCGCTCGACAAGGACAAGGTGCTTGCGTTCGTTACGGCGCACGGCTCGTCAAATTCCCACACCGCCATACTTGCTAGGAACATGAATATTCCGGCTGTAATAGGCATGGGCGATGAGTTCCTGACCGAGATATCATCCGGAACTCCGGCGATAGTGGACGGCTACACAGGCACCGTGATAGTCGACCCGGACGAGGCGACAGTCGCCGAATATACCGCAAAGCGCACTTCCGACGAGGAGAAAAAGCGCCTTCTTCAGGAACTCAAGGGCAAGGAGAACGTCACCGTTGACGGCAGAAAAATCAACATCTACGCCAACATCAGCGGAATCGACAACATCGGCGCTGTGCTGCTCAACGACGCGGGCGGCATAGGACTTTTCCGCAGCGAGTTCCTGTATCTTGAAAACAGCGATTTTCCCACCGAGGAGCAGCAGTTCCACGCGTACAAGCGCGTTCTCGAGAGCATGGCTGGCAAGAAGGTCATCATACGCACGCTGGATATCGGCGCTGATAAGCAGGTAGGCTATTTCGGGCTGAAAAAGGAAGAGAACCCCGCGCTTGGCTATCGCGCTATCCGTATCTGCCTTACCCGCCCCGAGATATTCAAAACGCAGCTCCGGGCGCTGTACCGCGCTTCCGTTTACGGCAATCTCGGCATAATGTTCCCGATGATAACCAGCGTGAAGGAAGTCGAGCGTATCAAGGAAATATGCGAGGAGGTCAAGGCGGAGCTTCGCAGCGATGGCATTGAGTACTCCGACAAAATCGAGCTTGGTATCATGATAGAGACTCCCGCAGCCGCGCTGATAAGCGACAGGCTGGCTCCGATGGTGGACTTTTTCAGCGTAGGCACCAACGACCTGACGCAGTACACGCTTGCCTGCGACCGACAGAATCCCGATATTGAGGAGTTTATCGACACGCACCATGAAGCTATACTCAGGCTCATTGAAATGAGCGCCGAGAACGCCCACAAGAACGGCGCATGGATAGGAATATGCGGCGAGCTTGCCGCAGATACCACGCTTACGGAGCGGTTCCTCAGAATGGGAATAGACGAGCTTTCCGTATCTCCCAGCTTCGTGCTGAAGGTGCGCGACGCAGTACGCCGAACTGATCTTTCCGAATGATATGACTGATTTCTCGCATGCATGTGCGGGGGATCGTTTTTGTTCGCTTTTGTCGCTTTGACCTGAGCAAGTAGTTTTCTGCCGAAAATTGCAGGATACTGGCGCAGTTTAAACGGTAGAATTTGAGGTGTATCGGGAATATCGTCTTGATTTTTCCGGCATGGTGTGATAAAATATAAATAATAATTTTACGGCCGGAACTCAATGGCCTGCAGACAGAAAGGACGCGCTTAAATGCTGAATAGATCGGGAATTATAGGTCTGTGCTGTACGGCGGCAAACAAAGAGCCGTCCAAGCCTATAATCGACGCCATCGCGAAACATCTTGAAAAGACCGGAAGTCACAAAATGCTGGTGTTCCAGTGCTTCGAGGATATGCACATGAACACCCCGACGGATATCGGCGGCGCTTCCGTGTATAAGCTGATAAATTACGACATGCTCGACGCAATGGTCATCGTGCCGTTTTCTATGCACGATCACGCCGTTATCGACCAGGTAGTGCAGGAGTGCATAAAGCATGATGTTCCGCTTATCTCCATTGATATGGAGATACCCGGCGCGTTTACCGTGCAGTTTGGCTATGAAGAAGCGTTCGGCACTATCGTGGAGCATGTTCTGGACGTCCACGGGTGCAGGCGGATAAAGCTGGTTTCAGGTCCTGCGGACAATCCGTTTTCGCAGCAGCGTGTCGAGCGCTGCCGGGAGATAATGCGGCTGCACGGTCTGACTCTGAATGACAGCGACATAATATGCGGCGAATTCTGGGAGAATCCGACATACGAAGCAATGGACAGGTTCTTTGAATCCGGCGAACCGCTGCCGGAAGCGTTCATCTGCTGCAACGACGCAATGGCTATGGCGGTCTGCCTGAAACTTACGGAGCACGGATATTCCGTGCCCGAGGACGTGATAGTGACCGGCTTTGACGGGATAAATCTGGAGCGGTACCACAAACCGAGGCTGACTACAGCTTCCAGGGATCATTCCCAGATCGCGGACACGGTGCTCGGCATAATTGCCAGAATATGCGCGGAGCCGGGTCTGGAGCCTTATAAGGTAGAGCTGAAATACGATCCGGTATTCAGCGAGAGCTGCGGCTGCGGAACAGGGAAGAGCGCGGATCCGAACCGCGTGGTCGCGGATATCATGGAGGACTACAGGAACGCTCTCAACTACGAGGAGTACGTGAACCACATGGAAAACGAGATCGCCGCAGATCCTGCTCCGGGGAACGTTCACAATGTGCTGAAAAAATACTGCCCGGGTAATGCGATGATTTGCCTTACAGAGGAACTGAACCGTTACTTCCACGGTCAGGACGACTCGCTGCCTGCGTTCACCGGATTCGGGGACATGCGGGTTTTCCTGTCGACATTCGAGGGCAGGAGCGACGAGGGAACGGTATTCCCGGCGGCAAGGCTGATACCGCAGCTCGAGAATTCCTTCGGTGCGAACAATACGCTGTTCATAATCCCGCTGCACTTCCAGGATACGGTGCATGGGTACTTCATAACGCATTACGTGCTTGACGAACATCACAACGAGCGGCTGTACACATTCTGTACCAGCCTCAACCGCTGCCTTGAGACGATGTGCGCGCACGAGCATATGAGTATACTTAACCGCCGTCTGGAGTTCATGTTCACACATGACCATCTTACGCAGATATACAACCGGTATGGGTTCTACAATGGATTCCGCAGGAGCTGCGCTGATATCGTCGGCTCCAGGGAGGTCTTTATTGTGTCGATAGACCTCAATGATATGAAGTACATCAACGACAATTACGGTCATTCGGCAGGCGACGACGCATTGTGCATTACTTCTGCGGCACTTACCCGGGCGGCGGAGCACTGCGGCGGGAATACAATATGCTCAAGGTTTGGAGGAGATGAGTTCGTAGCGGCAGAAGTCTGCCAGGGCAGCGCGAAGGAGAAGGCGGATAAGTTCCGCGAAGGCTTTGTGAAAGCACTTGCCGAGCTGAACGCCGCGAGCGGCAGACCGTTTGCGGTGAAGGTAAGTATCGGAGTGTACTCAGCTTCACTTGAAGGCGTGGATTCCATTGATGAGCTGATAGAGCTGGCAGACCGCCTGATGTACTCTGACAAGGCAAGGCACAAGCGCCACCCCAGAAACTGAGCATTTCATGACCTTATATAAAATACCCCCGGCATATGCCGGGGGGTATTTTTAATTATCAGTTGTACATGTTCTTCTGGAGTACGTTGGTGTAGACCTTTTCCATGTCGGGTTCGATACCCTTGATTTTGAACAGCTCAGTGACGGTCACGAACTTGTAACCCTGCTTCTGAAGCTCCGGGATTATGGTGTCCAGCGCTTCCACGGTCATGGAGTTGCCCTCTGCGTCGTGGAGCAGGATTATATCGCCGTCCTTAGCCTGCTTGAGGATCATTTTAGCGCGCATTTCAGCGGTTACTCTGTCCTCCCAGTCGTTCGCGCCGATTCCGGCGATGAACGGAACGTCGATATTGTCGAACACTATCTGATGTACCGAAATATACGGCGGGCGGAAGAACTTCGTGTGTTCGCCGGTTATCTCGTAAACCTTTTCATCGGTGTATTCGAACTCTGCCCTGATATCCTCGGCGGAAAGCTCTGTCATGTTGCTGTGTGTGCGGCTGTGGTTGTTTATCTCGCAGCCGAGGTCGTAGGCGCGCTTTACCGCCTTGGCGCTCTCATCGTTGATGTTGTTTCCGATGAGGAAGAACGAGGCAACTATGTCGTACTTCTCCAGCTTGTCTATAACATCGTTCGTTGTGGTAACGTTAGGGCCATCGTCAAAGGTCAGCGCGATGTACTTTACGTCCTGGCTCATTTCTGTTTCCTCCGCTGTATCGTTTTTTGTGCTGTCTGATGTTCCGGCGGTGATTTCTTCGGTGAGCTTTTCCACTTCGGAAGTTATCTTCTCGATAGTGCTTGAAACGCTTGCAGAATCCGCCGTGCTTTCCGCGCCCTGCGTGGAGTCTGCGGAACTGCCGGACGGCGCTCCCGTGCATGCGGAGAGCATCGTCGCAGCGGTAAAAGCTGCCAGAATTATTTTGATTATCATGTTCGTTTTCATCTTACTTTACAACGATGTTTACAAGCTTGTTCGGAACTGCGATCTTCTTAACTACAGTCTTGCCGTCGGTCAGAGCCTTTATCTCAGGGAGATCGAACGCGAGGTTCTCAAGCTCCTCCTTAGCGCAGTCAACAGGCGCGTTGAAACGAGCCTTTACCTTGCCGTTGACCTGAACTACTATCTCAACGCTGTCCTCAACGCAGAGCTTCTCGTCGTACTCTACCCACTTCTGCTCGTTGAGCACGCCCTCGTAGCCCATTACCTGGTACAGCTCCTCGGTGATGTGCGGAGCGAACGGATTGAGCAGTATCAGCAGAGTTCTGTAGTCTGCGCGGGTCAGAGAGCCTGCGGCGTCTATTTCATTAAGCAGACCCATCATCGTAGCGATGGCGGTGTTGAACTTAAGTGTTTCGATGTCCTCGCTGACCTTCTTGATGGTCTTGTGCATGGAAGCGCGGAGCTTGTCGCTGTACTCGTCGCCGGGAACTACCTTCTCCTGCATAGCCCATACTCTGTCGAGGAAGCGCTTGCAGCCCTTGATGCCGTTCTCCTGCCACGGAGCAGCCTTTTCGAAGTCGCCTACGAACATCTCGTAAAGACGGAGGGTATCGGCGCCGTATTCCTTTACAACATCGTCAGGATTTACAACGTTGCCCTTGGACTTGGACATCTTTGTGAACTCGCCGGGACGCTCGGGGTCCTTGCCGAGTATCATACCGTGGGAGGTGCGCTTCATGTACGGCTCCTTGCAGGGAACAACGCCCTGATCATACAGGAACTTGTGCCAGAAGCGGCTGTACAGCAGGTGGAGCGTCGTGTGCTCCATACCGCCGTTGTACCAGTCGACCGGCATCCAGTACTTGAGCGCTTCCTTGGATGCAAGCTCCTTGTCGTTGTGCGGGTCGCAGTAGCGCAGGAAGTACCAGCTTGAGCCAGCCCACTGGGGCATGGTGTCAGTCTCGCGCTTTGCGGGACCTCCGCAGCACGGGCAGGTGGTGTTGATGAAGCTTTCAAGCGTGGACAGCGGGCTTTCGCCGGTGTCTGTGGGCATGTAGCTGTCTACTTCCGGGAGCTTCAGCGGAAGCTCGCTCTCAGGCAGAGCGACCCAGCCGCACTTCTCGCAGTTTACAACAGGGATAGGCTCGCCCCAGTATCTCTGGCGGGAGAATACCCAGTCGCGCAGCTTGTAGTTTACCTTCTCGCGGCCCTTGCCGTTTGCGGTGAGCCACTCCTTGATCTTTACCTTGGCGTCCTCGACGGAGAGTCCGTCCAGGAACTCGGAATTCACCATGATACCTGTAGCGCAGTCGGTGAAGGCTTCCTTCTGAACGTCCTCGCCGCCCTTGACTACCTCTATTATCGGCAGGTTGAATACCTTTGCGAACTCCCAGTCGCGGGTGTCGTGCGCAGGAACCGCCATGATAGCGCCGGTGCCGTAGGTCATCAGAACGTAGTCGGAAATGAATATCGGGATCTCCTTGCCGTTTACTGGATTGACAGCGCGGACGCCTTCCAGCTTGACGCCGGTCTTGTCCTTGTTCATCTCGGTGCGGTCGAAGTCAGACTTGCGCGCAGCGGCAGCCTGATACTCGCGGATAGCGTCCATGTTCTGGAGCTTGTCTGCCCACTTTTCAATGATGGGGTGCTCCGGAGAGATTACCATGTAGGTCGCGCCAAAGAGCGTGTCCGGGCGTGTGGTGTAGATGGTCAGCATGTCGCCGGCTGTGGTGGTGAAGTCCACCTCGGCGCCGGTTGAACGTCCGATCCAGTTCTTCTGTGAAACCTTTACACGCTCGATGTAATCCACGCCGTCAAGTCCTTCAATGAGCTTGTCTGCGTAATCTGTGATCTTGAGCATCCACTCAGACTTAACCTTGCGGACAACCTCGCTGCCACAACGCTCACATACGCCATTGACAACCTCCTCATTTGCAAGACCAACCTTACATGATGTACACCAGTTGATAGGCATCTCCTTCTTGTATGCGAGACCAGCCTTGAAGAGTTTGAGGAATATCCACTGTGTCCACTTGTAATATTCAGGATCAGTTGTGTTGATCTCTCTGTCCCAGTCGAATGAGTATCCAAGTGAGTGGAGCTGCTTTTTGAATCTTGCAACATTTGTCTTGGTTACTTCCTTTGGATGGATCTTGTTCTTGATCGCATAGTTCTCAGCCGGAAGACCGAATGCATCCCATCCCATTGGATGAACGATGTAGTATCCCTGCTGTAATTTATAACGGCTCCATACATCAGAGATTACATATCCTCTCCAATGTCCTACATGAAGACCATTTCCTGACGGATATGGGAACATATCCAGGCAGTAATATTTCTCTTTCTTTCCATCATTTACATTGATGGGGTTCTTTTCCCAGTTCTCACGCCATTTTTTCTCAATGGCGGAGTGATTATACTGTGATGCCATAATTCATTCCTCCGTTAATATTAGTGCTCAGAGCTGGACACACTTTCCTGTAAAACAAAAAACCGCATCTCTTAAATTGCTTCAAGAGACGCGGTCATAGTTCCACGCGGTACCACTCTGATTCATGCAAAGTCGCATGCACTCAATTCCTCTTATAACGGTAAGGTCTCCGTCTTTTCTTACTGGATAATAAAATACATGAAAAAAGAATTTTCTGAAGTTTCATGTTTTTCCATACTGTTCGGAAAAGCTGCTCATGGATCAGTTCAACGCTTCCCAGTCACCGGTTCTCATCTTTTCCCGGCTCTCTGTGGGGCTTAAAAAGTGTTTACTACTTCCATATCAATGCATTTGCACTAAACCATAATTTAGCATATTTACACATCAGTGTCAATACCCTCTTTTTCGCTCCAATGAGCCTGGTAAGCCATTTTCGCCTTCCTCATTTCCCTTGAACCCTTAGATGGAAGAGCCTTTTTTGCATACTTTGCAGGAGTTGTTTCCATAGATGGTCTTGCAGGACCGGCAAATGCCTGAGGGGTGAATAAAACGCAATAACCAGCCATGTCGCGAAGCCATCCCTTTTCAAACCAGCCTAATTGTTTTCCCGGAAAATTGTATACTGCCTCCTGGAACAGATAAGCGACAGCTCTTCCATCAAAGGTCCAGATCACATCGTTTTCAATATAGGCAGCTGCTTTTCCCTTTTTATTATAAAGTGTCATGTTCTCATCCTCCTGTAAAATACACCATAATACTTTCGAAAATTATTTTAACCTATTCCACTTTGAAAGGCAATGGTATAATGTATTGGTCCAAAAGAAAAACAGGAGGATTTTTATCATGTACATCGCAGACCTTCACATACATTCCCGTTACTCCATGGCTACCAGCAAGTTCCTCACACCGGAATACCTGGATCTGTGGGCCAGAAAAAAGGGCATCCATATTCTGGGGACCGGGGATTTTACACACCCATTATGGAGAGAAGAATTAAAAGAAAAATTAGAACCGGCTGAACCTGGGCTTTACAAGCTGAAACCAGAATTACGCCTTTCTGAGATTCCTTCCGGTTCCTTTGATCCCCGTTTTATAGTCAGCGGAGAGAGCAGTACCATTTATAAGAAAAATGGCCGTACACGGAAAGTGCACAGCCTGATCCTTCTTCCAGGTCTTGACGTTGCAGATCGTCTTTCCGAAGAATTGGAAAAAATCGGAAATATCCATTCTGACGGCCGCCCTATTTTAGGACTGGACTGCCATGACCTGTTAGATATGGCTCTCACTATATGCCCGGAAGCCATGTACATTCCAGCCCACATCTGGACTCCCCATTTTTCTGTATTCGGGGCATTTTCCGGATTTGACAGTATGGAAGAATGCTTTGAGGAATTAACGCCTCATATCCATGCTGTAGAGACCGGCCTTTCCTCTGACCCGCCTATGAACTGGAGTGTGCCATCTTTAAGCCGGTATCAGCTGATCTCCAACTCAGATGCCCACTCTCCCTCAAAACTGGGACGGGAAGCTACCTTGCTTAATACCGAGCTTTCTTATAAAGATATTTACACTGCCATCCAGACTGGAAACGGACTTGCCGGTACACTGGAATTCTTCCCCCAGGAGGGGAAATATTTCATGGACGGTCACAGAAAATGCGGGGTATGTTTAACACCAGAGGAAGCTGTGAA
>OHEP01001276.1_pt1 | contig 13282 bp, 11 predicted proteins | sample 1567271 | NCBI WGS metagenome assembly OHEP01 (sample SAMEA3879577, study PRJEB24766) | human gut metagenome | biome: human-associated habitat; feature: feces | place: USA | collected 1985/1987
CGTCCGGCCACCTTGTGCACGGCGCGAAGAAGGTCGTCCTTTCCGCTCCGGCGAAGGACGCGGAGACGCCGACCTATGTGATGGGCGTGAACCACACGGAGTATGATCCCAAGTACGACGTTGTCTCCAACGCGAGCTGCACGACCAACTGCCTTGCCCCGCTTGCGAAAATCATCCACGATAACTTTGGCATCGAGCAGGGGCTGATGACGACCATCCACTCCGCAACTTCCAAGCAGAAGCCCGTGGATGCGCGTGCCGGGCGCGATTACCGCACCGGTCGCTCGGTGTTCAACAACATCATCCCTTCGACGACAGGTGCCGCCAAAGCCTGCGCGCTCGTGATGCCGAGCCTCAAGGGAAAGCTTACGGGCATGAGCTTCCGCGTGCCGACGAACGACGTTTCCGTCGCGGATCTGACGGCGCGCCTTTGCACGCACACCTCGTATGCGGACATCTGCGCCGCCGTGGAGGAAGCTTCCCGCACAACGATGCGGGGCATCGTCACCTACACGAAGGACGAGGTAGTTTCCTCCGACATGCGCGGTGAAAGCCATACCTGCATTTTCGATGAAAACGCGGGCATCATGCTGGACAGCAACTTTGTGAAGCTCATCGCCTGGTATGACAACGAGTGGGGATATTCCTGCAAGGTGCTCGACCTGATCCAGCACATGGCGCAGGTGGACGGGAACTGAAGGAAAAGCTGACGGATAGAAACACCGGGCGGATGGGAACATCCGCCCGGCTTATATCTGCTTATTTACGCAGATCTGGATATTTGAGGTAAATATGCTCCAGCTCAGCTTTACACTGTGCTGTTTCTTCCAAGGCATGGGAAATACATTCGGATGCCTGGGCAATGTTATAGCTGTGCTCTACCGCCATTATAAAAGCCGCCAACAGCGACAGCAAGACGGCAATGGTACACCCCCACTTGCCGGATGCGAAGCGGATAACGAGGAAAACGAAACCCAAAGCTCCCCAGACAGCCACGTATGCGATCTCGCGGCGGCGCGTCTTTCCTTGAAAACAGATCGTGTGCGCATGCTTTTTGATTTCATCAAGCAAATGGGCGCATACGCACTTTGCCTTCTGCGTTTCCATAAACTCTAAAAAATCGCCGCGAATGCGGTCGATCTCAACACGCGCTTCGGGCGGAGCAACTGCTTCCGCGTGAGATGCGTGCATTTCGATTTCATTTGGAGATGTTGACATGGATGTAAATCCGCGTGTTTCGCTGCGGACAAGCCCCCACCAGCCTCGGTAATCCCCGGGATACTCCTTGCTGACCGCTGCGAAAATTTCCTTGGCAGCTTCGTAATTTCCCAGCTTTATGTACATTTCCGCGTTTTGCACAAGCGTTTCCAAGTCATGGCCTGTGCGGAAGCAGCGCTGCATATCAACCGCGCGGCTGGGCGTGCCGCAATAAGGATGCGCAGCGAATTCCTGAGCGTGTTCTGCCCTGGGGTTCCCAATACATTGGGGGCATGCGGCGGCAGAGAACCATTCGGACATATTCGGCATGGCAAAACTCCTTCCGGCAGCGTTTCGATTTTGTTCAGTATAGCAAAGAATTCAGAACTTGTCTACTAAAGCAGACATATGGGAGGCGTTTTTTTCATACACTTAGCCAAAGGAGCTGTCTGCGATGGTAGAATTTAATCGGCTTGCGGCCGGACGTGTTGTCCGCAGGCTCAGAAAAGAGAGAAAACTTTCCCAGGAAGTATTGAGCGGCTTGGCGGGATTGGCGCGGAGCCACCTTGCAATGATCGAAAGCGGGGATAAGCAGGCGAATTTTGAAACCGTTTGGCGGATCGCAAACGCGTTCGGCATGCCGCCGCACATGTTCGTGCAGATGGTTGAGCAGGAAGCGGAAACTCTGACGGGCGGCGCGCGACAGCAGGAATAGAATGTGGTACAATACCCTCGGCGGACAAAGAGACGTGCGGTCCTGACGGGCCAGGGCAGCCTGGGGGCGTGCGGACCTTGTTAGCCGAGGGCGGCAAAAAACAAAACGAACGGAGCGCTTTTACGGATGAAAATTGTGGTTTTGGACGGATTTTTAGTCAATCCCGGCGATATTTCCTGGGAGCCCATCGCCAGGCAGGGCGAGTTCACGATGTATGAAAACACAGAGCCGGACGAAGTGGCCGCCCACATCGGCGGAGCGGAGGCGGTGTTCGTCAACCGCTGCAACATTGGCGCGGCGGCGATGGCTGCCTGCCCGAACCTGCGGTTCATCAACACGTTCGCCACGGGGTACAACATGATTGACATTGCGGCGGCGAAGGAACGCGGGATCGCAGTCTGCAACGTGCCCGCATACAGCACGCACGCTGTGGCGCAGATGGCGGCGGCGCTGCTGTTGCAGATCGCCTGCAACACGGCTGTGTTCGATCATTACATCAAGGCCCGCGGCTGGGTGGATCCCGCAGACCGGGAGCTGACCGCGATCCCGCAGATGGAGCTTGCTGGAAAGACTATCGGCATTATCGGCCTCGGGGACATCGGCGGAAACCTGGCGGAGATCGCGCAGGCGCTTGGCATGGAAGTGCTCGCCTACCGGCGGCATCCCAATCCGGCGTGCGAGACGGAGCACCTGCGTTTCGTCCCGCTGGATGAGCTCTACGCCAATTCGGACGTCATCAGCATCCATTGCCCGCTCAACGACGAAAGCCGCGGCATGATCGGCGAGGCTGCTATCCGCAAGATGAAGGATGGCGTGATCCTCATCAACACGGCGCGCGGCGCGGTTCTCGACGATGCCGCCGTGGTGCGCGCGCTCGATTCCGGCAAGATTTATGCCGTGGGTGCGGATGTGTTTGCGCCCGAACCCTGCGGGAAAGATCATCCGCTTGCCATACACCCGCGCTGCGTCGCCACGCCGCATGTAGGATGGGCCCCGCGGGAAACCCGGGAGCGCGTCATCCGCTATTGCGCAGAGAATCTCGCCGCCTGGCGCGCGGGGAAGACGCAAAACCGGGTGGTGTAAGCAGATTCAAACAGACGCAGCCTTCCACGCAAACGGAAGGCTGTTTCTTTCCAAATAATATCCCGCTTAAATTACCAGCGCAAGGCCGAGCAGTGCGGCAGCGAGCGCCGGGATGGAGACAGCCGCGCCATAGAGGAGAAAACGGCCGAAGCCGAGCTTCACGCCGTGGTTCTTGAGCATGCCCGTCCACATGATGCCCGCGAGTGCGCCGAGCGGCGTGAAAAACGCGCCGAGGTTAGAGCCGATCACGGAGGCGTACAGCGCGGCGGTGTGCGCCGTGCCGGAAAGGCCGGAGACGACCGAGGAGAACAGTACACTCATGGGGATGTTGTTGATGAGGTTTGCCGCGAGGAAGGAGGCCGAGCCGTAGGCGGCGACCGGGTGCGCACCGCCGATGCTGCCGGTCAGGCCGTATTTGTCGAGCGCAAGCACCAGCACGAACATGGAGAGGATGAACGGGATGATCTCCCACGGCGCGGCGCGGAACGCATCGCCGAGCAGTGTGAGGCTGCGCCCGCGACGCAGGAGGTATGCGCCCGCAAGCAGGAACAGGCTACAAAAGAACGCGAAGCAGATCAGCCACATGGGCAGGTTCAGGTAGGAGGAACACACGAGCAGCACGATGCACAGTGCGAGGTGTACGACGCCAAGCCGCACGAGCACGGGATCCTGCGGCGCTTCTTCCGTGACCGAGTGGGAGAGGCCGCCACGCAGCTTCCCGTGGAATAACAGGCACAGCATGCCAAAGGAGGCAAGGCCGGCAAACAGCGTAGGCAGTAGCATTACGGCGCTATAGCCGAGGAAGGAGACATCCGCCGCCGTGGCGAGGTAGATGTTCGTTGGGTTGCCGATGATGAGCGCCATGCTCCATGTGTTTGCGGCGACAAATTCGCATACCAGATAGGGGATTGGATCGACCTTCGCGTCCCGGGCAAAATAGCAGATGAACGGCGTGAACGTGAGCACGATGATGTCGTTGGAGGTGAACACCGTCAGCACCGAAACGAGCGCGTAGAGCAGCGTGAACAGGCGGAACTGGCTCGCGTTCTGCCGCTGCAGCACGGCGGTGGCCAGGTGGCGGAAAAAGCCCGCGCAATCCAAAAAGATAGAGATGAGCGTCATCGAAAGAAACAGCACGAGGATCTTGAGCGGGTTGATGCTGCTTGCCGCCGTGAGGCCGGAAAGCACTTCCTGCAAGGAAATCGCGCCGCAGAGCAGCAAAATGGCTGCGCCGAGGAACGGAACGACCCAGAAAATGTTGACGGTATGCCCCTTGACCCGCACCGAGGGCTTCATGAGCACCACGGCAACGAGCGCCGCGCAGGTCATCGGGGAAACAGCAGCCACAAGATCCATAAGATTCGCCTCCTATGCAAAAAACGCACACGAGCGGTATTATAGCACTGTGCGCGGGCAGGTGCAATATCCTCGCGCTGGGTGAACCAACTCCTACTTGACTTTCCTCCGCGCTTCCGCTATAATCCATGCAGTATCAAAAACTAGGCGAAGAAGCGGAACAGTAAGGAACAAGCCTCCAAAGAGAGCCGCCGGGTGGTGCAAGGCGGCGGGGCGGGATCCCGAAGCTCGCCGCGGAGCCTCTGCCGCTGAATGGAGTAGGCGCGGCGCATCCCTGCGTTACGGGGTTCGAGTGGGCGCAATTTGCGCCAACGGGAGTGGTACCGCGGTCGTTCAGCCGTCTCTTGGGTTCAGGAGGCGGCTTTTCATTTGCACAAAAAAGTGAAGATAAGATAAATTGGAGGAGAGCAAGGTATGTCACAACGGTATGACCATGACGCTGTGGAGGCGAAATGGCAAAAGAAATGGGAGGAAGCGCGCTGCTTTGAGGCGAGCGGGGATCATTCCAAACCGAAATTCTATGGCCTCATTGAGTTTCCGTATCCTTCCGGCCAGGGCCTGCACGTAGGCCATCCCTTGAGCAACACGGCGATCGACATCATCTGCCGCAAGCGCCGCATGGAGGGCTACAACGTCCTCTTCCCGATGGGCTATGACGCGTTCGGCCTGCCCACGGAGAACTACGCCATCAAGACGGGCATCCACCCTGCGAAGGTCACGGAACAGAACATCGCGCGCTTCCGCAGCCAACTGAAGCGGCTCGGCTTCTCGTTTGACTGGTCGCGCGAGGTGAACACCACCGATCCCAACTACTATAAATGGACGCAATGGATTTTCCTCAAGCTCTTCGAGCACGGCCTTGCCTACAAGGCGGAGATCCCGATCAATTTTTGCACCTCCTGCAAGGTCGGCCTCGCCAACGAGGAGGTTGTGGATGGGCACTGCGAGCGCTGCGGCGGTGAAGTCGTGCAGAAGGTACGCAGCCAGTGGATGCTGCGCATCACGGCCTATGCCCAGCGCCTGATCGACGACCTTGACACCGTGGATTTCATCGAGCGCGTAAAAACGCAGCAGCGCAACTGGATTGGCAGGAGCGAGGGCGCGGAGGTCGATTTTACGCTCGCCGGCACGGAGGACACGCTGCGCGTGTTCACTACCCGCTGCGATACGCTCTTTGGCGCGACATATATGGTTCTGTCGCCGGAGCATCCGTATATCGACAAATATAAGGACCGCATCAAAAACTGGGCGGATGTGCAGGCTTACCGGGAAGCCGCCGCGCGCAAGAGCGATTTCGAGCGCAGCGAGATGGCCAAGGACAAGACCGGCGTGCCGCTCCATGGGCTCAACGCCGTCAACCCAGCCACAGGCAAGGAAATCCCCATCTGGATTTCCGATTACGTGCTCATGACCTATGGCACCGGCGCGATCATGGCCGTGCCTGCCCACGATACGCGCGACTATGCGTTCGCCAAGGTGTTCGGATTGCCGATCATCGAGGTCGTCGCGGGCGGAGACGTGGAAAAAGAGGCGTTTACCGATTGCGAGACCGGCAAGCTGGTCAATTCCGGCTTCCTGAACGGCCTGGAGGTCGAAGCGGCCAAGGAAAAGATGATCGCGTGGCTGGAGGAGCAGGGGATCGGGCAGCGCAAGGTGAACTATAAGCTGCGCGATTGGGTGTTCAGCCGCCAGCGGTATTGGGGCGAACCCATCCCGCTCGTACACTGCGATAAATGCGGCTGGGTGCCGCTTCCGGAGAGCGAGCTGCCGCTCGTGCTGCCGGAGATCGACAATTATACCCCCTCGGACGACGGCTCCTCCGCCCTCGCGCGCGCGAAGGAATGGATCCATACCACCTGCCCTAAGTGCGGCGGCCCGGCTGAGCGTGAGACGGATACCATGCCCAACTGGGCAGGCTCCAGCTGGTATTTCCTGCGCTATTGCGACCCGCACAACGACAAGGAGTTCGCAAGCCGTGAGGCGCTTGACTACTGGATGCCTGTGGATTGGTACAACGGCGGCATGGAGCATACGACGCTGCACGTGCTGTATTCCCGCTTCTGGCACAAGTTCCTGTATGACATCGGCCTCGTGCCCACGCCCGAACCGTATCAGAAGCGCACAAGCCATGGCATGATCCTTGGCGAAAACGGCGAGAAGATGTCCAAATCCCGCGGCAACGTCATCAACCCGGACGACATCGTGGCTGAGATGGGCGCGGATTCCTTCCGGCTGTATGAGATGTTCATGGGCGCGTTCGACCAGCCCAAGCCTTGGAGCACGACTTCCGCGCGGGGCTGCCGCCGCTTCCTTGACCGCGTATGGCGTTTGCAGGACATGCTTTCCGCCGAAACCGGCGTGCGGGATGACCTCAAGGCATCCCTGCATGGCATGATCAAGAAGGTCAGCGAGGATTATGAGGCGATGAAGTACAACACCGCCATCGCCGCCATGATGAGCTTTGTCAACGACGTATACGCCAAGGGCGATATTACCAGGGACGAGCTGCACACGCTGCTGACGCTTCTCAACCCCGTAGCGCCGCATATCACGGAGGAACTCAACGAGCTGATCGGCTACGAAACGCCGCTGTATGCCTCCACATGGCCAAAGTGGGATGAATCTGCGCTCGTCGCTTCCACAATCGAACTCGGCGTACAGGTGAACGGCAAGGTGCGCGCCCGCGTGACCGTGCCCGCCGGCCTTTCCAAGGAGGAAACCGAGGCGCAGGTGCTCGCGTCGCCGGAGGTGCTGCCCTGGATTGAGGGCAAAACCGTGCGCAAGGTGATCGTGGTGAAGAACATCGTGAACATTGTGGTTGCGTAAACAGGATAAAAAGCCCCCGCCGATAATGTGGTGGTTATAAAACCGGAATGCGATAAAATGACGATTCCGGCATCTGCCAGGCGGGCAAGCGGCACATGGACGGAACTCCATGCGCCGCCTTTTTCTATACACGCGCAATCGGAACGCCCCGGACAAATACATTGCTGGAAAGCCGTTATTGATATCCGCACCCAAAACAGCGGCCGAAAGAAGCGGCTGCTTGCTTACAGCCGCCGCTATTCGGCGATCTGTAAACAGATCAGCTAGACCCGGAAACGGGCTGCATGGAGTTTGAGATTGAGAAAGGATGCTTCTCTTTCCGGCTGCCCCAACATATTCCCGTTGGATCTGCCGCGCGCCGTTTCCCTAAAGCGCTGCTGACCGCCCTCATACAGCGAGGAACGCCGGGAAAAGGGATAGTATGCCCAAAACACAATGCGGCTGAACGGCTAAATAATATGGAGGAGTTCACACCTGTATGGTATAATTTTATGGTAGGCTGATAGAGCAGCATGCGAAAAGGAGCAATAAAATGCAGTCAAAAAAATTAACAAATGGTATGATTTTTCGATGCAGAGAGACAAACCGGGATTTTATGGGCGGAGGAGCACAGTGCAGTTTGTTGAGATAAGACATCAGAACTTGTATCAAGCTGCTGAGATACATGCCATAAGCTGGAGGGAATCGCATATTGATTTCTGTTCTGCCGAATTTGTTGCAAAGCATACAACCGAGCGACAGATGGGATATCTGCAAAAAGAGATTGACAAGGGCAAGCAGCTATATATGCTTATCGACGATAAGCCTGTGGGAATTGTTTCTGTCATTGGAAAAATGATTGAAAATCTTTATGTTTTGCCAGATGAGCAGAGGAAGGGATACGGAAGCCAACTGCTTAAATTTGCAATAGAACATTGCCAAGGTGTACCTACGCTGTGGGTTCTCAGCAATAATGTAAGAGCGTATTGCTTTTATAAGAAAAACGGTTTTAAGGAAACAGGGGACCGCAAGCAGCTTCGGGAAGGACTGTTTGAAATGGAAATAAAGCTCTTGTGATAAGAGCAAAATTCTTGCCTGCAAACTTGCTACCCCGAAGCGCAAGGAACACAACCATTGCTGGAACAAAGGGCGCATTTATACACCTTGGCGGGCGCGTACGCCCCTCTGTGCTGAGAGGCGGAGAAACAAAAACGGCACGCTCCCGAAAGGTCATGCCGTACTTGAAAACAGTACCGATACTGTTCTACAGGCATCCGCCATTGGCGAGAGCCCTTTTAACGCCAGCGCATGCGGCGCCGGCTTGTTTTCTGCTTACGCGAAGCAAACGTTTACCGCGCGCAGCTTGCGGCGATCCTTGGGATCGGCTTCCGTGTCATAGGTGACCTTCTGGCCTTCGGAAAGGGACTTATAGCCGCTCGACTGGATGGCGGAAAAATGCACGAAAACATCGTCGCCGCCGTTGTCGTTGGAAATGAAGCCAAAGCCTTTGTCTGCGTTGAACCATTTGACTGTACCGTTATTCATGGGTACCTCCATAAAAAATTATTTTGTACCCAGAAAAAAGAACATCCCACATCCGTTGCAAACCATCAACTGACAATGATCCGCAGCAATGTGGGGATAAAGCAATTATCTTGAATACTTACTTACTATCGCATACCGGAGCGGAAAAGTCAACAATTATTTTTATGGGATTACACGGAACGACCCGCAGATGATAAAAAATAGTATTTGATTTTTAAGCATCAAAAAGCATGAAACTGCGAAGATACTTGCAAATACTAACTTTTTCGCATATCAAGACAAATAAAATCACAATGGCTTTTGAAGATTTGGTGCCAAAATAGTGCCCAAATTCTCTATAGTGATATAAAACGATACGAGCAGATATAAGGAAACACCATAGTATGCGAGAGCGAAAGCACTCGTTGCTTTCGCTCTCTTGTCTGCCACATAAGCAGGCGCAGGCACTCCTTGTCAACGGCGGACGGAGCCCATTCATCTTGAACGTTGACGAGGGTAGCTGGCTCTGTTATTCCGTAAAAAATAGGGGAATGATATAAAATTTCATATCTGAGTGATATAATATAAATGTCGAAGATGTCAACAAGTTCAATCGGAATTTAGGAGGGTGACTGACATGGATGTTTCTTTTAAAACCAATGAGGGAAAGTTTAATTATAGAGTTTGCGCAGTGATGATTAACAACGGCAGGATACTGGCAATGCACGATGAACGCTCACCATATTACTACTTGCCCGGTGGGAGAGTAGAAATGGGTGAAACCGCAGAGCACGCTGTGGTTAGAGAAGTGCAGGAAGAACTGAACATCACCCCTAAAATCATTCGTCCGTTATGGCTAAATCAAGCCTTTTTTAGAGAAGATGTGGATGGACAAAATTACCATGAACTATGTGTGTATTTTCTGGTGGATATTTCTAACACAGATATTCTTTCCAAAGAACGGTTTACCTTGCAAGAACGGCATCATATACATGACTTTGAATGGCTCGAATTTGAGCGACTGAAAACTGAATACTTTTATCCTTTGTTCTTGAAGAGCGAGATATTCAATTTGCCTGACGAGTTTACAATTCGTGCGGAAAGAGAATAGAAAGATAAACCGGAATTTGTCTATGAAATCCTCTGAAAACACTGTATTTTCAAGGTATTTCGCCTGTGTTGTGTTCCAGCCTTATGTATTTTCCCTTGTTTTTGCCCTTACAAGCCGAAACAAGGGAAACTGGAATATCAAATTACTTTTCAGCAGGAAAATTAGTCTATCTGCATTTGATAGCGAAATACACCCTAAGCACAATCCTACGGTTTATGCTTAGGGCATCTTACACTGAAAATGGATAGAAGGACCATCTTATTGAAGAAGGAAATAAAATGAATATAACAAAGCAACAATACTTAAGTAATCCCTGTGGAGAGTCTTCGCTGCCTTATTGGAAGACGGTCAAGTTGGATGTGCCGGAAAATATGTTGATTCAACACAATCGTCATTTTTGTGGCGAATGTTTCATGGATTATATTTATGAGCCATATTTTCGGCTGTACCATGATTTGCAAATGCTGCGCGCTGCAATCTTGCCGGACGGTTTTCGGCTGTGCGAAGCTGCTCCAGCCGAATATGCCGCACATATCAACCAATGCTATGTTGATGTATCAATAACCGAGGCGGAGATAAAGTCATATTTTCAGCACAGTGTATATTCGGCAGCACTGTGGATCGCTGTTCAAGAATGTAAAAGCAAAAAAATCGTCGCGACAGGAATTGCAGAATTAGATGAACAAGTAGGCGAGGGAATATTGGAATGGATTCAGGTTTCTCCAACACACAGAGGGCTTGGGCTCGGAACCTATGTTGTTACAGAACTTTTAACCCGCATTGCCCAAAAGGCACAATTTGCCACTGTTTCCGGTCAAATAAACAATCCATCCAAGCCAGAAAACTTATATCGAAAATGTGGTTTTCAAGGGAATGATATATGGCATGTATTGAAAAAAAGAAAATAATTATGCTTATTATGCAGCAGCAAGTTCCCTTGTTTTTGCCCTTATGAGGTGGCGAGGGAAGCATAAACACAAGTGAAATCGTATAAAGGGATAAAGCGGACACATTGCGATAAATCCTTTGTTTTCAAGGGCTTTAGAGGATTTTATTAAAACTCTATGAGGTGTGGTAACCACTTATGAAATCGTGGTTTTCAAATCGGTATTTTGCGGTTTGATAAGCTGGATTGATATTATATATGTTTTGCTTGAAGACGAAAAGTAATCTCGCCATCTGCACAGGGAAAGTCTATCTCATATTCTTTTTTGAACCCCGACTTATATAATTGCCACCACACCGTATAATTTCACATAAAGCATACAATACAGACATTGTTTTAGAACAAAATCCTGTTGGTACTTCATATTGACACCGAAATGTATCCCCGGTCTCAAAGCCTAACCTACAATGCCCAGATTTTCCAGACGTTACAGAAATAATAAACTCCCAGTCTTGGGGCAACCTCCGTAAGGAAGGTGCCCCAAGGGGCCTCTTGTATCAAAATCAAATAATTGATTTCATTGAACAGTGTAGCCATATCGGTTATGCCGCTTTTTGTGTTTGTTTTCGGGTGTGACGTTATTGCAGCTTTTCAAAGTGCGTAACCCACTATGACACTTTGCATCGCAAGGCTGAAAGTGTCATAGTGGGCGCTGCGGTTCGGTTGCTTCTGATATTCTGCTTCGTTCGACAAACTGGAATTTACCTCATACTCATAATATATACCTGACATGGATTCCATTCATCCCATAATGTGGGAAACACCTCAAATTCCTTAAAACCAAGCGAAAGGTAGAACTTGTTTGTCCTGTCATATTCCTCATGTTTCCCCATTTGGACTGTTTTGACCTGAATAAAAGAATAGCCCTGTTCCACTGCCGCTTCCTTGGCTCTGCTGAATAATTCTCGACCAATACCTTTCCGATGAAATTCTTTCAAAACACCCATAACATACAATTCCACTGTAGCACTGCCAGTTTCTTTCAAATATAGAAACCCAACAGGACTATCACCTTCAAAAGCACAAAAGAATATTTTATGATTGCTCCCCGCAATATATTCCTCTCTTGCCTCCGGAATTCCAAACCAATCTGGAAGAGCTTCAAGGATAAGCCTCGTAATGTTTTGCTTTTCACCATCGTCTGTGATTTGCCTTATCTCCATTTTATCTGCTCCTTTTTTAATCCCGATTTGTCGCTCAGATATGAAATAATGATACCATGGATTTGTGAAAAATTCTACCGCATAATTCACTCTGGCTGATTACAAAGCCGAAGGGAGAAGCTACTTCTTTATGTAGCCTCTCCCTTCGGTAATCCATTTATTCATGTTCTTCACCCTCACAACTCCCGATTTGTATGTCTGTTCGCTCCCCGACAAATGGGAAATTATTAACTTAATCCCATAATGAAGAAAAGTGAGCAAGGTAAAACTGTCTCATCTTCTCGCCTTGGTCGTCGATGTGTTCCTTGATATAGTTCGCCTGCTGTTTCTGCTCGATTGGATCAATTTCAGAATATCTGTGAATGACAACATTTCCATTTTCCTCTTCCTTCAGAATCTCGGCATAGAGGTCGTCAACCACTTCGTATTGGTGAACAGGCACCGCTGTCTCGCTCTCCCATGTATGTCCCTTTGTGTTTATCAGGTCATCGGCCGCTTCGGTAAAGTAAATATATCCACGTTTACCGCCGTAAAGTATTCTTAATTGATCTGGAAATCTCTCGAAGTAATGTTGCTTTCCGTCCCTGCCAAGGCCCATGGTAACAAAGTTTTCGCTCCTGCTTCGACAACAAACCAGGGCATAGCACCTATCCTCGGTAAAATAGACGACTCTTTTCCCTGACGTATGAGATATTGAATTTGCTTTGATGATGCTTAATCCCTCTATGATTGTTCCATGATACAGCATATGTACCTCCATAAATACCGAGTTTGTTGCGCAATAGCAAGCTATCGGAACCTCTTCCTTCGGCTCGTTTTGCTTTGTTATAAATACTTCCTTGATAAGGCTGCGGCTTTTTGGAGTAGCTCTTTTTTTACTATACACGGCAAGCGATTGCGCTGTCAAGCATACTTTGAAAAATATTTATCAATAAGGGCCAAGTTTAATGGGCGATTTCTGGCGCATACGCAAAAAGGATGGCGCGAGCCATCCTTTTTGCCAGCAAACTGAACACGGTATCGTCCGCGACGGACGGCTCCATAAGCGGAGCAAGCAAGGGGTGCGGACGGGCAGGCCCGCTTCCCCGGCTTTCCAAGATAAGAGGAGGAGGTCAATCGTAGCGCGGGATCATATAGGGATGCCCTTGTTCCTCGCGCACCTCGGCTTCAATGCCGTAGGCCTCCGCCAAGAGCGGCGCGGTAATGACCGCGCGGGGGCTGCCGCAGGCGAGCGCTTTCCCGCCCTTGAGCAGCAAAATCTGGTCGGAATAATGGGCCGAGAGGTTTATATCGTGCATCACGCAGAGCGCGGAAACGCCGCTCTCCCGGCAAAGGCTGCGCACTAGGCGCAGAATCTCGATCTGATGCTTCACGTCAAGGCT
>OHEP01001290.1_pt1 | contig 13171 bp, 11 predicted proteins | sample 1567271 | NCBI WGS metagenome assembly OHEP01 (sample SAMEA3879577, study PRJEB24766) | human gut metagenome | biome: human-associated habitat; feature: feces | place: USA | collected 1985/1987
ATTTTCCAGAGCTTCCTGAATATACCCGTTCAAAAGTTCATCACCATAATTTTCCCAGTATGATGCGGTATTTTCTTTTTCAGCCTTAACAGCCATCGGGGCATTTTCTCCGGCAAAACAAAAAGAGCTTAAGCTTAAAGCTCCGAGTATTATTATTGTAATTATCTTTTTCACGTAATTATTATCCCTTGACTGTATTTAGTATAAAACGCTCAAATCCCATTGTATAATACTAATAATTTATAGCAGCTATAGTTTTTATCTATAATAAAATGCTAAGATTATATTCTTTTTGCTATAATGTATTTATGAACATTAATCAGATAAAACAAGTTTTGACAATTGCAGAAGAAAAAAATTTTACAAATGCTGCAAAAAAATTATTTATTTCGCAGCCTTCATTAAGCAAAAGCATTAAGCTTCTTGAAGAAGAACTCGGCGTTGAACTCTTTGAAAGGAACCCGATAAAACTTACCCACGCCGGCGAATCTTTCGTAAGCAAAGCTAAGCGTATTATGGCTGATATAGGAGAGCTGGAAATAGAAATGTCAGATATTTCAAGCCGGTCAAAAACTTATATAGTCATCGGAATTCCATCTCACAGGTGTTATTGTTTTATGCCCAAAATTCTAAAGGAACTTCACGAAGAATTTCCAAACTGCTATATTAAGATAGAGGAATATCCGACATTTATTTTAAAAAAGATGTTAGCCGAAGATAAAATTGATTTTTATCTTGGAACAGAAAACCCTGACAGTTTGACTTATAAAGCAGAGCATATCTGCGATGAAACAGTTTTTGCAGCATATCCTAAAAGCTGGAATATTGAATGCATTGACGATGAAATTGATATAAGGAAGTTCAAAGAAAGCAATTTTATAATTTTCCCCGAACAGCTGGCACTAAGCCAATACCTTAAAGCCTTATGCGAGGAAAACGGCTTTGAACCGAAAGCTGTAATAGAATGCCACAATGCAGAAACCATATATTCGATGATTGACGAAGGTCTTGGAGTGTCTTTTCTTCCGGAATTGTTCATAAAATATTTCCCGCAAAAGGAGAATGTATGCATCAAAAAGATTAAAGGCTATAATTATAAACGTGAATTTGCTATTTTTTACAAAAAAGACAAATATCTTGTAAAACCGGCAATAAAATTTTTGGAGCTTTTCAAAAAAATCACTTAGACTTTAAATAAGCTTCAATAAATCCGTCCAAGTCACCATCCATCACTGCATCAACATTCCCCATCTCAAAACCGGTTCTGTGATCTTTAACCATTTTATAAGGGTGGAAAACATAGGAGCGGATTTGTGAGCCGAAATTTATATCAAAATTTTCATTGAATATTTTCGGCTGGTACTGTGTGATAATGGGGTTATTCACACTTGTATTTTTCAATATTTTTAAATAAAAATATTGTTAAAATTTGTAAATATAAATAAAGCAAGATAACAAAAAAATATCTTGACATGTATTCTAATGATATAAAATGCGGAGTTATCATGATATTACCAATTAGTAATAATTTTAATGGGAAAAATTTAAGATTTGGAGCCGGCAAGGGGGAAGAGAAAGACTCTGCCTTTGATAAAGATACTTTGTTAAAGAACAATTTTTCAACAAGGGCAAGGATTGGCTTGGATAAATTTACAAAAGCTTTTACTATTTATCCTGCTAAAGGGCTTGCGGGCAGTAAGAATTCTAATTTTTATGAGTTTTTAACAATGGGAACTGTTCCGTATGTAATTGGCAGTCTTACATTGATGTCTATTTTTAATTCTGCAAATAAACATTTTATGCCGTTTGCTCAGTCTAAGGCTGCAAAACTCGGTAATAAGATGGCTATGGGTGTAATTTTATACTGCGCATTTAAAGAAATTTCAAAAACTTTTGTAACTGCACCTATAAAGTGGGCTACAGGAATAGATACCGAGCTTCCGTATGCTAAAGTGAACTATTTATTACAGGAAAACCCTGATGATTATAATAATTTAACAAGTATTGAATACCATAAGGTTGGAGAAAGTGTTGATTTTCCTAGATGGGATCAGCTCTATGGCGATCCTAAAAAAGGAGAAGCTTTGAACTTCCGATATGATAAAATAGCAAAGAAAAACGGGCTTGGTGAAGATTTGAACGACTCAGACCAAGAGGTTAAGCCTCTTTATAAAGAAGTTCTTGTAAAATCAAAACTTGCTAAGAGTTTCTCTTCGTATTTATGGGCTGCAACCGGGGTAATGTTGGCATTCCAAAAGCCTTGGGAAAATTATTTCAATGTTGCAACTTTAAAATTCTGGAAAGGGAAGGATTTTGTGCATTCTTTAAAAGTTTTTGGGCAGAGTTTTGTACAAAGCGCTAAAGCTTTATATAAGGGAGCTGAGGGGGCTGAGTCAAAATGGGCAAAGCATTCCGGCAAGGCTATGCTTGGTACAGCGGCATTAGTTACAGCACTGGGTGTTTTAAATGCTATTCATATAACTAAAAAACCATCTAAAGTTACATCAGAAGATGTTATGAATGGTAATAAAGAAAGTGTGGTGGGTTAGATGAGAACAACAAATTTAATTCAATCATACATATATGGTGCCCCGAATAACCAACAGTACAATTCAGATAAAGCTGTAAGAGATTTTGATGTTCATAAAGAATTGTCAAATCGTACATTTATCAAACCTCTGCCTAGTAACGGCAAATTGTTAAAACCAACTGTTTTTGATATCCCATCTGAAATTAAAAAGGATATGAAATACGATTTCAAGGCATTTATACATGCTGTTAATGGTGATGCGAATGACCATGAACTCGGACGATTGAATGATGTAGGAATGAAGCTTGGCGGGCTTGCTATTGCTGCGTACTTGTTTACCAAAAAGCAGACTCCGATGTCAAAAATATTTGAATTTATAGGACTTGGAACATTTTTTGCAGCAATGGATATTTGGCCAAAAGTGTTTATACAGCTTCCGGCAAAACTTGTTCACGGTGTGAATGTTCGTCAGGAATATGAAGACAGTTTTGGCAGAAAGAAAATGTTTTATCAGGATCATCAGTTTATACCTTGGGATCTGTATTCCGAAGATGAAATAAATAAGATTGGTGACAGGTTAAATGTTCCGAAAGATATTCCAAACCGCCGCGATTTTATTCAAGAGAAAATGCGTAAAATTGCACTTCAAAATAATACATTGTGGATGTTAACAGCAGGTTTTGCAACTCCACTGATGAGTGCTTTGTTGTGTAACGGACTTGAAAAACCAGTGTCTAAATATATGGATCAGCGTACCGAAAGAAAAGCTGATGAACTTATGACTAACTTTACTCAGGAAATCGCTAAGTATGATTTTTCAAAAAATGAAAATGCATTGGCTAAAATTCTGGAAGAAAATGCAGGAAAACCGATTACACCTGAATTATTTGATGCAATTCATGCAAATATAACCGAAGATTTAGATTATGTAGTATCGTCTGCCCTTAGAAAAGACTTGCAAAGGCTTATGCCTACAGATGATAAATTTAAACTTTCTAAAGAATCAGTTGCTTCTGTTCAAAAACTGTTGAAAGAGTCTTTAGAACCGGCAAAATTGAGTCCGGAAATTATGGAAACCTTGATTCCGGATAGTGAAGCGATAAGTAACGCATTTAGTTCTAAAAATCTTTTATCCGGTGATTTTAAAGATTTTTCTGAACATACTAAAGTTATTCAGGATTTATTAGATGAAAGGATTGGCAGGTTTATTCAGGAAAATCCGGATAGTGCTGCTGTTAAAAAATTGAATTTCTTGAAAATGAAGTTAGTTCACTCCGGTGGTATCCAGGCGGATTCGGCTCTTGTTGAAACCTTTAAACAGCGTCCGGCAGCAGTTCTAACCAAGGATTTGGCTAATGTTTTGAAAGGCTTCTCAAGTTCATTTAATAAATTTAAGGCACAAAATTCTATTCTTGACAGATTTGCATATCTGAAGGTTGCCCAAGCGCCGGAAACCGGTCTTGCTAATTCCTGGAATCAGGTTAATGAAGTGATGTTTAAGGCTATGAAGTTCACACCTGAAGAGATTAAGAGTGCAAGATTAGATGGTGAACTTGCTGCAAAAATTTTAAGAAATAAAATGGAAGGTATTACGGCAAATAAAGAAACCTACGGCAAATTTATTGAAACGATGGAACAGGCTATATCTTCGTTCCATAGCCGTATTGCAGCTATTGATATGACTCAAAGTGAAAGCTCTAATACGTATAAAGCAAATGTAAAAGCCACTTTTGATGAAATTGCCGGTGTATTGAATAACGCAGGCATGAGTAAAACTGTTGAAGCTCTTGTCGGATTTGGTGATGCCAATAAAACTTCAACAAAAGCACTGATGTATGACTTTATATCAGATCGAATTAAAGGGGTGCAAAGTTCGTTCTATAGATTCTTAAATCTTGCAGATATGTATTATCGTATTGCAAATGTTGAAAACGTAGATTATGTATTAAATTCTCAAATGCCAAGAGAAATAAAAGAAGAAGTAGTTGAACTTGCGAAACAGACGCTTTTGGAAGGTCATAACTCGGATTTTGCTACAAAATTCTGGCAGCAGCGTAATCCGGAACCTAACAGAAGTGATTATTCTCAGATTCAAACGGCAGCAGGCAAGGTTATAAACAATTATTTTGGTAAAAAGGAAGCCACAGAACTTATTGAATTGTCAAATGACAGATTCCATTTTGAAAATGTTATGAAACTTATGTTTGGCGGTCATATTCATCCGGATACTTATGAAAAAATAAAAAGTGCTGCTTTTGCTGAAGACTTCATAAAATATAGATGGAATGTTTGTGATACATTGGGCGGAGATTATAACTTTGCAAAACCAAACTTCCTTGTGAATGGTAACCGGATAGATGCCTCTTCAGAGTTAAAGTTCTTATTGATGGGTAGTGCGCCGTCAGAAATGGCTATGAAACATTTTAATCAATTATTTAATAGCCATAAGTGGTTTAGTATGTTTGGTAAATTGGGTGCAGGGCTTGTCGGAGTTACATTGCTTTCTCAATTCTTCTTCGGTCATATGAAAAAACCGAAGCCAGTCAAGGAGGTTAGTCAATAATGATGAATGTTTCCGGTAATTTAATAGCTCAAAGAATAAATGCTACTATGCCAAAGGCTCCTCAGCAAAATGTTCAACAACCAACAGCTCCAGCAGTATCTGCGACTGCTTCCAATTTGATTTCGCAATATTTAGAAAATGCTGCAAGGATAAATTCTGCAGCCGTGACTAAAGTTTCAACGGTTAAAGAGCCTGTAAAACCGTATAAAAATGATTTAAGAACAATGTTTTTAACAAACAGTGCCAAAATTTTGGCAATAATTCCGCGTACATTTAACGCAAAAGATTCTAATAATAATGAATATATAGATGGTAATGAGGCTCACGGAACCTTCTTAAATGCAATTGACAGGCTTGATCAAGTTAAGGCAGAAGGCTTTAATACCTTACACGTGCTGCCGATAAACCCTCCTGGTGTTCAAAATGCTATGGGAACTGCCGGCTCTGTTTATGCTCCGGCTGATCTTTTGAAGATTGACCCTATGCTGGTTGATAAAAAAGATCCCCGCTCTGATAAAGAACAGTTTAAGGCTTTTGTTGATGCTTGTCATAACCGTGGAATAAGGGTTATGGTTGATATGCCAAGTTGTGCTTCTTACGATTTATATAACGAAAAACCGGGCTTGATGGCTCATGAGCGTAACGGGTTAGCCAAAACTCCTCAGGGCTGGTATGATATCAGAATGTTTGAACCTTGGGAAGATGAAGGTAAACGTACATTAAATCCTGAATTATTGGAATATCACAGAAAGTTTGTTGATATGATGATAGATGCAGGAGTTGATGGTATAAGAGCAGACGTAGCCAGAGCAAAGCCTGTTGAGTTTTGGGATATAATTATCCCTTATTCTCACAAGCGTGACCCTGAATTTGCTTGGCTTGCCGAATCTTATACTTACGAAGATGCATCTCCTCAGGCTAATATGCCTTATGATAGACCGGAAGATTCTCTTCGTGCCGGGTTTGATGCGTATTACGGGCAGTATCACATATTCCACGAATGGACGACGGCTGCTCAGTTGCACGATTATGTGCTTGACAACTTAAATATGTCATACAGGGTTGAAAGAGGTAAATCTTTAATTGGTTCTTTTGCAACTCACGATGATATTTCGCCAATGTTTCACGGCGGGGAAGTTTATTGTAATCTGACTTCAGGACTTCAAGCTACATTACCTATGCTCAACCCGTATTATGTAGACGGTTTCCAGTCTGGTGATAAGTATGATTATAACTATCGAGATCAATATTCAACCGCAACCAGAACCGATAATCATGAAATGACTGTTCACCAAGGTAAATTGGATATCTTCAATCTGTCCAGAAAACCGGGCGGAGATGAACCAAAAATCGGTCAATTTATGACTGAAACCTTTAAATTTAGAGATAAATATGCAAATATATTAAAACGCGGTTCTTATGTAATTCTAAATAAGAAAAAAGATAAGCAGGATCAAGTTATAGCATTTGCCCGTCACAGGCAGGGAAGAACACTTCTTGTTCTGGCTAACAAAAATGTAAACAGACGTGTCGCTTGTAATGTTGAAGTTCCAAGTTTGAAAGCGAACCAAAAACTTGTTAACCTATTGCCATCTTATGGTGAAGATAGTAAATTCCAGGTTTCTCAAGGTCAGGTTGCAGTGGATTTAGGACCTGGCAGAATACATGTTTTTGAAATAGACACTCCGTATATTGAATCCTATACAAGAAATGTCTATAAACAGCATTAAGAGAGAAAGAAAACGCCGAATTTATTTTAATAAATTCGGCGTTAATCTAAGATTTTGTATTCCTGCAGTTTTAGACTTTATCGCAGATGTAACCTTTTATAGCTGAACACGCTGCAACGTACGGACTTGCAAGATAAATAAAGCCTTTTGTGTTGCCCAAACGTCCTTGGAAGTTTCTGTTTTGAGTTGTTAAGCATACTTCGTCATCTGCTAAAATTCCGGCATGGATTCCTACGCAAGGACCGCAGCCCGGTGGCAGAATTGTTGCATTTGAATCTATAAATACTTCAAGCAATCCTTCTTGCAATGCTTGTTTATAAACATCACGAGATGCCGGACAAATCAACATTCTAACATCTTTATGAACTTTTTTACCTTTAAGGATTGATGCAACTGTTCTCATATCTTCAATACGTCCGTTTGTACAGGTTCCGACATATACTTGCTGAACTTTTATGTTGTTTAATTCTTTTGCAAGTTTTGTATTGTCAACTGTGTGTGGGCAAGAAACCGTATGGTCAATTGTTGAAGCATCAATTTCAATAACTCTTTCATAAATTGCATCACTGTCAGGTGTGATTTTTTGATATTTATCTCCTCTGCCGCGAGAAATTAAATATTCTTTAGTTTTATCATCAGGTACAAATAAACCGCATTTCGCGCCGGCTTCTACTGCCATATTTGCAAGTGTAAAACGTTCTGCCATACACATATTATCAATAGTTTCTCCGGTAAATTCCAGAGCTTTATAAGTTGCCCCATCTGCTCCAATCATTCCGATAAGGTGTAACATTAAGTCTTTTGAACAAATTCCTTCTTTGAATTTTCCGTTTACTACGATTTTGAAGGTTTGCGGAACTTTTAGCCATGTTTTACCTAAAGCCATAGCCACTGCAACATCGGTTGAGCCCATGCCTGTTGCAAAAGCACCTAGCGCGCCTGATGTACAGGTATGAGAATCTGCTCCGACTAAGGTTTCAGCGGGGTTAACAAAAGTTTCTACAAGTCTTTGGTGGCAGACACCTGAACCAACTTCTGATAAAACTGCGCCATAATCTCGTGAAAAATCTCTTAACACGGTGTGCATATTAGATAATTCTTTTTTAGGGCTTGGGGAAGCGTGATCAATAAACAGAATTGTACGCTCAGGGTTATTCAATTTATCTTTGCCAAGTTTTTTGAATTCTTGTACGGTTAAAGGTCCTGTGCCGTCTTGAACTGCGCATACATCAACTTTTGCAATAACAAGTTCTCCTGCTTTTACAGTTTTTCCTGCATGATTTGATATAATTTTTTCTACTAAAGTTTGTCCCATAATAAATCCCTCTTTTTTCATTATATTAGCATAAAAACAGAAATGGGATAATTTTATAAGATTCTTTATAAGACTTATTTTATGTGAAGTTTTTCTAACCAAATCTTCACATAACCCTTGACGAAAGACTTTATTTGTAGTACATTTAGACCTGTCAGAAGTAAAAGTTCGAATACGATTTCAAAATAGCTTTAAATAGCTTGTGTTTTGGCGTATTCGCAAATGTCAGGAAACCCAAAACCTGAAATAAATCATTATTAAACTTTAAAAGTAAAATTACAAGAAAGGTAAAAATCAATGGAAAACAACGAAGAATTAAACGTAACTGAAGCTGCAGTTGAAGAAGTTAAAACTGAAGAAGTTTCAACAGAAGCTGCTGCTGAAGAAAAACCTTCTAGAGGCAGAAAAGGCCGCGGAAGAAAACAAAAAATCGAAACTACAGAAGAAAAACCTCAATCTGAATGGACTGAAAGAGTTGTTCAGATCAGCCGTGTTACAAAAGTTGTAAAAGGTGGTAAAAAATTGAGTTTCCGTGCAATCGTTATCGTAGGTAACCAAAAAGGTCAAGTTGGTATTGGTTGTGCTAAAGCTTCTGAAGTTATTATTGCTATTCAAAAAGCTATCGCTGACGGTAGAAAAAATGTTATTACAGTACCTATTTTCAAAACAACTATTCCTCACCCTATCACAGGAAGATCAGGAGCAGGTGCTGTTATGTTAAGACCGGCTTCTGAAGGTACCGGTATTATTGCAGGTGGTGCTGTTCGTTCAGTATTAGAACTTGCTGGTATTGAAAATATTCTTTCAAAATCTTTAGGTTCAAAATCACCTCTAAACGCTGCTAATGCTACAATCGAAGCATTGAAATCATTGACTCCGTTTAATGAAGTAGCTAAAAAACGCGGCTTAACAATGGCTGAACTTTTAAACTAATTAGGTAATTATTAAATTTATAAGGAAATAAAATTATGGCAGATAATAAAAACGAAATGATTAAAATTAAACTTGTTAGAAGTTTAATCGGTTCATCAGAACATCAGCGCAGAGTTGTAAAAGGCTTAGGTCTTTCTAAAAAAGATCAAGTTGTTGAACACGCAGCAAGTGCTACAATTATGGGTATGGTTAACAAAGTATCTCACCTGTTAGAGATTGTTAAATAGTTGCCCGTCTATTATTATTTATTATAAAGTACAAAGAAAGAGGAAAATAATATGTCAAATATAACATTAGAAGATTTAAAACCTGCTCAGGGTTCTACATCTAAATCAAAAAGAGTAGGACGCGGACGTTCATCAGGTCATGGCAAAACTTCTTGCCGCGGTCATAACGGTGAAGGTCAAAGATCAGGTAACTCAAGTAAAAGAGGTTTTGAGGGCGGTCAAATGCCGGCTTACAGAAGATTGCCGAAATTGAAAGGCTTCCAAGTTTATAGCAAACTTAACTATGCTCAAATCAATGTTGGCAGACTTGATGATTTAGGTTTGAAAGAAATTTCATTGGAATCATTGAGAGAAGTATTGACCATTCACCCTACATGTGTTGGTTTAAGAGTTTTGGGTAACGGAGAAATCAAGTCAGCTGTTACTGTAAAAGCTTCTTATGTAACACCATCAGCAAAAGAAAAAATTGAAGCTGCCGGCGGAAAGGTTGAGTTAGTATAATGGCACAAGGTGTAAAAATGCCTACAACTGAAGATTTGATGTCAATGTGGAATGCTTCCGGATTAAAAAAGAAGATTCTTTTCACGTTCCTGATGATTGCAGTTTGGAGATTCGGAGTACAGATGCCTTTGTTCGGTATTAATAACCAGGTTTTCTCAAATATCGCACAGGGTAACAATATTATCGGATTTTTGGACTTGTTTACCGGGGGTGCTTTAGGTAAGGTTTCTATCTTAGCTTTAGGTATCGGACCGTTTATCACATCTTCAATTATCGTTCAGCTTGTTTCTGTTGTAATTCCTTCATTGGAAAAATTACAGAAAGAAGAGGGCGAGGCTGGTAGAAGAAAATTGTCTCAGTACACCAGAATTTTTACTGTTGTTCTGGCGGTTTTCCAATCATTTATTTTCATGTTGTACTTGCATCATTTACCGGGCGCAATTATTTCATCGGTTAACCCGATTGCGTTCTATGCAAGTTCAATATGTGTGTTAACAGCAGGTGCTGTACTTGTTATGTGGATTTCTGAATTGATTACCGAAAACGGAATTGGTAATGGCGGTTCGCTTGTTATCTTCGGCGGTATTCTTGCAGGTATTCCTATTTATGCAAGCCGTACTTTACAATTGGTTGCACAAAGTGATAGAATGAAGCTTGGATTGATAACTTTATTAGCAATCTTTTTCTTGGCTATGGTTCTTATTGTAATTATGCAGGAAGCTGTGAGAAAAGTTATTATCGTAAATCCGAAAAGACAAATTGGTAACAAGGTATATGGCGGTATGAATTCATTTATTCCGTTCAAGTTAAATCCGGGCGGAGTTATGCCTATTATCTTTGCCATTGCAATCTTGTTATTCCCATCAACAATCTTAGCGCTTGTCGGTCAGGCGAACTTCAAGTCTATGGCTGTCAAAAACTTTGTAATGTCACTTAACCACTGGTTGAGTCCGGATGGAATATGGTATTATCTTTTGTATGTTGGTTTAATCATAGCGTTAACATTCTTTTACGCTTCAATTATGCCAAATATGCAGCCAAAAGATATTGCTGATAACCTTAAAAAATACGGATCATCAATTCCGGGTATTAAACCTGGCAAACCAACTGCAGAAGCTTTGGATAAAATTTTGTCAAAAACAACATTTATCGGGGCTATGGGTTTAGGTATTGTAGCGTTGATTCCGTCATTTGCAAGTTACTTGACTCGTATTGAAACCTTGCAGGGGATCGGTGCAACATCACTAATCATTATGGTTGGTGTAGCGCTTGATTTAATCAACCAAGTAAAAACACACTTGCTGGCAAGAAATTATGAATCTTTCTTGAAAGATATGTAGTTTTAATAAAATATAAAAAGTACCTCAAGAAATTGAGGTACTTTTTGTTTGGACGGGGAATGTAAAGATGTTTTGGTTTATACACCAATAAGAATACGTCCCGATATTGATACGTAGAAATTAATAAATTGACGGTGGTGCCAGTATGTAGTATACTAAATAATGAAAAGTAAAAGGAGAGAAAGATGTTAAAAATGAACTCTAGAGCGCAATTGCGGGGGGGGGTAACCTTTTAGGGCTTGGTATCAGTGACTTTCTCGCTTCTATTTTGCAAAGAGTTGAAAGCCGAAAATTTCGCAAAATTTTTCATTTTTCATCTTTCAATAAATATGGGTTTACATTGTCAGAAGTTCTGATTACACTTGGGGTTATCGGGGTTATTGCTGCTATGACTATGCCTAACTTAATTACAAATGCCCAGAAAAAAGCTACGGCAATGAAAGTTAAAGCTTTTTATTCTAAAATAAATCAGGGGTTGAGACTTTCGGTTGCAATTTAAGACATAGTTTTGCCTTTCAAATGATGAAAATTCGCTCAGATGGTACTATTTCCGGTATTGCTAAAAATGAGAATCGTGCAAGTATGAATTTCGTTTCTCCATATACATTGAATTATGACGGAAATCCTGGAACATTATGGAATTCTTCAAAATATGGCTGTAATAAAAATGCGCAGTATCCATCATATTGTGCAAAAATAATAAAGGACAATGACTGGACGATACCCCGAAATTATCCATGGTAAAACTCACCATAAACTATATTGTTCTCATATCTTAACAGTTTAACTTGTTGCAGTGTATTAAATAAATCTTCCCTGTCTGAATTTATTTGGACAGTCAGGTAGTTTCTGGTCATACCTTTTAAGTTGCCTGTGTGTTTGTCACGGTGTTTTTCTATTAAAACTTCTACGGTTTTGCCTATATTTCTGTTTATAAATTCTTCAAACTTTGATTTTGATATTGCTTTTACAACTGTAGCGCGGGAGTTCTTAACGGTATCCGGAACTTGATCCGGCAGGTTTTCTCCGATGGTTCCTTTCCTTTTTGAATATGGGAATGTGTGAATTTGAGTTAGTCCGGAAGTTTCTAGATTTTTTCTGGTATTTTCAAAATCCTCATCTGTTTCACCTGCAAATCCTGTAATAATATCACTTCCCAGAAATGGCAGTTCAAAAGTTGTATTTATTTGATTTATTTGTTTTAGGTAATCCTCTGTTTTATAAAATCTGTTCATAGAGCGTAAAGTCTTGTCATTAGCTGATTGCAGTGATAGGTGAAAATGCGGACAGAATTTTTTAGAGTTTTTTAAAAATTCAAGCATTTCTGTTGTTATTTCTGTAGGGTTTAACGACCCTAGTCTGTAGCGTTCAATTGAAGTTTTTGTTTCAATATCTTTTAGCAGGTCTAATAGATTTAACCCAAACTCTTTGCCCCATTGCCCTATGTGAATACCGGTAAGCATAACTTCTTTGAACCCGTTTTTAGAAAAATTATTAATTTGTTCAATTATAAATTCAGAATCTGCGCTGCGGCTTTTCCCGCGGGCTTTCCAAATAATACAGTAGGTGCATCTGTTATCACAGCCGTCTTGAATTTTTAGGCTGGCTCTGGTTTTTGAAGTATCGAGGAGTTCAACTTTATTGAACTCAGCAAGTTCCATTATATCTTTAGCGTGAAGTTTATCTTCTGCGTTTAGATAATTTACAATATGAAGTTTTTCATCGTTGCCTATTACAAAATCAATAAAATCGAATTTCAATAGTTCTGATTTTTCAATTTGAGCAAAGCAGCCGGTTAAAATGTTTATTATATTTGGGTTTTTATGTTTTGCTGCCCTTAGTAAATATAATGCTTCATTATCACTTTTATGGGTAACCGAGCAGGAGTTTAATATATAAATATCCGCATCTGCAATGTTTTTAACTTTTTTAAATCCGTTTGATATTAAGTTTTCTTCAATAATGGCACTTTCAAATTGGTTAGATTTACAGCCCATCGTGTGAATGCTAAATTTCTTCATTACATAATAAT
>OHEP01001302.1_pt1 | contig 13063 bp, 10 predicted proteins | sample 1567271 | NCBI WGS metagenome assembly OHEP01 (sample SAMEA3879577, study PRJEB24766) | human gut metagenome | biome: human-associated habitat; feature: feces | place: USA | collected 1985/1987
ACAGCCCATTTCAAATGACTACGCCACTTTTATTTTTGAAATATAAGTTGAAGTCAAAAAAGTATCTAAAAAAGGGATTACCCGGCAGATGGAAATATGATGAAGTATGGAAAGATATTTTGACGGAAGCTAAAGTTGCTCCAACAGATTCTTATTTATGCGGTTTTGTCGATTATGATGATTCTCCAAGAAGGGGAAATAAGGCACGCATTATCGAAGGTGCAACCCCTGAAAAATTTGAGATTTATATGAAAAAATTGATAGATATTTCCAAAAAGCAGAATAAAGAATATGTTTTTCTTATGGCCTGGAATGAATGGGGAGAAGGGTCATATCTTGAACCAGATACCTATAATAAATTTGGATACCTTGAAGCAATAAAAAGGATAACAAACAAGTGTTAAGAGCTTATTCGCATAGAGATAAATTGGATGAGATAATAAAAAAGATAGCTGATATAAATTAATGAGGAATAGAATGAAAGAACGATTTGTAACATTACACCCGCCTGGAACAAGTGTTGATCTCAATAAAGATGAAGGACAAATACCTTATACATTGCATAAGTATTATTCAACAGATTCGAAGCTTGTGACTTGCCATATAAATAATAGTGAGGCAAATTTAGACACAGTACAAGGACTTAAAGTAGAACATTTTCCACATATAATGAGTAATGCAATAACTGGTGCCATATATATTTTGCTAAACGCAAACAAAATAGACTGGCTAAACATATATTTTGCTGGTCGTCAAGCGTATGTGTGGACAAAATTATACAAACTCTTAAATAAAAAAGGAAAAGTTTATCTCAAGCTTGATATGGATTTTAGGGGTTGTGATTTGTATGATACTAATTTATATGAGCGAAAGATTTTCACTAAAAATACTGAGGTAGTAGATTTGGTTTCAGTAGAAAGTGAAGCAGTTAAAAAGAGAATTCAAACGTATTCCTCTAAAGAAATTATTGTAATAAATGATGGTGTATCAGATTATGATTGCATACCTACCCACAATAACAAGAATCGTGAAAATACGTTTTTAACAGTAGCACGATTAGGAACGCGACAAAAAGCAACGGATATTCTATTAGAAGCATTTGCCAAGAGTACAGATCAACACGATTGGAACTTAAAATTAGTAGGGACTGTTGATGATACATTTAAGCCTTATATAAGCAATTTTTTTGAAAAACACCCTGAATTAGTAAATAGAGTAAATTTTGCAGGAGAAATAAAAGATAGGGCTAAATTATATGACGAATACTGTAAGGCAAAGGTATTTGTTTTAGCTTCCAGATGGGAGAGTTATGGGATTTCCTGTGCAGAAGCGTTAAGTTGTGGCTGCCGTTTAATCTTGTCAGATGCAATTCCACCTGCTAAGGAAATGACGGATAACGGAAAATATGGAAAAATCATTAAACCGGATGATGTTGACTTATTGTCAGAGGCTATGATAGAGGCTACAAGAACAGAATATACACATAAGGATATTTGTGAACGAGTTGATTATGCAAAAAAAATGTTTTCATGGGAAAAGATATGTGAACAATTGTATGATGCAATGGAACAAGCAAATGGGAGAAAAAATGGCATTTAAATGTTTTTTGAAGGCAATAAAATACAGAGTAGAGTCGGTGTTTATGGTTTTAAGACGTACTATATTCGCACCGGTACATCAAATACGGAATCCCATTAATCATCGTATTAAATATGGTGATCATGTGAAGATTGGCAATGGAACTCGTATATATTGTTATGATGGTTCTATGAATGTTTTGCAAAATACCACTATCTGCAATTATTCAAAATTTATAATTGGCGGTGGAAAGCTTGAAATAGGTAGGAACTGTTTACTTGGAGAATACGGAATTTATAATACATTTTCGGATTTAATAATTGGAAATGATGTGATTACAGCGGACAGAATTAGTTTTGTGACGAATATACATCAATATGACAATGTAAATATTCCAATTAAAAATCAGTCTAGTACCAGCGATAAGATTGTGATTGATGATGGAACATGGATTGGAATGAATGCAACAATATTGGCAGGAACACATATTGGGAAAAATTGTGTTGTGGCGGCACACAGTGTTGTAAAGGGAGATTACCCTGATTTTTGTGTGATAGGGGGGGTGCCATCGCGTATCCTTAAACAATACAATGAAAAAACTGGGAAATGGGAAAAAACATGTCAAATATAAAGATAGAACAGGATGTAATTTTTGTATGATAAAAATAGGAGTTGAGATACCAGACGAGAAATTCGCTGGAGTTGATTTAAGTAATCCGGAACTTGGTAATCCAGGTGTTGGCGGCTCAGAATATTTATTTACTTTGTTGGCAAGCCAGCTAAAAAAAAGAGGATTAGATATAACAATATATCATTATAGTGAAAATGCTTTGCCGGATGGTTCTTGTGACTATATTGTTAAAGATAGTATAGACATGCTCAAGAAGGCAAATTTTGATGGTATGGATATACTAATTCATCAAGTAGGAAAAACAACAGAATGGTATCAGACTCTTGAAAAAACGAGCATCAAATCAGTAGCGTGGTCGCATGTTTATTTGGACTATGATGAACTAAAAGACGTACGAAAATGTAATAATGTAAAGAGAGTGGTCTTTGTTGGCAAAGAAGAATATGATTCTTACATAGATGATGATGTTATCAAAAAATCAACTTATATTTTTAACATGATACCGATGGAATCAGCTGCAGCTAAGAGAGAACTAAATAAAAGAATCATAACTTATGTGGGTTCACTTGTTCCGGCAAAAGGATTTCATAAATTGGCTCAAATATGGCCTGATATTATAAAAAAGGTTCCAGACGCAGAACTCTATGTAATAGGGAATGGAAAAGTGTATGATCGAAATGCAAAATTGGGCAAATTTGGTATTTCTCAAGAAGATTACGAAAATTCGTTTATGAAGTACTTGACAGACGATAAAGAAGCCATTTTGCCATCAGTACATTTCCTTGGAATTGTAGGTAATGAAAAAGTAGATATATTTAAGAAAACTGCAGTAGGCGTTGTAAATCCGACAGCGTTGACAGAAACATTTTGTGTGAGTGCTGTAGAGATGGAATATGCCTATGTCCCTGTAATATCAAGGAAAAAATGGGGACTATTAGATACGGTTGATGACGGAAAAACTGGCTATCTATTCAGCAATTCCTCGGATTTTATTGAAAAAATGGTTTGCTTACTCAATAATGAGGAACTAAACCAAAATATGGGTAAAAAAGCTCATGAATTTGTAAAAGATAATTTTGATATGAATAGAATTATTCCTCTATGGATTTCTCTTATTGATGAGATAGATAAAGATATTCCAGTAAAATATCTGGGTGTACAAAAAAATTGGAGCAATGATTATAAGTGGATTAAAGGTTGCATTCGATTTTTTAGATTTAACATGAGTTTGGTATGGCTTCCATCTTTTCATGACTTGAAAAATATGCTGAAGAAGACACTGAAAGGAAAGAATTGAGTGAAAGAGGTGAGAAAGTGTGAATGAAATATATCAGAAGCTTGCGAAAAACTCTGTAATATTTATGATTGCCAATTTCGGCAGCAAATTTTTTTCGTTTATATTAGTCCCATTCTATACGCATGTATTAAGTACAGGCGAATATGGTACAGTGGATACTTTAATTGCTACCGTTTCCTTGTTCTCTCCGATTGCCACACTGGGAATAGGCGATGTTATCATAATGTTTCTTTCAAAGAAAGAGTATGATGTCAAGAAAATATTTACGAATACGGCTTTATTAATATTACTTGGGAATATTTTGGTATCTTTTGTTTATCCGTTGCTTTTTCTTTCAAATACATTTAGAGAGTACATTTTATATTTTATTTTACTTGTTATAACATCATCTATATATGGTGTTTTACAAATGTATGTAAGAGGGAATGAGAAAGTTGCTGCGTGTGCGGCTTCCGGCGTTATATATACGATAACGCTTGCCCTGTCGAATATTGTTTTATTACTTTATTTTAAACAAGGAATTCCAGGGTATTTATTATCAACAGTATTGGCGTATGTAGTGCCGTCAGTGTATTTGTTTGTAGTCGCAAAAGATAAGGTTTTTAAGATTTCGCTCATTGATAGAGAATTAATTAAGAAGGTGTTAAGGCTAAGTATGCCATTAATGCCGACTGCTATCCTATGGAATCTTATGAACTTGGCGGATAAGTATGCTATTTTATGGTTTGTAGGTGCCGCAGGAAATGGAATTTATGCAGTTGCTCATAAAATTCCAACTATTCTTAGTGTTATATACAGTATTTTTCAACAGGCATGGCAGCTGACAACATTTGAGTTGGAATCTCGAGAAGACCGTTCAAAAGCTTACACAAGCGTATTTGAGTTATTGACATGTGTTTTGTTTTGTGCAGGAGCTTTTTTGATTGTTTTAAACAGAGTTTATATTACTTATTTTTGTGAGAATAGTTACCTTGGTGCATGGAAAATCACTCCGTTACTCATGTATAGTGCAATACTTAACTGCATTTCAGGATTATTGGGATCAAATTATTTGATTATGCATGATACGAAATCTGCATTAAAGGTATCTGTAATTGGAGCTGTAATAAACACGGTACTTAATTTTTCATTAGTACCGATATTTGGACTTTATGGAGCAGTGCTTGCAACTATAATTGGATATTTATATATGGTTGCTAAGAAATATTTTGATACAGCCCAATTCACACCATTGCAGATTAGAAAGAATAGATTTGTCTTTGCAAATGTATTAAGCGTTATAATGATTCTTTCGGTATCAATAAATAGTGGCGTGGTATATTATTTGGTGAATTTGCTTATTACTGTCGTCATAGCATGGCTCTATAAAGATCAATTTGGCAAGGTGATTTCACTTATTATGAACAGGTTTAAAAAGAAGGAACAATAATAAATATGAGAATTGGCATTATTACTATGGTAAGCGATAACTATGGGAATCGTTTACAAAATTATGCACTTCAAAATGTATTATCGGAGTTGGGAAATTCGGTTGATACGCTGAATAATCCGTGGAATATAAATTATAACGTATATTTAGAATGGCTGAAGTTCAACATAAAGAAGTTCTTGTTTTTTATTACAAAAAGACCTGAACGTTTTAAAAGAAGAATTAATTTTGAGAAGTTTAATCATGACAATATTTCTTTTTCAAAGTATTGGATGAATAAGAAAAAAGACAGGATTGCTGCAAATCAATATTATGATATGTTTATTTGTGGAAGTGATCAAGTTTGGAATTCAGAAGCCGCTGAGATTGATGGAAGATACTTTGCTGATTTTGCTGATTATGATAAGAGATCTTCTTATGCTGCATCTTTTGGTATAGAAAAAATTGTTGATGATAGAAAAGAAGAATTTACACGATATCTTTTAGGAATGAAACACATATCTGTTCGTGAGCATTCCGGAGAGCATATTGTAGAAGAATTGGTAAATAGAAAAGTAAGTTGCCATATAGACCCAACGTTACTGTTGTCTAGTAGTCAATGGGATAAGATAGCAGATCAGTATAAAATAGCTAATCATAAATATATATTTTGCTATTTTTTGGGGAAACCAACTGAAGCAATCTTAAATAGATTGAGGGAGTACGAGAAAGAAACCAATATTGAAGTTCTATCTATTTGGAGAGGAAATGATGCAAGTCATAATAATGTAGGTCCCGGAAAGTTTTTGGCTTTAATTAAAGGAGCTGACTTTGTTTTAACAGATTCATTTCACGGAACGGCCATTTCTATTATTTATCACAAATCATTTTATACTTTTTCAAGAAATGGTGTCAGAGAGAGCATGGATACAAGAGTGGTTTCTTTATTAGAATTGCTAGGCCTTGCAGATAGGTTTGAACCTACAAACTGGAATTTACATGATAATTCGGAAATCGATTTTCATGATGCAGATTGTATTTTAGAGAATGAAAGAAAAAAGGCCACTGGTTATTTGATAGAAATTACTAAATGAAAAGATTTACTAGATGTAAATGTTCATATTTAATTATAAGGAGATCAGCATATGAATAAATATACAACTGAAAAACATACACAAATTGTCATTTCACTTTTAAAACAATATGGAATAAAGAAAATAGTTGTTAGTCCAGGAATTACTAACGTCACTTTTGTCGCAAGTGTTCAAAATGACCACTTTTTTGAACTCTATTCTTGTGTAGATGAACGTTCGGCAGCATATATGGCTTGTGGACTTGCTTCTAAAAGTAATGAAGCAGTAGTTTTGAGTTGTACAGGTGCCACAGCTTCAAGAAATTATTTTCCTGGATTAACAGAAGCATATTATAGAAAGTTGCCGATATTAGCATTGACGTCAACTCAATATGAATATAGAGTTGGAAATAATGTTGCGCAGGTTATTGATAGAAGTGTGATTTCAAAGGATGCTATAAAGTACAGTGTTTCTGTAGGGGTCATACATAATCAAGAAGAAGAAGAATTAACAATTAAAAATGTTAATTATGCTATTCAAGAACTTTTTAGAAATGGTGGATGTCCTGTTCATATCAATTTGACAACAACATATAATAGAGATTTTTCAGTATCGACACTGCCCAGTATTAAGAAGATTGATAGATATTACAGGAATAGTGATTTGCCACGGATTCCAGATGGTAAGGTAGTAATTTGGTGTGGCGAGCATAAACATTTCACAGAATCTCTAACAAATGCTATTGATGCTTTCTGTAAGAAGAATAATTCGGTTGTATTTTGTGATATGACATCAGATTATCAAGGAAAGTATAGATTTGATGCGTCTTTGCTGTGCAGTCAAGACAATTTGAAGAGTGATTTGTTGAGACCTAATTTGGTGATTCACATTGGTAATATTGCAGGTCATGAAATTAGACTTGACATGGAAAAAGTATGGCGTGTAAATGAGGACGGTGAGTTTATAGATACTTTCTTGAAGCTAGATGCAGTTTTTCAGATGAATGAAGAAGAGTTTTTTGAATTATTCAGCCAAGAAAATGAAATTAAATCTGAACAAGAAAGATATTTCCAAGAGTTATGCAGCATGGATCAAAAAGTGAGAAATAGTATACCGCAATTGCCGTTTTCAAATATTTGGGTTGCACAAAATTCCATCGATAAAATACCGGAAAAGTGCAATATCTATTTCTCAATATTAAATACACTTAGATCGTGGAATTATTGCAAGCTTCCAGCAGGTGTTTCAGGTTTTTCTAATACGGGAGGCTTTGGAATTGATGGAGGAATTTCTACTGCGTTAGGTATTTCTTTGGCAGATCCAGAGCATATTACGTTAGCGGTTGCAGGGGATTTACAATTTTTTTATGATATGAATGCATTAGGTAACAGACATGTTCCTAAGAATTTCCGCATTATGGTTATCAACAATGGAGTAGGAACTGAATTTAAAAATTATAACCATTTTGCTGCTTCAACTGGAGAAGATACGGATAAATATATTGCGGCAAGAGGACATTTTGGCTGTAAATCAAGAGAACTTATAAAACATTACGCAGAAGATTTGGGATTTGTTTATTTATGTGCAGACAATAAAGAAGATTTTTCAAATCAAGCGGAAAAATTCTTTGATAATGATCTTGAAAACGGTCCTATTTTATTTGAAATTTTTACAGACAGTGTGGACGAAAGCAATGCCCTTATGGAAATGAGAAATATTGTTAAATCATATAAAAGTGAAGGGAAAAAGGTGATCAAATCAATTATTGGCGAAAAAAATCTAAACACTGTTAAAAAAATCCTAAAAAAATAGGCTGTTTCATGAATGAGGAGCTATTCTAAAATGAGGATACTTATACTTGGTGGAACTGGGGCGATGGGAGAACCACTAGCAAAAAGATTGGTTGAATTAAATAATTCGGTTTTTGTGACTAGTCGTAAACCTCACAAAGATAATAAGGTTCAGTATTTTTGTGGGAATGCCAAAGATGATTCTTTCCTAAGTAATATATTGCAAGATGAATATGATGTGATAGTCGATTTCATGGTTTATAGCACAGAGGAATTTAAGGTACGTATAAATTTGTTGTTGAACAAGACTAAACAATATATTTTTATAAGTTCAGCGAGGTGTTATGCTAATTCGATTAAATTGATTACGGAAGACTCCGCAAGGCTGGTTGATGTTAGTGGAGACAATGATTACCTGTCAACAGATGATTATTCATTAGCGAAAGCAAGACAAGAGAATGTATTATATAATTCATCAAAAAAGAATTGGACGATTGTAAGGCCATATATAACGTATAATGCACAAAGATTGCAATTGGGGTGCTATGAAAAAGATTATTGGTTGTACAGAGTGTTGCACAATAAAACGATAGTGCTTCCCGAAGATATCATGAATTGCACTACATCCATAACGTTTGGTGAAGATGTTGCGAATTGTATAACCAAATTAATTGGTAATAAAGAAGTACTCGGTGAATGTTACACAGTTGCAACAAAAGAGTGTCATACATGGAAAGAAATTTTGGAAATGTACTCGGAAATAATCTGGGAAAAAACAGGTGAAAACATTAAAATTAAATTTATACCTAATTCAACAGACCTTTATGGGGTCTGCGATAAATACCAAATTATGTATGATAGATTGTATAACAGAGCCTTTGATTCAACAAAGCTTGAAATGGCAATTGGCAAATTTAATTTCACTTCTACTATGGAGGGATTAAACAAGTGCGTTAATGATTTTTTAGAAAGTGAATATCGCTGGAGCAATATTTCGTCTAAATATGAAGCATGGTCAGACAGGCACTCAAAAGAGTATTCATCATTAAAAGAATTTGTGGATTTAAGAGAAAAACTCCGTTATATAAAATGGCGTTTCTTCAAAAAACCATGAAAATTACGAAGAAATAGGGGTGATCGTCTGGAAAAGAAATATAAGTTTTTATTTCGTCAACATATATGGGAAATAGTGAAAGAAGCAACTGGTATTTATGAAAATAGACAAATTGTCTACATTCAAGAAATAAATAAAATGATGAAAGGATAATTTTGAACAAAATGGAAGGAAAATCGTCGGCGAGAATATATTCTCCTGACTATTTAAGAGTGATTGCATGCATTATGGTCATTGGTATTCACTGTATGGGATTTGTGTCTAGTGATGGCATTTCAACAAAATATATCGTTATAAATCATTTTGTGCGAATTGGATTACCAATATTCTTTTTACTTTCCAGCGTTGCAGTAAATAACAGAGTTGAGTATATTAACGATTTGAAATCCTATTATATTAGTAAGATGCTTTCTTTAGGTATCTACTTTTTAATATTTTCTGTTTATTATTATGAATATAAGAATCAAACAATGTCGTCACTTAATGAAATTGTTAGAAATATTCCGGCTGGACTATTGGCTACATTAAACGGCAGTCAATATTATCATTTGTGGTACATATACACATTTGCCGGCTTGACATTATGGATGCCGTTTTTAAAAGTATTATTAAAAAACTTGAAATTTGAACAGCATTTAATTTTGTCTATTGGCTGTTTTCTGCTTTCTATTGCCAACTATTATTTGAATATACCAATAGGAAATCAGTATACATCATGGGGAATTTACTATATTCTTGGATCATTAGTGTTAAGAAAAGAATTTGAAAAACATTACACAGGTTCAGTGATAGCCGGGTTTGTTGCATTTGTTGTTTCGATATTTATTGAAATTAAATTACCAAATTCTGTATATATGACACATATATTTGATCTTGGACCGTTAATGATAATGCAAGCTATAGGCGTTTTTGTGCTGGCTATAAAATTCAATGTGTTTGTCAGCGGTTGCGACTTCAAAGTGTATTCATTTGTGTATAGGATATCTACCCTAACATATCTTGTTTATTTGTGCCATCCGGCGGTTATTAATTGTTACAAAAATAGCATTATATATCATAATATATCAACAATAGGTAGTGGAATACAGTTATTTATATTCAGTGTTTTGAATGTTTTTATTATTTCGGTGGTTGTATCAATTATATTCAAAATATGTGGTCACTTCATTTTCTTACTTTTCAAAATGATACACCCAATGAAAATATAAGGAGTAAGTCGGTTGAAAAAGGTCAAGTTTATATTTTAATATTCCGATTTTTAGGCGTATTCTGTTGAATTCTCGTAAGCGTCAAATCCTGCGCCTTGGCTAATTAGTCTTTTTATGCCACACTCTAAATGACACGAAAAAACTATTAGTTTTTTAGATGAGGCTAAAGCGCAGACATTGGGGCCAGGCCCCGGGAATATTTGGATCTTACAAAGGATGAGCAATATCTTGCGACAAACGAGTATGCTTTGGCAAAAGCAAGAGAAGAAAACGTGCTGACGGAGAGTGGGTTTAATAATTTTACAATTATTCGACCTTATATTACCTATTACAATAACCGACTGCAATTAGGAATTTTTGAAAAGGAAATATGGCTGCAGCGTGCGCTGGATGGAAAAAATAGTTTTCAGCCGAAACATTGCATCGAAGTATACCACATTGACATACGGCTATGATGTTGCACTTCGTATTGCAGACTTAGTAGGTAAGGATTGTGCTCTCGGAAAGGCGTACCACATTACGACAGAAGAATGCATCAAATGGGAGGATGTGCTGGAGTGCTATCTTGATGTGCTGGAACAGCACACAGGAAAACGTCCGGAAGTTTGCTGGACAGAGAAAAGTGACCTGCATTTGGAAAAGACGAATTATTACCAGATTCATTGCGACAGAGAGTTTGACAGCATATTTTCCAATGCAAAAATCCAAGCAGACAGTGGCGAGCAGCAGGCATTTATGGAAACAAAGCAAGGTCTGGAAAAATGTTTGACTGAGTTTTTGAATGAAGAAAAGAGATTTCAGTTCCGGGACTGGAAAGAAGAAGCTGTTTTGGATCGAATCAGCGGGGATAAAAGCCTGCTGAAAGAGATTCCGGGCGTAAAAAACAAAGTAAAGTATGTAGTATACCGATACATTTTCAATGTATGATGAGCAAATTTATTATTTGATGTAAACATATCTTGGGCAAGGAAGGAAAAAAGAAAATGGACATCACATCTCTTGGATTTCTCTTATTTTTAGGAGGGGGGGGTAACACTATTTTATAGTATTCCTCAAAAATACCGATGGAAATGGCTAATTGTGCTTAGTTTTGCATTTGTATATGCAGCAAGCACGATTGGCCTATTTTTCGTGATGTTAACGAGCGTGATTGTATATCTCGCGGCAAAGAAAATTGAAGAAGTAGATGACGACAGGAAAAAGAAGGTTTTAATAGCAGCCATGGGAGCATGTCTGTTTATCTTAATCTTTTTGAAATACTTATCTGGTTTGTCTATTTTTACGCAGGGAAATCTTGTGATTTTCGGTAACGAAATGACGATCCAAGGGTTGATTAAAAAATATCTGCTCCCGATTGGTATGTCCTATTATACACTTCAGGTTGTTTCGTACCTTTTGGATGTTTATTGGGGCAGGATAGACGCAGAGGAAGACTACTGGAAAGTGTTACTGTTTACCTGCTATTTTCCACAGCTCGTACAGGGACCAATCAGCAAATACAGCGAACTTGCTCCAGAACTTTTTAAGGAACATAAACTAGACTGGAAAAATATCAAGTACGGCGTTCAATTAATGCTGTGGGGCTTCTTCAAAAAGATGCTGATTGCGGATCGTATCGGTGTGTACGTAAATGCGATATTTCATGAAGGGGTAACGCCCTATGGTTTGACTGCATGGGTTGGCCTTGTATTTTACGGAATCCAGTTATATTGCGATTTTAGCGGCGGCATTGATGTGATTCGGGGCGTTTCAGAATGCTTTGGAATTGGATTGAAGGAAAACTTCAGACAGCCGTATTTTTCTTTGTCACTTGGCGAGTTCTGGAGAAGATGGCATATTTCTCTTGGAACATGGATGAAAGACTATATTTTTTATCCGGTTTCAATGGCTGGCTGGATGAGTGCCCTGAAGAAGAAGTTGAAAAAAATCACATCCAGAAAAACAGCTACCCGTGTTGCTATGGCAATCGCAGATCTTTTGGTGTTTGCATTGGTTGGCATCTGGCATGGCTTGGGTACAAACTATCTGGCGTGGGGCGTGTATAATGGTGTTATTCTAGCAGTCAGTGCAATCTTGGTGGACGAGTATGCGGTGTGGAAAAACAAGTTGCATATCGACAGTCAGGCTGGTTATTGGAAAGTGATTAGCCTGATTCGTACGTTGCTCATTGTCACAATTGGGTGGATATTCGATTGTACTTATACTGCAGGTGCAGCTGGTGAATTATTTGTACATTTGTTTGCGTTTGGAAAAACAGACTTGTCTATTATTACGTTCTCAATCACAGATGTGGTGGTGCTTTTTGTAGGCTGTCTTACGCTGTTGCTTGTTGATGTCCTCCATGAAAAAAATCTTGAGGTTCGGCAGATTATTGAAACGAAAAACTACTGGGTGCAGGTTGCATTTTGGACGATTGTTATCCAAATGATAGCTTGCTTTGGAAGAGTTGCTTCGGCAGGAGGTTTCATGTATGCGAACTTTTAAGAAAATTGCTGGTTTTGTCATAGTAAATGTACTGGTCTTTGTCATGATGAGCTTGATGTTGGCGCAACCGTCAGCTCTTAAGATTCTGATCAAGGAAGCTAAAAATACAGAGTACGATACGATTGTCATTGGAGAATCACATGGAGAAACGGGGTATGATCCATTTATATTGTCCGATGCGATGGGAAACGAGTTTTTTAACCTGTCGAGGCGTGGAATGCCAGTTGTTAATTTGAGCTATATTCTGGAAGAAAGCAATATAGACAAACACTACAAACGGGTGATTATGGATCTTGACCCATCTTATTGGGATGTCGATCATAAAGGAACCTTTGGTACAGACACGAATTTGTTGTTTAGATTGACCGGAAACAGATGGTTCACTTATGTAAAAGATATCTTGGCTAAAGATAATTACAACGACGCCATTGCTGACTATAATTTCTGCAAGGATAATATTAAAAAGATACCGAAGAATAT
>OHEP01001310.1_pt1 | contig 12986 bp, 11 predicted proteins | sample 1567271 | NCBI WGS metagenome assembly OHEP01 (sample SAMEA3879577, study PRJEB24766) | human gut metagenome | biome: human-associated habitat; feature: feces | place: USA | collected 1985/1987
CATCCTCACCGGCGGCCCCGGCGCCATCTTCTGGATGTGGCTGATCGCCTTCTTCGGCATGGCCACGATCTACGCGGAAGCGACGCTCGCCCAGGAGACCCGCATCGTCGAAAAGGACGGCAACGTCAAGGGCGGTCCTGTCTACTACATCACGACGGCCTTTAAGGGCGGCTTCGGCAAGTTCCTCGCTGGCTTCTTCGCCATAGCCATAATACTTGCGCTGGGCTTCTTCGGCTGCATGGTGCAGTCCAACTCCATAGGCTCCACCTGCTCCACCGCCTTCGGCATACCCAGCTGGGTAATGGGCGCCGTGCTGGTGGCTATCTGCGGCTTCATATTCCTCGGCGGCGTGCAGCGCCTTGCCTCCGTCACCGAGAAGATAGTGCCCATAATGGCGGCCATATTCCTCGTAGGCGGCCTTGCGATACTCATAGCGCGCATCAAGTACGTCCCCGCCACCTTCGGCATGATATTCAAGTATGCCTTTAAGCCCCAGGCCATAATCGGCGGCGGCTTCGGCGCGGCGCTGAAGATCGCCCTCAGCCAGGCCGCAGTCCTGGGCGGCGCCGCTGGTATCACCGTGAAGGCTGCCATGCGCTTTGGCGTAGCCCGCGGCCTGTTCTCCAATGAAGCCGGTATGGGCTCCACCCCCCACGCACACGCCCTCGCCAACGTAGCGGAGCCCCACGATCAGGGCTGCGTAGCCATGATAGGCGTGTTCATCGATACCTTCGTGGTGCTGACCCTCAACTCCCTGGTGATAATCTCCACCATGTACACCCCCGATGGCGTGCTGGCTAACGGCTATATGGGCGCTGTTGTGGATACCATAGGCAAGGCAAATCTGGCCCAGACCGCCTTCGGCACCGTGTTCGGCGCCAACTTCGGCAATATGTTCGTGGCTATCTGCCTGTTCTTCTTCGCCTTCTCCACCATACTGGGCTGGAACCTCTTCGGCAAGATCAATATGCAGTACCTCTTCGGCGATAAGTCCTACAAGATCTACACCGTGATAGCGCTGGTGTTCATCTTCCTCGGCACCCTCGCCTCCAACGACCTGGTCTGGGAGCTTTCCGACATGTTCAATCAGCTCATGGTCATCCCCAACGTCATAGCCCTCTTCGCCCTCACAAAGATGGTCCAGGGCTGCACCAAGGGATTAAAGGCGGATAGGTAAAAGCGGATAAGAAAAATAGAAAGAGCCCCAAAGGGGGCTCTTTCAGTTTATAGAAAAAGCTCGGCTCTAACCGGACCTTTTTCGGCAGACAGAGCCTTTTTGTAAAAGCTAATTCTAATTTGAATGTAATTCTAACAGGGAATTTGAAGGAAAGTCAGGCGATGCCAGAACAGCCCTGCATACATCAAGAAACTGCAGACAGAGAGGAGTAAAAAAGCTATTTTTCATCCAAGTCATATTAAAGAAGGATCTAGATAAAAAATTTCTAACGTATATTTGACTGAGGTGACCGCTGTCTAAATCATCTTGCACAACAAAACGGTAAGTGAAAGAGATGCCGATATTTTCCATAACTAATTTTTTGACAGCGTTGATGGTCCCGACTTCAACATAGGAGCTGAAATTCGTTATATCCTGATTGTGGTCATGCAGGATTTTCATAAGGTTCCGCTTTGAATAAGTGTCGTTTTCGCGAAAAATCAGCCGCAAATCAGTCAGGTCGCAAAAATCTACTGTCCTTTGTGCAAGGGGGCATTTCGGGGAACAGATGCATATAGTTTCCCCTTCAAAAAGCTCCTTCCTTTCATACGTTTCCTGAGGGCAATGAATATCGGTAATACAAAATTGGATGCGCCCGTTTTTTAACTGTTCCAAAAGAGCATCAGCCTCATCCAGGTACATACTGACTTTTTTATTAGGGTATCTTCTGAGATATTCAGCAACCATGAGAGGAACAAGCGATTCACCGGTGGTCACAATAGTACCGATCTTGATCTTATCAGGCTCCTCAGGAGGTGCTTTAAGGCGCTGGGTAATTTGGACGGAATCAGCCTGGACGGTTTGGGCAAAGGCCCGTAAAAGCTTTCCGTTCTCAGTCAAATGCAGCCCGCGTTTTTCATCGTAATAAAACAGCTTCGTAGAATAGTGGTTTTCCAGATATTTGATATGCTGGGTGACCGCAGGCTGGGTGATATTCAGGACGCTTGCAGCCCGGGTATAGTTTCTTGTTTCGCAAAGAACGAGGAAGGTATCTAGCTTTGAATCTAACATGGCGGATTCCTTTCTGAATATCCTGATGAATTAGCATATAATTTCAAGCTATAAATCTATAAAATAATATAATTTCATTTTACTATTTATCGGTGATAAAATCAAATTGTACACAGCAAATGGCAAAAAAAACTCAAAAACAACAAAATAATGGAAAGAAGGAAGACGTATGAAAATTGGAGCAGTAACAATTGGACAGTCACCAAGAGTCGATGTAACCCCTGATATCATGCCCATTTTCGGCGAACAGGTAGAGCTGATCCAAGCAGGTGCGCTGGATGGGCTTAGCAGGGAGGAAATCGAAAGAATGGCACCGAAGGAAGACGACTATGTTCTGGTGTCGAGGTTGAACGATGGGAGCTTTGCGAAGTTCGGTGAAAGCTTTATCCTGGAAAGAATGCAGCAATGTATTCACAGGTTAGAGGAGCAAGGAGCATTTCTTATCATGATTTTCTGTGCGGGGAGTTTTCCTGATGTTTTCCAGTCAAAGGTACCGCTTGTTTATCCCGCAAAGATCTTGAACGGATTGGCAAAAGCCCTGAGCAAGAATTCAAATATTATTGTGATTACGCCGGATGAACAGCAGATACAGCAGGCATATGATCAGTGGGGCCCCATCGTGAAGAAGGTAACGCCTATTCCGGCGAATCCTTATGGAGACATAGAAGAAGTTTATAACGCCGCCAGAAAGGCAAAAGACATTGAGGCGGATTTGATCGTTATGGATTGTATCGGATTTACCAGAGAAGCAAAGAATATAGTTGCGTCCATTTCAAAAAAACCGGTGTTGCTTTGCCGGACAACAATGGCTCGCGTAGTGACCGAATTGCTGGATGGTCAAAATATCTAAGTAAAACACACCCAATCTAAATTCATCGCGCCATAACGTAATTTTATTTTTAAAAAAGCTACATTATTTATTATTAAAACAAATGAAAAATTAAACCAAAATGATTTTATTTAAATAAAGGAGGAAGAAAACAATGGAATACCCAATTGGCGTTGAAATGGCACCGGATTACTTATCTTACGAGGTGAGCAAAGCAGCGTATAAACTCGTAAAAGAGGTCATGCTTGTGAAGCCGGGTGAGAATGTGGTTGTGACCGGAGACACCTCCACCGACAAGCGAGTACTCGATGCAATTATGAACGCAGCTTATATTGTAGGAGCAAATCCGGTTCTGGTATATGTCCCCACCAATGAAAAGGCTTATGCAGAACCCATTGCCCCGCTCGGAAATGCTGTAGCAGTAGCGGATGTGTGGATAGAGCTGTCCTATTCTTCCATTATGCTGTGTGAATCATGGAGAAAGGCGATCGAATTTGGCTGCCGTTATATCAACCTGACCGGAATGGATGTAACGATGATAGTAAAATGCATCGGCAGGGTAGATGTTGCCTGTGTAGTAGAACTTGGAGAGGCCCTCAAGGCGAAGATGGAAGCCGCAAACGACATTGTTATCAAAGATAAAAACGGCACGTATCTGACGGCAAGAAATGAAGGAAGGCCGGTCAGGCATTCCGGCCAGTTGGCTACCTTTAAGGGCTATCCTTTTATGATGTGCGGGCAGATAAGCTGGTGCCCGATTGAAGAGACTATAAACGGAAAGCTTGTGTTTGACGCAGCGATATTCCCGCCGACAGACATGGGAATTCTTTCCGGAAATGTAGAGCTGACACTTGAGAACGGAATAGTTACGAAGATAGAAGGCGGTAAGGATGCAGAGCGTTTCCGCACATGGCTGCAATCCTTCAACGACCCGAATATGTTCCGCCTTGCACACTACTCCTTAGGATTTAATCCTGGGGTGAAAGAAGCAACAGGACGTATTGTAGAAGATGAAAGAATCTTTGGCTGCATGGAATTCGGTATCGGAAGCCAGGGCAAGATGATTCGTGGAAGCTATTGGACCGCGGCATCTCACACAGACGGAGTCGTTTCCAAGCCCTCCATCATTTTAGACGGTGTTGCCATAGAGGAAAACGGAAAGTATACAGATCCGGATCTTGTTGCAATTTGCAAAAAAATGGGTGCAGCAGGATATTAAACAAGGCGCAATAAAATGTTAGAATGAGGCGCCCGGATCAAGGGAGCATCCAGGCGCCCCTCTTCATAGACAAGCAATTCTCAGATAAGAAATAAATGGAGAAAAAGTGAATGAAAGAAAATCAAAACACAAAACGTCAATCAACATTTGAAAAAATCCGTTTTTCTGAACCAATGACTATTGTTATTGGGACGATTCTTTCAGTGCTGTCGGCTATTATATGTATGCAAATCATGGGAAAGGTAGGCGTTTCCGCAAATACGTCAATAATAGGCGCGGTATTTGCCATGCTTGTTGCTAAGATTCCCATGACGGTCTTTGGAAGATTTAAAAGCTTGGAGAGGCAAAACTACATCCAGACCATAGTATCGGGAGCCGGATTCTCTGCGGCAAACTGCGCGTTTGTGGCGGTGGCGATCTTGTTCGTAATGGGCGAGACTAAGGCAATACTGCCAATGGCTATCGGCTGTATTTTCGGAACGGTAATTTCGGTTTATACTGTAGGTGCATTGTTCGATTCCCCCTTGTTCCCGGCAAAAGAAGCCTGGGCGCCGGGCGTAGCTACGGCGGAAGTGCTGGAGGCCGGAGATGAAGGCGGAGAAAAGGCCAAGCGCGTAATTCAGGGTATCATCGTTGGAATTGTAGGTAGTATCTTTAAATTGCCTGTCGGCGCTGTGGGTATAGTATTTATAGCAAATATCGTATCTATGGTGGCTTTAGGTATTGGCCTTTTGATTCGCGGATATTGTGCGCCGCTGACCGGATTTGATCTTGCGAGTACAAATATTCCACAGGGCTTTATGGTAGGTGCCGGATTGATTGCGTTGGTGCAGTCCGTCGTTTCGATTTATCAGAGCTCGTCAAAAAACAAGAAATCCGTAAATGAAGAAGAGGAAAGCACTGCTCACACACTTGGCGGGCGGAGTGTTCGTAGGTATAATTTGCGGTGCGTTTACAGGAATGCCTCTGCCGAAGATGATTCTTTGGGTCGTTTGGACAGCAGTTGCTTCCGTTGCGTCCATGGTTATCATTGGAAAAGCCGCCATGTATTCCGGATGGTTCCCGGGATTTGCGGTTACGACAATATTTATGACGATAGGCGTTATCATGGGGTTCCCGCCAATCGCAGTGGCTGTACTGACAGGATATATCAGTTCTGTAGGACCTTGCTTTGCTGACATGGGATATGACCTGAAAACAGGATGGATTATCCGCGGCAAAGGCGAGAATACAGAGCATGAGGTATACGGAAGAAAGCAGCAGGTACTCATTGAAATGCTGGGAGCGGTTATCGGAATCATAGTTGTCATTTTATTTGCTGATATGACGCTGAACGATGGATTGATTCCCGCAACAAGCACCGTGTTTGCTACGACAGCACAGATGGGAAGCAACGTTGCACTTTTAAAGGAGCTTGCAATATGGGCTATTCCGGGCGCAATTATTCAGGCGATTGGAAGAAAGTACATGTTCGGCGTGCTTCTGGCCACGGGACTTTTGATCAATAATCCGATTTATGGAATTGGCGTTATAATAGCCGTTATCATGCGCAAAATTATCGGCGATGAATTCATGGATTGCCGTGATGCCGGCCTGATTGCAGGAGACGGATTGTTCAGCTTCTTCTCAAGTCTCATTAAAATGCTTGTTTAGCGGCATATTTTCAAAATGGAAAGTGTCTTGTGATGATATAAGTATTGGAGGACGGTAAGGCGATATGTCGGATGTGAACAGCGTAATTACATACTTAAAAAAGGTTTGCTCTATCCCGAGAGCTTCCGGAGATGAGAGAAGGATAAGTAACTATATTGCAGATTTTGCAAGAGAGCGAGGGCTCGAGGTTCTACAGGATGAGTATTATAACCTAATCATCAAAAAGCCGGCCACTGTAGAAAATGCCGGCGGGCCGCTGATCCTTCAGGGACATCTGGACATGGTATATGTAAAGGAAAATGACAGCGAGCACAAATATGAGGAGGGAATCGAAGTAAAAGAGGATGAACAATTCTATTTTGCAGATGGAACCTCTCTCGGCTCGGATAATGGGGTTGCGCTCGCTTACTGTCTGGCCCTGCTGGACAGTAAGGATATTGAACATCCCGATCTGGAGATTGTCCTTACAGTCAAAGAAGAGGTTGGATTGGTTGGTGCTAATGTAATTGATATTACATCGCTGAAGGGAAAAAGATTCATCAATCTTGACTCTGAGGAGGAAGGGGTCTTCTATTCAAGCTGTGCAGGTGGCTTGCGTTGCAGAATGATCTGGAACATCGAATGGGAACAGCTTCCTTATGAGACTATTCCGGTAAAGGTAAGCTTAAACGGCCTTGCCGGAGGGCATTCAGGCATCAACATAGGTATGGGGCTTGGCAATGCCATTGTGCTTATGGGACGGCTCTTATATGCCTTAAAGGACATACCGGTTCGGATTAATGAGCTGGATATGCCGGGAAAGGCTAATGCAATAGCCAATAGCGGCAGAATTTGTTTCTACGTAAAGAAAAATGACTTGGGCAAGCTAAGGGAAAAGCTAACCGAGATTGAAAGAACTTTTCAGGAGGAACTTCAATATACGGACTCTGTTTCCTTCCTTATAGAAGAGGGAGAAGCAGTAAAAGAAGCAAGTGTATATACGGAAAGGTACCAGAAGGAAATTTGTCACAGCCTGATGCTGTTACCTTATGGTGTAACGGGATATTCCTTTGCAATCCAAGGATTGATTGAGACTTCCATGAATTTGGGTTCACTTACATGTGAAGATGGTAAAATGACATTGCTGATGTCTATGAGAAGCTCTGTGGCGTCTCAAAAATATATGCTGCGGGATAAAATCCAGATTATTGCTGACGCGAATTGTGATGCCTGTATTTTCGAAAGTGATTATCCGGGATGGCAGTATAGAAGAGAATCTCCACTGCGCGAGATGGCCATAGCACTCTATGAAGAAATGTTTGGGAAAAAGGCAAAAGTGGCAGCAATCCATGCAGGCCTTGAATGTGGCTATTGGGATAACAAGAAGCCCGGAATGGACATTATTTCAATAGGTCCAGATTTGTTTGATGTACATTCTACCAAGGAAAAGGTGTCCAAGGAATCTATCGCACGCACATGGGATTATCTAAAAGTGCTTATTGGGAAATTAGCTCATGCCTAATTGCCTGAAGCGCAGCAAGCAACACAGCAGCCCCATATAAAATTATTAGAGTCCAGAAGATGATATGCACCCCTAAAGCCAGATGCTATAGGAGGTGCATATTTTAATGGGAAAAAAGGGCAAAAAATACTAGCAAGAATTAAATCTGATGAAAGAAAGACGGGGAAGATCAAGCTCGGCAACCGACATTAAAAAGGGCAGGCTACCGAAGGCCGAAGATTGATAAAAAAGCTGGGGAAGACCTTACAGTGGAAAACCGACGGTTAAGGATGGAAACAGAGTGCTTACACTAACTCAAGCCTTCCGAGAAGGCCTGGGTGAGGAGCTGCACAGCGTTATCTCCGAGGGCAGCCAAAGCTCAAAGCCGGGGTGGAAGTAATAGCTCGCGGTGCAGGAAAGCTCGCCCTCGCTGCCGCTCCATTTCCATTGGGAGGTATCCTCAGGCGGTTCGGTGAAATATTCGGCGCAGTCCTTTTGCAGCTTTTCCACCGACTCCGGCGCTTCAAGGGCTATGCCCGCCAGCCTCCAGAAAAGCGGGTAGTCGTCTGAAACAAAGGCGCTCAGCTGCTCCTCGTCCCCCGGCTTCTGATTATAGCCGAAGCTGATGCCGCACTGCCGCTCCACGCCGCCAAAAAGCCGCATATTGACCATTACGACCGTATTGCAGCCGTCTTTCGTGAGCCGCATTATGGCGATGTCGTCCGGAACCTTGTCGGTGGTCATGCGGGCGTCCTCGGCCTTGTAGCCGTCAAGCCCGGCCTCATCCAGCGCCCATTCCATCTCCCGCACGTCCTCCGGCGGGAAGGTATAGTCCCCGGGGTCGAGCTTTTCGGCGCTTTTGCAGGCGGTGAGCAGGAGCAGGGGAAGGATAAGGGTTGTTATCAGGCGCTTCATACTTTACTCTCCGTTTATTTATTTTATTATTTTCGCGGCCTTCAGCACCATACACGCCAGCAGCAGGAAGCCCAGATAGCCTATGAGCACGTAAACTATGTTCATAAGGCGGTTGAAGGGCAGCAGCAGGCTTGCCGCTATGCCAAGGGCGGCAAGGAGTACGGATATGCGGCGGAAGCGGAGGGAGCCCTCCTCCGCGAGGCGGAAGGCGGTCTGCCAGAGCAGCGGCACCGAGGCCGTGTATATGCCGGTGACTATCAGTATAGAGAATACCCCGCTCGTCACGGGGCTTATGCGCCCCGCCAATATGAGCATGGGTATCTGCGCCCCCGCAAGCTCGTCTATGTTCAGCATTATCGCGAAGTATATGAGCAGCATACCTATGTAAAAGGCGATAACGCCGCCAGCCGCACCGGCGGAAGCGCTCCTGATGCTGCTTGCGCTCTTGCCGATGGAGGTAAGGTAGCTGGCCAGCCATACCACGCTTATGCCCACATAGCTGACCGAGGCCAGCACCCAGCTCGGAGAGGCGCGCAGCAGCTTCATTTCGGGTATTCTGGCGATGGTCTCCGCCGCCGCGGTGAGGTTCGAGCGGCATATGGTTATCACGCCCATGAGTATCACCATGAGTATCATAAAGGGCCCGATATGGCCTAAGATGCTTACGAGGCTATTCAGCCCCAGCATCACCGTGGCGCAGGCCAACGCGCCTATGGCTAACGCGCCGGCTATGCGGGATATGCCGAAATGCTGCTCCACCGCCGCGCCCGCCGCCGCCACCATAACTATGAAGCAGAGGTAAATGGATACCGTGGTGAAATAGTGATACGCCCTGCCCAGCCTTTTGCCGCAGTAGTATACGTATACGTCTGCGGGGTTCTGGAATTTCTCCCGGTAGCCTGCGCGGGTAAAGGACACCGCGGCGAATATGAGCAGCCCCATGCAAAGCAGTATGCTGAAAAGCCCCGCCATGCCGTAGCAGGCGAAGTATTGGAGTATCTCCTGCCCCGTGGAAAAGCCCGAGCCCATCATGTATGCCACGTAAGCCCCGGTTATGCCCGCGGCGGCCCTGATATCTAATTTTTCCGAAGCTCCGGCCCTGCCCGCGGCGGCCCTGATATTTAAATTTTCCGAGCGCATATATTGACCCCTCTTGTCAACTGATGGTATTAAAATAACAAATAAGAGGGTAAATAGCAATAGCGATTTTGCTGGACAGCGGCCCGCTTTTCCGATAGACTCTTATATGGCCGCAGGCAAGGCGAAAATATTGGAATTTACATAATAAGGAGAGGTAAAAATGCGGATAACTACGCCGGAAAACGACATTCAGAGTGTGCTTTTCACAAGGGAGCAGATAGAAGCGCGGGTGAGGGAGCTGGGGGCGGAGCTTGCGGAGGAGTACCGGGGCAAGCAGCCTCTTATGGTGTGCATACTCAAGGGCGCGTCGGTATTCTATACCGACCTTTGCAGGGCAATGGACTGCGGGGTGTTTATGGACTTCATAGCGGTATCCAGCTACGGCGCAAGCTCCAAGTCCACAGGCGTTGTGCGGATAATCAAGGATCTGGATTCCAACATAACCGGCCGCCACGTGGTGATCGTGGAAGACATAATAGACAGCGGCCTTACACTCCAGTACCTGAAGGAGCTGTTCGCCTCAAGAAAGCCCGCTTCCATGAAGACGGTATGCCTTCTTGATAAGCCCTGCCATGGGGGCGGGATAGGCGCGGACGCGGTGGGCTTTGACATACCTGACGAGTTCGTGGTGGGCTACGGCCTGGACTATGCGGGCCATTACCGCAACCTGCCATACATAGGCGTGCTAAAGCGGGAGGTGTATGAGTAGGGGGGGATATAGACATTTTGCTTCGTATCCGATAAAATAATAAGGCGGGGGAGAACCCCCGCCCAAAGCGGTATGAATATCATGAATTTTTTCAGTCTATGCCGAGCAGGACCCTAAGCCAGCCGAAGAACGTGATGTCTCCGGTCTTAGGGGGGAGAACCAGCACCGGCTGTACCGGGCCATGGTATGATGGATAATAGCTGTCGCCAGTGCTGCCGGGCGTGTCGGCGCCTTCCATGCCGCCCGCAGGCTTATATTCAAGGAGGAAGGGGGAGAAGCTGCCGGTTTCAAACATAAGGCCGTATTGGGTCGGGGTAAGCGTTATCTTTTCTTTAATCGTATGGTTCTCGTCCTTGTAGTGATAAAGCGTAAAGGCGACGTCCTTATGGCTTTCATAGCTGGTGCCGGCGGGATAGGGGAGGTATACCGTTGCTTTATTACTGCCGGGCTGTATCTCGTTTCCGCGTTCGTCCATATAGGTCAGCTTCATATACAGGTACTTCGTGCTGTTGTTGGCGTCCGCCTGCTCCTGCATGGGATACTCTGCCTTAAACTTATTAAAGCGGCCGCTGCCGTCTGCAATGATCAGGGTGGCCTCGCTCACTTGCGATCCTATATTTCCCTTAACTTCGGTGGTGGTGGCTTTAACATACGGCTTCTTTTCAAGGTATATATAGTTGCCATCCTTCTCTTTGCCGTCCTTTTCTTTTATTGGTATCAGATTGCCATTCTCATCGTACCATTGCAGAACGATAATATCCGCATAGCCCGTCATAGTCCTGTCCACGGTGAATATGGAAAGGTCGGTGCCGTACAGCGTGGCGCAGTTCAGAAAGGCGGAGAAACCATAGCGGGCGCATAGGCGGCCGGATTCGTCAGTAAACGTATCAGTGTGGGGCTTAATGGCGAGTTGGGTGGAATCCGCCTTATTGCTGTCATAAAGGGGAGCATGCCAGCTTGAGGACTTTACCGATACTGCGCCCTCCGGCCCCCTGATGAAAAAGGGCTTGTTGTCGCGGAGGAAGCCGTCGTTTCCTCCCAGCTTGTTTTTGTTGAGGGCGGAGATATCCGCACCTTCAGGTATTTCAAACGTCCAAAGGCCCTTTTCCGGATCGTATTTAATGAAGCTTTCGCTGAGGCCGGTTTCCCTTGCAAAGGCGGCGTCCAGAGCAGTGTCCCCGCTGCCGGCAGGAACCCACCTTTCCTCCATCCAGAATTTATTGATGTTCGAGGAAAAGATAGTGAGCATCTCGTTCTTGATAACGGCGTCGGCACCGTTGAACCACTTTATATGGAAGGTCTCCTGATTTTTGCCCTCGGCATTAAAAAAGTGGTCGAGAGGCACGCCATCATTTACATTATTATGGTGAAGTATTTCATCGTTATTGGAGGACTTTACCTCGGCCCAGACCGCACCGTCGCTGGGCGGAAGGAGTGTTGTCGTTATTTTTGGGACGACTTCAATGCTATCGTCTATCAGATATGATAATGTGCCGTCTGTATAGTTGTATTCTTTTACATAGGCTCCGTTATCAGGCTGTATCCTGGTTCTGTCGGGCTGCGAGTTGGCTATCTTGAAGGCTTCGGTCGAGGTGTGATTTACACGGTACTGTATGGTGTGGTATGTCATATTGCCGTCTTTATCTTGAAGCTTCAGCAGAAAGGCGTGATTTTTATTAGATGGGATAACTATGACGCTGTTGCCGTCATGTGTAACGTCAGCGATGCTGAAACTATGGCTTACCATGGGGTTGCCGGACCTGTCATGGTCTACTACATCATAAAGGGAAAGCGACTTTATTGTGGTCTTGTTATCTTCGATCTTGCTTGCATAGTCAGAGGATGTGGGATCGGCATAGCTCGTGCCGCAGATGCCGTACTTCACGGTATTTGCAGGCAGGTTTTTTATGTAAATATCAACAAATATAAACTTGTCTTCCGAATGGTTAAAATAAGCATCGGCCCATTTTTCCCGGTCGAGATCATAGCTTATAGTTATCGCGTTGTCGTTGCTCGTGTGATCCAGCGTTTTGGGAACGTTCAGGCTGGATTGCCCGTCGATCATTTCTATGTAAATATTTTGGCCTCCGGCAAGGCCGGTAAAGGTGACGTCTCCATTTTCCGCATAGACGCCCCCGCCCATGGCAAAAATAAACAGCATGACCAGCAGGAGCGAAAGTATCTTCTTCATTAGATTTGTTCCCCTTTTACGTATTATATGGGCATTTTAGCATAAAAGGGCCATAGCTTCCTTCGACTGCGAGTGTAAAAATCATAGCTATTATAGCAAAAGGACACTGCGGGGGTGTCCTTTTGCTGTTGGCGGAGCAGGTGAGATTCGCCCGGCGGCACTGGGGCAGTGCCGCCGCCAGCTCGGGGAACTCGGAAACCGTTCACTGGACGCTTTCCGCCCCTCACGGGGACGTTCCCTTCGAATCCCACCCGCTCTTCATCATAATAACAAAAGACCCCCGCAAGGGAGGTCTTTTATTATTGGCGGAGCAGGTGAGATTCGAACTCACGGACGGCTTTCGACCGTCACACGATTTCCAGTCGTGCCCGTTATGACCACTTCGATACTGCTCCATAACCAGTGCGGACGAGCCTACGCCGCCGCACTTGATTATGATACAATACTTTTCGTATAATTGCAAGAGGAATATGCTAATTTTCTGCCGTGCAAGCTATTTACTTCAGCCTGTCAAAAAACCTTGGGGTTATTAAGGGGCCGCAGCCCCTTATGTTCAATCCGGCTCTGACGACACAAGGTGAATTGCCCCGCAGGGGCAAGAGAAGGCCCCCTGGGGGGTGTGC
>OHEP01001316.1_pt1 | contig 12971 bp, 10 predicted proteins | sample 1567271 | NCBI WGS metagenome assembly OHEP01 (sample SAMEA3879577, study PRJEB24766) | human gut metagenome | biome: human-associated habitat; feature: feces | place: USA | collected 1985/1987
TAGTATATTTTTCTAAAATTTTTAAGAAAATAGAGTAGAGATTTTCTAATAATGAACTTGAAGCATCTAATAATAATTCTTTTTGATAATTAGTGGTATTTATTCTTTTAATAAATAAAAATATACATTTTTGTATATTATTTAAAGCTTCTAAAATTCTATTTATACTCATAATATTATTGTTATCAAATAGTATTTTAGCTGAACTTTCAAACAAATCAAGAAAATTAGCTATGCAATTAAAGCTTCGTTCAAAATATACATTGTCATCAAAATCATAAACTAATATAGCATTGTAAACTTGATCTAAGGCATTTACATAATGTGTAAACAAGGAAGAACCATTAATTATAGCATTTTTGTAAGGTGTTGCAATATATGGAGAGTTGTTTAATATATCTGTTACAGATTTTAAATTTAAATCTCTACCAATATTATTAAAAAATACAGAAAAATCACTAGGATATGTATTATAAGTAACAAGTAATTTAAAAGACTGTTCAAAAGATTCTTTGACTTTGTTTTCAATATAGTCTGTAGCTATAGACATTTTTTCTGTTAAATTGTACATCGCAATATTATAAAAAATGTTAATATAATCAGTAATTACAAGACTTATAAGGTTGATACACCAAGCATTGTTTGTTACTTTTTTAGTATTGCTCAGTGTCCAAATTGTTAATGCTAAAACTCCAAGATCGTCTACTATTCCAGAGGCTTCATTTACTGAATGATTAAAAATTAGTTTGTGAACAAATTTTCTCAAAGAAATAATTGCATTGCTAGGGGCTGGTGTATTTTCTAAATTTATTGAAACTATAACAAATTCTTGTGCATTTTTTTGAAAGGCTGAATATGCAATAGTTTGAACTGTATGAAAGCTATTTTCGTCAGCACTTTCATTAATAGCACAAAGACCAATTTTTTCATTTAAATCAACTATATGTTCTGGAAAAGATTGGTATTTCAAGTTTACTGATAAAACAAATAAATCTTTGATTTTATAAGCAAGAAACTGAAAAAACTTTGTTTCAAAATTATTTTTATATAGCTTAGAGTAAATCCTTACAATATTAAAAATAGTATTTTGACAAACTAAATAATCATTTAAATTATTGGTTCTTAAAAAATTTTCAGCCTGCCTAAAAATTGGTTCTATTTGTTTTTTGAGTTCATTGATTGTTGTTTCTGAGATTGTATAGTATTTCTTTTTGTTAATTCCTAAAATTTTATTTTTGAGAAAATATTTTATTCCACTTTTTCTAATATCATTAATAAGAGATTTATCAGAAGAAAGTTGCCAACTTTTTATAAATTTGACAACACTTTTTTCATATACTCTTAAAAGAATATCAAAATTCATCATAAAAGAGATGTTAATTGCTATTATTATTAATTTCAAAACTAGATAAATAGAAGTTATCAGAATAAATAAATCAATATATTCATTTGAACCTTTAAAGTAAAAAATAAATGTTATTGTCGTATAAACGGCTAGTGCCATAAATAGGAAAATATTTGTTTTCTTCCATTGTTGAAGTATTGCTTTAAAATCAGAGTATTTATTCTCGAATTGTTGTAATGTCGTAAATAAAACCGTTAATACAATGGATGATACAGTAATAACAATTCCAACAGCTTCGAAAATCGGATGTTTATCTGAATTTAAAGGTAATAATATGTTACAGTGATTATAAATATAATATACAAGTATGATAATAATACTAACATCAAGAGCTTTATCAACAAAATTTGTTATTCTAAATGGCTCTTTGTTTAAATTATAGAAAAAATTATAAATATTGTTAATAATTAAACTACTAAAACTGGTATTTTGCCTATACATTTCAATTAAGATAATAATAGGGATTGCAATTAAAATACTGCACACAGAACTTATTTTAAGTAAGTGTAAATAATGCGTCAGAAATACTATACCAAGACTAACAGTAACTCCTAGTAATAAATATGCTAAATTGATAATAACTTTACAACATAAAGAATTTAGGTTTATTTCAATATTATTCCCCATCTTTTGCGAGCATACTCCTACCATTTTTATTTATTGTATATAATGTTAAGAAGTGAAATACAATGGTTGTTATTGTTGCACCAAAACACCAAACTAAAACAAACCAGAATAGTATAGGTTTTAAATTAAAAGGAAGATTTAAATTTATGTTTAAACAATTTATCGCATAATAAATAAAATTAATCATCATTATATAAATGATAGTAGCTATTAATATGGATAAAAAATCAAATATAAATAATTCTAAGAACTCTTTCTTTTTATTTTTTATAATATATATCAAATCAATAAATTTTACTTTCATGCCAATATCCCTTTTCTTAATTATAACAAAAATATACTCTAAATTTTTAATTTTAGAAGGAGTTGGGTCATTTATAAGATTTAGATTAGTTTTTTTATGATATCCATGATTTCTTTATATTTTTTCTTATCAGTTATATTTTTAAGTTGTTCAACAGACTTCTCTATAAATTTATCTCGTTCATTTTGATTATTTTGGAAGTATGTTCTTAAATTATCCAATGAGTACTGTTTAATATACCTCAAGATTTCTATATTTATTTCGCTAAAATCAATCTCATCATAATGAGAATTTATTTTTATGATCATAAGATTATCATTATAGTTTTCTTTAAAGTTAAAATCCCTAATTTGCTCAAAATAGTTTTGTTTATAAGCATCTAAATCTGCAATTAACTCACTTATAGCTTTTTTACTTGTTAATTTATTATTTTTGATAAAGTAATCAATTAAACTTAATAATTGAAGCAATGTTACATTATAAGGGAAATGCCCAACTCTGCCTGAATTAAACACTAGCTCATTTTTTAATAGTAAGAGAACTTTTTGTACTAATTCTTTATCTACTTTTACAATTTTTGAGAAAATCGACTGAAATAAAATATCCACATACTCCCCAGTAGAACAATTCTCTAAAAGTTTATTTGCCATATTATATAGGTTATATTGCTCTTTAATAAAAGGATATACATAAGTAATAACAAACAATTTCCAATAAGGATCTTTATTTATCCTATCAATAATGGATAAAAACTTTTTCTGATTTTTTAATTTAAAGGAATTGTTTGAACTCTTCAAAATTCCACAAATGTGTCTTAGCATACAATCATAATTAAAAGATTTAGCAAAACCAGCATCCATATTTATGCTTTCTTCAATAGTCAAATATAAAAGTTTTTCAAGTTGTTCATTATTGAGGAAGTCCTTTTGTGGATAATTTTTATTATAGGTATCAACCAAGAAATAATATATAGTTTTATTTTTTGTGTTATTAAAATTAAATTTATTCTCGGGTTCATTATTGTTAACATAATTGATTAATTTAATTAAATAATCAACAATTTCAAATATTTCTTCTTTTGAAAAATCAATTCTACTAAATATTTTAAAAAACAGATGAAATTTGCTATAAAAATCATTATCAATTTGATAATCAATAAATCCAGAAATAGTATTTTTATATGCACTGATTAATTTTAATTTATCAACTTCTATTTCGTCTAGTTTAAAACTAGATGGGATATCCTTTAAATTTTTCTCTATATCTTTTTCTTTACAAGTTTCGATTAGCATATAAAAATCAAAATAATCAAAACATGGAACAGCATTTGTACCCCACATTAGTTTTTCTTTATTTTTTTCTACTTCTAAATTGGTTAAGTAACTTATAAAAATACTATCGAGAGCTTTTCTAAAAATCTTTTTGTATTCTTCATAGTATTCAAAAATATAAAAATTGTAATTGCTATACGCAAAAATTTCATTTAAGTATCCATATAAATCATGTATATATGAATTAGAAGAACTTCCCCCATTCTTTATATGTTGATATGTGGTTGATATCTTATCATAACAATCAGCAACATTACTATAAACTTCTTTAAAAATATCAAAGCTGGTTATATATTTGATAACATCTTTAATTTCAGTAGGGATAAATCGTTCAATTAAATCTTCAATATTAATTTTTAAATATTGATCTTTTATATTTTCAATATCTTTATCATCTGACTTGAAATAATATCTATTATTTATAAGTCTTCCCAGATAATATTGATTAAAGCTTGATATTACATATAAAATAAAATTTTTATTTTTATTCGCTTCATAGGAGATTTTTTCAAATTCATAATAAGCATTTTTATATTTTCCTAATTTAATCAACCAGTAAGCTTTTTTGAAAACATTAACAGTATCTTCAGAATAATCAATATCTATATTTTTAAGCTCATTGTTTATACCATCAGAATTGTATAATAGAATATCTTTAAATTCTTCATTATTTGATGGAATTGGCTTTGTGGAATATATTTTAGACCAAATATACTCGATTTTAGATTTTTCATCTTTTGATATTTTATATAATATCCTCAATTCATTTATTACATTTTGCAATTTATTTTCAATTACGGGATCTTTTTCAGCTGAACGATATTTATTATAAATATCATATATTTGTTTTTTTATATCATCCTCAAGGTAAGAGTTATCGTATAATAATTCCAAGTATTTATCATTGGAAAGATTTTCGTCTATTAACGCTATTTTTAATTTTAGTTCATTTAAACTTTTTATAAGATATGGTTTTAAACCATATAGACCATATTGCATAAATACTTTTGGATTACACCCAAAAACTTTAGCTAAAATATTATTTGGAATATAATTTAAACACTCTAAATATTTTAATTTACGATAACAGTTTTCTATATATTCGGAATTATTGTTAGAAACATTCTTTTTTTGTATAAAGTATAGTAACTTAAATAATCTTTCACCATGTCCTTTTTCTAACGCTTTAAGCTTATATTTTTTATTATAATCAACTAAAATCTCATCTGATACAAATTGATTGATATCATCTTGAATTTCATCATAGTAAAGCGAAAAAATCCCCATTTCTTTTAAATATTCAAACTTTACTCTTTTTTCTTCCTTTGATTTATTTTCGTTTTTATATTCATCAGTGTTTAATAAATATGCTGGCTGGCATGAATTACCTAATATATCATGTATCCATTGAAATAGTTTTCTAACATTTGCATCTTCTGCTGAAAAACCTACAAAAAGGATTGTATTCGTTGCAATTAAACCTTTTACAAATGTTTCAATTAGTTTAAAATTATTAGAATATGTATCATAATCTCGTTCTTTTAATACAATTTTATCAAGCTCACCATGCATTTTAATTATAAGATTATTATTTAGAGCAATAGCGAGTTCCTTATCACAAGAAACTTTAGAATATGGTGTTTGGACAATACTTTCAGCCGTTTTTTCTAACAAATTATCATAATTTGTAGTTATAATGTGCTTAGGATCTAGCTCTACAATTAAATAGTCAATAGGATTAGGTTCTAAATTGCTAGAAAAAATATTATGCAATTTATTATTATATTCTTCTTCACCAAATTCATTAAAGTAGTATTGCGGTATTTTTAAACACTCGTCTGTATTATAATGAATTTTTTGTTTTTTAAGAATTTCTATTTGTTCTTCCGTTAAAGTTTCTTCTAGTTCTTTTGGTATTATCTTTTTTTCAATCCCTAAGTCTTGAGCAAGCTGATTAACTAAATCATTCCAACTTGGCAAATTTGAATTTTGTGAAACTCCAGCTCCAACAAAAACAATCAACTTCCCTTTTTGTTGTGCATCTTGAATTTTTTTAATGCTTGTTAATGTAAAGTTTCTTAAATTCATACAGCTACCTTAAAGTTACATTGTAATAGTTATTGATTATTGTAATTATAACAAAAACAAGTTATTTTATTTCAGTAATTGCTTCAACTCATAAAATTTATTAATTTCATTTAGTAATCGGTTCGAATTAAAATCTATTACCTGCCCCATAAAAAAGAGAATGACTTTTGTTATTCTCTTTTTTATTTACCTAAGAAATCTGTTGTTCTTACCCGCATTATGTATCCGCCGGTAATCCATACTTTTTCATCTTTTTTAAATCCGAGTTTTTCATAATTTGCACGCAGGGCTTTATCTTTGCTTACGGAATAAAGGGTTAATTCTTTAGCTTGCTTTTTTTCTGCAAGTTTTTTTATATCTTGATAAATTTTTGGCATAAGAGTTTTGCTCTCCGCGTTTTGACGGTTTCTTACAAGTGCATCTATAAAAAGGCTTTTTTCTTCTAATTTGTTTTTGCGCAGTCTGTATGTGTAGGCTGCAAGTATTTTTCCGGCTTCATTTTTAATAAATCTTATTTTGCAGTTTGAAAGGATAGAATTAAGGCTGTTCATTATTGCTTCATAGGTTGGAAATCTGTCTCCGCGTTCTATAGAGTAGAGTTTCATCATTCTATATATTTCAAACAGGTTACGGGATGATTTTATTGTAGGCTGAAATACTTGGGTGCTGGAATATATATTGTTTTGTAATCTAATATGCATATTTTACTAATATTCAAACATAAAAATATTTGCCAGGAAGATAAAATTTGTTTTTATGGTAAAATCTTGTTATGGGGGGATTATGGATAAGAAGAAGATTTTGGCTGTTGTTGGTTTTGTTGTATTAGCTGTTGTTGCTGTGGCTTTAAGACTTTTATATATTAGTACTCCGCTGTGGTATGATGAAGCTTGTTCTTGGTTTACGGCAATTCAGGCTTTTCCTATGGGGATTATTGATAATCTTTTGCAGTTGGATTTGCAGCACACTCCGTTGTATTTCTTCTTATTGCATTTTTGGATAAAGGTTTTTGGAGATGGTGAAATTGCTTTAAAATCATTATCTTTAATGTTTGGGATTGCAGCACTGCCGCTTGTTTATACCGCTGTAAAAAAACTCGCCTCACAAAAAATGGCGGTATGGGGGCTTATTCTTGCTTCTGTAAGTCCGTTGATGGTTTATTTTTCGACTGAGGTTAGAATGTATCCGGCTGCGGTATTTCTTGTTATGCTTTCGATTAATTATTTGATTGATTTTAATGACAAAGCGGATACTAACTCCTTGGTAAAACTGATTATTGCAAATGTCTTGCTTCCATATACTCTTGTTGGCGGCATTTTGTATAATATTTCTTTATTTGTTTGCTATGGAAGTTATCTGTTCAGGCAAAGAAAGGACTTATTTAGTAAATATATAAAAGCCTGCGGGACTGAATTATTATTGTTGATACCGTATTTCTGTCTGGTGTTTTATTATGCAAGAATGCGTAGTTTATTTGTGATAAGGCATGAAGGTGAACTTCATTTCTTTAATATTATTGATATTCTTAGGAATTTCTTCGGCTCAAATTTGGTTAATAATATTTATTGGCCGTCAATGGAGCCTTATGTTATTAGTTTTTCATTTACAATGCTTGTTATAGTTCCTTGCGTGTATTTTGTTTACGGTTTGGTTCAAGGGTTTAAATATTCAGAAGGTTTTATAAAATCATTGTATGCATTAATTTTTATGAACTTTTGCTTATTTATTGTTTGTTCTTATATGCAGGTGAATGTCCTTACCGTTCGCTATATTTTGTATTTGTTTTTGCCAATGTTAATCCTTGCGATGATTGGATTGTCAAAGAGGATTTCATCAATACATTTTAAAGGCTTTTTAATATTTTTTGCTGCATGTTCAATATTTTCATGTATTCAATATTCGGAGTTTTCGTATGGAGTTAAGGGGCTGGCTTTCAAGTCTGTTAAAACTGAGGCTGTAAAATTTGGGTTAACTTCGGAGGATATTATTCTTATGCCGTTTGGGGCTGATGCTCCTTACTATTTCAGAGCTGAGGGGTCGCCAAGAGTATTTAATTTTGATTTCCATAAAGAAGTTAGAAATCCCTATAATTCTAAATATTACGATGAAGAGCAGATGAAGTTTATGGATAAAGAAGCGAAATATCGTGTTATTTATGATGCAATATTTGCAGATAGCGGATTTTCACAAAATCATTATGAATATTTTAAAAAAAATGTAATAGATCAGGTTGAGAGCGGTCGCTATGTTCTGCTTGCACTGTATGCTTCAGATTCTTCATCTTTGGTTACTCTTCCTGAGCTGAAAAAATCTATATCAAGTATTCAAGATATAAAAGATAATTGTTTAGAGGTGATGCTGAAAAAGTACCTCTATGATTTTAACTTTTTAGGGCTTCAAAATATTGATAATTATATGTATTTAATTTTTCAAAAAAAGTGATATTTCATGTTAAATAAGTATAATAAAACTAAGAAGGTTTTATGAAGAGATTTATTATATTACTTGTAATACTATTAGCTGCTTCTGTGGCATTTGCTCAAATTGACGAGGAAACGAGTTGGAGGCAGGTTGTTCCGGATAGCTTTATTGATAGTGATGGAATTGTCGGGGCTGAGGATATTTATGGGTTTACCTTTTTATTAAAAACTTACAATAAAGGTCAATATGAACCGGTTAACGGAAAAAAAATACAATATACTTTGAGTCAATATACTCTTGATTGCGGTAAAAAATCATATAAAATTGGGGTAATTGATTCTTATGGATATAATGATAATTTTGTCTCAGGGGATTACAATAAATATGCCACTTTTCAGCCGATTGTGGCAGGAACAGCTATAGCTGAGCTTTATAAACAGTTATGCAGGCCCTAAGTATAAAAAAGGCGCCAGGAAAATTTTTCCTGGCGCCTTTTTTATTATAAATTTTATGCTACAACATCAATTTTTTGAGCTGCTTGAGGTTTATTTTCCATAATTAGTCCCGGTTTGATTGTATCAAGTTCTCCTGTTTGTGCGTTGTAGAAGACTTTGTCTTTAGTAGGATCGATTTTGCCTTTTTCTTTTAGAATTTCTGCGATTCTTTTGTCTTGTTCGGCTTTGATTTCAGGAGGAATTCCTAAATCTGCTGCTGTTTCAGGTTTTAAAGCGTAGCCGGCTTTTTTATCTGTGTCTGCAGGTTTTGAAATCTCAACGGTATCTTTTTCTGGCGTTTTTTCAAGAGGAACGGCATTTGGAAGTTCATTTTTCATAAAATCGTCCAAAGGCATCTGTCTTGTGCCGTTTTTATCTCCGACAAGCGTAACTACTCCGTTGTTTTTTGTTGCTGAAATTTTTTCACCGTCTTTTGTTTGATATTGGATTGTTGTAAACGGTTTTAAAGGTGCTGTTGCTTCTACCATATTCCTACTTCCTTTCTTTTATTATTTTAAACCTAAAATAATGTGAATATAATTAATTGCTCTTTTTAATAATTAGTTGTAATATTTCTTAATTTTGTTGTTTAAGTTTTAGTGCGTGGTGCTTTCGCTCGGCTTTTATTATATCAAATGCCATTTTTTTCATTAGTACGATTTTCTCATGGAACATAAAGCTATTGTTAGGCTTAATTAAATCTTGCGGGTTTATTGGAAGATGTTTTTTGTTCATAATTTTTGCATATTTTGCTTGTGTATAGTATGCTTGTTCTTCCTGCTTCAAAGTATATATAGAATCTTGCAGGTAATTTATTTTATCCTCAACACTCATTTTTCTCAAAAATTTATTGAGCTTATGCTCAAGTTTTTTTAGAATATATTGTTTATCTTTTTTGCCGGTTGGGTTTTCTTGTGCATAGATAAAATTCTCATATAATTTGTTATATTTATTCGTGTACATTCCGGAGTTGGACATTACTTGGTTTCGGGCAAGATATTTGGGGTGGAATAGCTGGTCTGTGATATGCTGAAATTCGTGGACTATTGTGATTAAATCTTTATATTCTATTTTATTTTTTATAGGTGATAATTCAAGGGTTGTAGCTGTAATGCATCCGGAAATAGGTGAATACACTATGTCGCTGAATCCATCAAACTCATTAGAATATGTCTTTTTTACATTTATTTTTATTTTCTTTTTAAGGGTTGAGTCAATTGTTTCTTGAATTTTTTCAAACGGTAGCTTTCCGTTTTTAAATTGCGGAATCAGGTTTCGATATAGTTTATCAACAAGTTGTATTGATCTGTTCTGTCGTTGCGAAAAAGAACCCTTGACTGTTTTGTAAGGTAATGATACCTGTGAAATTAAAATCCCTGTCATAATATTTTTATAAAGTTTAGACATAAAAATTTTTGCTATTTGTTAATTTGTATAATTAATGTTATTCTAAATATATGACAGAACTGATTATTTTATATGTATTGTTAAATCATGACCTTACTATGTATTCGGTAAGCAAGCGTATAAAAGAGAATTTTTTAGCTTATACAAACCCGAGTTTCGGGGCTATAAAACCCGCATTGGTCAGGCTTGAAAAGCAAGGCTGCATAACCTCTTCAAGAATAATGTCAGATGGAGGCAAATTGTCTGTATTTTATTCTATAACAAAAGATGGTGAGAAATATTTGCGTAGGCTTTTGCTTGCACCGATGACTCAAAATCCGCTTCAATTTTTATCTGATGCGCGTATAAAATTATCTTGTATTTCGGTTTTGGATAGTGACGCCGCTGAAGAAGTTTATTTTGATATTAAGTCAAATGCGCTTTTACATAAGGTTAATGCAGAAAAAATCCTTGAAGATGAATATACTCCGCTGACTCCTAATCAGCGAATTGTGCTTGATAATGCGGTTTGTGAGTATAATAATTTTATTTCTATGGTAGAAGGACTGGAAAAAAATAATGCCGGCAATAGTTAATAGTGTTATCGAAAATTCAATAGCGGAAGAACTTGAAATTGCAAAAGGTGATGAGCTTCTTTCAGTTGATGGCTGTAAAATGCTTGATATGATTGATTATAATTTTTATATGAAGTCTGAACTCATAACTATTGAAATAAAAAAAACGAGTGGTGAGATTGAAGAAATTGAAATCGAAAAAGATTATGATGATGACCTGGGGATTGTTTTTGAAAGTGCTGTGTTTGACAGGATTAAGCCATGTTTAAATCACTGTATTTTTTGTTTTGTTGATCAGCAGCCAAAAGGGCTTCGCGATACTCTATATATTAAAGATGATGATTATAGATTGTCTTATTTGCAGGGTACATATATTACCTTAACAAATTTGAAAGATTCTGATAGAGAACGAATAAAGCGTATGCACCTTGGCCCGTTTTATATTTCTGTGCATACAACTAATCCTGAATTGAGGGTTAAGATGCTCAGAAATCCAAATGCTGGTAAGGCACTTGAAAATTTGGACTGGTTTAGAAAAAATAAAATCCCGTTTCACGCGCAGATTGTACTTTGTCCGGGGATAAATGACGGGGTTGAATTAGACAGAACCCTTGCCGATTTGGCTAAATTAAAAAATACGGTTTTGTCTGTTGCTATTGTGCCGGTTGGGGTTACTCAATTTAGGGCAGATGGTGAGTTAAAACGTGTTGATAAAAAATGTGCGCAGGAGGTTATTGAAATTTCTTCCAAATACAAGCGGGTTTGCTGCTCTGATGAGTTTTTCCTGCTTGCGGATATGCCTATCCCGCCTGGAAAATATTATGGAAATTATTCTCAGCTAAGTGACGGTGTTGGTGCTTTGCGCTTGACTCTGGATGATTTTAAAGCTCAAAAGCTTCCGAAAAGTGTTTCAAAGCCGTTTAAACTTGTTTTTGCTTGTTCTTATGCAGCTAAAGATATGCTGTCTGAGGTGGCAAAAAAACTAAATAAAATTAAAGATTTAACAGTTGAAATTCACCCTGTAAAATCTGAATATTGGGGGCAGGATATCACTGTTGCGGGGCTTATTACAACCTATGATTTGATTAGAACGGTTAAAGATATTGAGTCTGATATTATTGTCATACCGTCAGTTATGTTAAGACCTTATTCTGAAGACTTTTTGGACGGTAAAACTTTGTCTTATGTAAAAGAACAAACTAATAAGAATTTTTTTGTTCAGCAAAATATTTATTCGTTAAAAGAAGTTGTTGAATTTATTGCGCAACTGTAAACTTATGGTACAGGATCATATCCGCCCGGGTTGCCCGGGTGACAGCGGCAGATTCTCTTTATTCCGAGCCAACCGCCTTTTATTACTCCGTATTTTACGATTGCCTGTTTTGTATATTCTGAACAGGTCGGATAAAATCTGCATACTGATGGTGTTAATTTTGAAAACCCTTGATAAATTTTTATTAAAAATAATAGTATTTGTTTCATTTATTCTCAACCTATCCCCGAGAGAGGGGGAATTTTTTTACCCCTAATCTGTGATATACGCATCTCCGACTGTATCTATTGCCTCAACTTTGATATCTGTTATAAGTTCAGAATATGATATTACAACAACTGTTGGGATATGACGTTCTAACAGCTGATAAAGCGGCAGTCTTATTCTAGGTGAACAAAGTACAACCGGTTGGCGTCCGCAGGTCTGGTGAGCGCGCAGAAGTGTTGTAGCTGTTGTTTCGATAAGCTCTTGTACCTGGACAGGGTTTAGCAGGAACATTGTACCTAACTCTGTTCTCTGACAAGAATCGTCAAGTGTTTTTTCCCACTCAGGAGATAGGGTCAGAGCATACAATACTTTATCATCTTGAACGTTAGCAAGACATATTTGTCTGCCAAGAGCTGCTCTCAGACGTTCTGATAGAATATCCGGTTCTTTTGAAAATCTTGCGTAATCGCAAAGCCGTTCAAATACAAATATAATATCTTTTATTGAAACTTTTTCTCTGATTAAGTTAACAAAAATCTTTCTAAGATCACTTGTTGAAATAATTGTAGGTACAAGGTCATTAACAAGTGTCGGGTCTTGAGAGCGGACAAGTTCCATAAGTTTAAGAACGTCAGTTTTTGTCATAACCTCATCTACATGTTTTCTTACACATTCTTGAAGGTGAGTAACAATAACATCAGTTGCATCAACTGCTGTTACAAGTCTTGCAGATTTAGCATCGTCCGGTTCAATCCAATAAGCTTGGGTTTGGTATGTCGGGTCAATCCCGATAATTGCATCTTCCGGAACTTCTTTTTTCATCGAATCCCATTGATCTGCAATTACCATAAATTTCCCCG
>OHEP01001317.1_pt1 | contig 12970 bp, 9 predicted proteins | sample 1567271 | NCBI WGS metagenome assembly OHEP01 (sample SAMEA3879577, study PRJEB24766) | human gut metagenome | biome: human-associated habitat; feature: feces | place: USA | collected 1985/1987
TGTTCCGGGGGGAATTTGTAGGCGGCGGCCCAGCGGGGCGCGCGCGCCGTGGCCCCCAGCGCTTCCCGCGTGGCCATGGAACGGATTTTGATGACGGCGCCGTCCGTGCCGTAGGGCAGCGAGTGGCGCCCCCTGTCGATGTCGCGGACGGCCTGGCGGGTGGTTTCCAGCGTGTCCGTATAGTGTACCGGTTCATTGCAGGGAATGCCGCAATGGCGGAGCATGTCCCAGAAATCTTTTACATCCTTGAGTTCCGGTCCTTCGTAAGCGCCCAGCCCGTGGGCCAGGAAGGCCAGGGGACGCGCCGCCACCTGCCGGGGGTCCAGCTGCTTGAGCGTTCCCGCGGTGGCGTTGCGCGGATTGGCGAAGGCGGGCAGACCTTCCGCGTCCCGCTCTTCATTGAGCCTGGCGAAAGCTTCGTTGGGCATGAAGACTTCTCCGCGCACTTCCAGCACGGCGGGAGCGTTTGCCGGGAGGGTCAGGGGAATGGTACGGATGGTGCGCACGTTGGCCGTTACGTCGTCCCCCACCTCGCCGTCCCCGCGCGTGGCCGCATAACTCATGCGCCCGTTGCGGTACATGATGGACAGGGCCACGCCGTCGATCTTGGGCTCCACGGAGACGGGAACGGCGTCCGTTCCCAGCGTCCGGACCAGCTTATTGTAGAATTCCACCAATTCCTCGTCCGGAATCAGGGCGTCCCGCTGTTCGAAGATGTCGTCGATGGAGAGCATTGGAACGGCGTGCCTGATCTGGTTGAACCCCTGGAGGGGCGCTCCCCCTACGCGCCGCGTGGGGGAATCCGGGTCCGCCAGTTCGGGATGGTCCCGTTCCAGTTTTTCCAGTTCCAGGAAAAGGGCGTCGTACTCCGTGTCGGAGATTTCCGGTTCCGCCTGTTCATAATACAGCCTGTTATGGCGGCGCAGCTCCGAGCGCAGAAATTCCGCGCGCCGGCGCACGGCTTCCTCTTCCGTTCCGTCCTGCCTGCGGCCTGCCAGGGAAAAAAGGTCTTCCTCCATGAAGGGAATGAGTGAAAAAGGTTGCTATTTGCTCAGTTTGATGACGGAACAGGGAGATTTGGAGTGTTCGTGGGCCTTGAACAGGATTTTTCCATCCGCAACGGGCAGGGCGGCATTGTCGCCCAGCAGGACCGCTTTGGTATAGCCTGCCGGCAGGGTGACGGAGACTCCTTCATCGTCCTCATATCCGGTGGCGTCCAGGGGCTGCATGCGGGCGTATTCCGTGCCTTCCGTCAGTTCCTTCATGGTTCCTTCGCTGGGAGGTTCCGCGGGGCCCTTGTCCGGCGGGGGGATCAAGAAAACGAAGATGTCTCCCTGTTCATTGATGGAAGCGGGCTGGTCCAGTTCCGTCCAGGCGCGCGTGCCGTACACGGCTTCCGCATTGAGTCTGAGCCACTGTCCCACGCCGCGCATCGCGGCGGCCACTTTTTCCGGAACGGTGCCGTCCGCCTTCGGGTTGACGTTCAGCAGCAGGTTGCCGCCTTTCGTGACGCATTCCACGAGTTTTTCGATGATGACCTCCGGGGATTTGACATTGGTGTCATAGCGGTTATAGCCCCATTTGTCGCTCACCGTCATGCAGGTTTCCCAGTTCACGCCGGGATAGCCGTGCCGCGGAATGAAGCGTTCCGGCGTGATGTAGTCCCCGCAGCGCAGGTCCAGGGTGCCCGCCTGGTTCTGGTTCAGTCCGGAGTAGGCGTACAGGCGGTTGTTCATGATGACTCCGGGATTGATGGAGCGTGCCATTTCCATGAGTTCCGGGGCCTTCCAGCCCTTTTCCCCTTCCATGGCCCCCTGGGAGTAGTCCCACCACATGATGTCTATGGGGGCGTAGCTGGCCATCAGTTCCCTCACCTGGGCGTGCAGGTATTTCTGGTAGGCGGAGTGGTCGCGCGGAATGTTCTTTTTTTTGAGCATTTCCGCCTGTCCGGCCGGGTAGCAGAGGTCCGGGCAGATCGTGTTGTCGTAGGACGGGTGGTGCCAGTCGATCACGGAGTGGTACAGGCCTACCTTCAGGCCGCGCTTGCGGCAGGATTCCGCATATTCCCGGACGATGTCCCGGTCGATCTGGCTTTTGGCGTCATAGTCCGTCTGTGCGCTGTCGAAGAGGCCGAAACCTTCATGGTGCTTGCTGGTGAGCACCACGTACCGGCAGCCCGCATCCCGGGCCAGCTGGGCCCATTCTTCCGTGACTCCTTCCCGCGGCTTGAAGAGGGGGAGCGCTTCGGAGGCGTACGTGTCCGTATCCACTTCCACGTTTTTTTGAATCCATTCGGAACCGCCGGGCTTGCCCTTCCATTCTCCGGCCAGTCCGGAGTACAGGCCGTAGTGAATGAACATGCCGAATTTGGCGTCCCTCCACCATTTCATGCGCCGGTTGCGTTCCGCCGCGGTTTCCCTGACGGCGGCATGGTTGGAGTCGGCGGCCATAGGCAGCTCCGGAACTGAAGGGGAGAATACATGGCTCCATGGTTCCGCATGGGGCCCGGCGGGGGCAGGGGGAGGCAGGGGGGGAGCTCCGTCTGCTTTGTGGATAGAACTTTCCTGTTTTAGTTCCCGCACAAATACTTCGTCCAGGGCCAGCGCCGGCTGGCCGTTTTCCCGGACGATTTTGGTGACGGGCTGCTGGGACCAGGCCGGAAGTCCCAGGGAAAGAGCCAGTGCGGCGATTGTGGAAATGTTCATGGTTTTGCGGAAAATAGGTGCTGGTTCTGTAAAGGGAAAAGGAAGGCTGCGCAGATCAGACAACGTCCGTGTCCGCGTAACTGCCCAGGATTTTCAGCATGGAACAGTGCTGTTCCAGTTCCTCCAGGGTTTCCCGGAGCGGGGATTCCAGGGCGTGTCCCACGGCGTCTATATGGAAGACGTATTCCCAGTTGATGGCTTTGGAAGGGCGGGATTCAATGCGTATCAGGTTGATGCCGTGCCGCTGGAAGCAGTCGATCACTTCCGCCAGGGTTCCCGGCTTGTGCTGGATGCGGATCAGCAGGGAGGTGCGGTCCCGGCCGCTGGGCCGGGTGTCCTGGCGGCCGATGACGGCAAAGCGCGTGGTGTTGCATGCCTGGTCCTGCACGTCTTCCTCCAGAATGTTCAGGCCGAACAGTTCCGCTGCGAGGGGACAGCCCAGGGAGGCCGCGCCCATGGCGGCGTTTTCCTTGGCCAGGATGCTGGCCTTGGTGGTGGAGGAGGTTTCCACGAGCTCCGCATTCGGGTAACGCCGGAGAATCCAGTCCCGCGTCTGTCCGAGAACTTGGGGATGGGAATAAAGGATGCGAATGTGTTCGCGCGGAATGGCGGCCATCAGGCTGTTGCGGATGTTCAGATTGATTTGGGCGCAGATTTTCAGACTGGAGGTGACAAAGAGGTCCATGACGGCGGTCACGGAGCCTTCCGAGGAGTTTTCTATGGGCACCACGCCGTATTGGGCTTTCCCGCGGTCCACCATGTCAAACACGTCCTTGAAGCTCTGGCAGGGAATAAGCTCGCAGCTTTTTCCGAATTGCTTGAGCGCCGCCTGGTGGCTCCAGGTTCCCTTGGGGCCCAGGTAGGCGATGGTCAGCCCTCCTTCCAGGAAGAAGGAGCAGGAGATGATTTCCCGGTAAATGGCTTGCAGGGAGGATTCCGGGAGAACGCCCGCATTCAGGCGGTTCAGCTTGCCCAGCAGAGCCGTTTCCCGTTCCGGAACGAAGATGGGGGAGTTGTCCGCTTTCTTGATGCGGCCGACTTCATGAACCCATTGGGCACGGGTTTTAAGCAGTTCCACGATTTGGGCGTCCACCTCGTCAATGGCCAGCCTCGCCTTGGTCAGGGCGATGGTCTGTTCGTCCGTTTTTCCGTTTTTCTGCTGCGGGGCGGGGGTGTCCGGAGAGGGGGATTCTCCGTGGTGCGTGTTCTCCATGTTTCTGTGCGGGGGTATGCGTTGAAAGTCGGTTCAGGGTAGCGGTTCCCCGTCTGCAAATCAAGTTCAAAGGCCCGGAGCTCCGCTACGGATTGATCCTGCCCGGATGGGACGTTTCTAGTAAGTTGAGGACAATTCAACATGATGAAAATACCATTGTTAATAACTGCCGCGGCCATGATGTTTTCCTGCCGTTTCTTTGAGGCGTTGAAGAAAAGGTCGCAGTGTCTTGAAATAAACAGCCGCGGTAAAAGGCTTTTGGCACTCTGCCGTGGGAGCCGCAGTGTTGCTTGTGCGATTGAATGGCTCTGAAAAAGTGGAGGACAGAGTGGTTCGCCTGTGGCAGGGAAGGAGGACGCATATGCCGATCTACGCAGTATGCAGGTTTTTCCAGGGGGGCGTGTTCCTGAATTCCTTGTTGACGTTTTAGTGGATAATTAATAATGAATAATATGATGAAAAAATCTATCAAGATATGTTCACTTGCTCTGGTTCTGGCCGGCTGCGGTGCTGCCGGAACTTTTTCCGTGTGTGCCGATGAGCCGGCCGCCAAGGCGGAGGACGCCTCCTCTTCTCCGGTGGGAAAAGCACTGGAAAAAGCCGATTATCTGACCAAGGACAGGCCGAATACGAAGGCCAGGTATTATCTTTTTCTTTATTCGGCAAGCTGGTGCGGCCCCTGCCGCAGGGAGATGCCGCATGTGGTGCGGACCTACCGGAAGATCCGGCAGTCGGACGATGTGGAACTGGTGCTGTTTTCCAGCGATAAAACGGAAGAGGCCGCCAAGGCATGGGCCAAAGAGGAGCGGATGAAATTCCCTATCATCAAGCCCAAGAAGGGCAACGGCATTCCCGGTTATGCCCCCGGAGGAACGATTCCGCGTTTGGGCATTGTGGATCACGCGGGAAAGATCGTCGTCACGGGACATCCGGCCAAGCTGTTGAAAGACTGGCGCAAGTACTGCAAGGCGGAGGAAGGAAAATAAGCGGCTCCTCACCGAACAATCGCTTTTCCGAAGGAGGCCGGTTTCAATCGAGTCCCTGGTCTTCCTTCATAGGACGCGGGGCGGGAACGGCTCCGTAAAGGCCGTTGGGGAAAAGCTGAAGCCACGGCGTGTATTCCGGTGGAATGGGGGCTTCAAATTCCATGCGTTTTCCCGTGCGCGGGTGGTCGAAGCCCAGCCGCCAGGCGTGGAGCATGAGCCTGCCGGGCTGTGCCTTCTGCCTGGAGGGCTTGGCGTAAATGGGGTCTCCGATCAGGGGATGGCCCAGATGAAGCATATGGTGCGTTCTGCCCGTGTGCAGGGTGCACAGGACGAGGGCCGAGTCCGTGGCGGGGTCTGCACAAAGCAGGTCGTAGTCCGTGATGGCGGCCTTGCCTGAACCGGGATTGACCACGGCCATTTTCAGGCGGTTGACGGGATGGCGGCCGATATGCGTGAAGACGGTTCCGGAACTCGGGCGGGGAATTCCCTGGACGACGGCCAGATAGCGCTTTTCCGTGCTGCGCGCCGCGAATTGCCCGGTCAGGGATTGGTGCGCACCGTCGTTTTTGGCAATGACGAGGCATCCCGAAGTGTCCTTGTCCAGACGGTGAACGATGCCGGGGCGCTCCACTCCGCCGATGCCGGAGAGGTCCCCGCAGTGGTGGAGCAGGGCATTCACGATGGTGCCGTCCGGGTTGCCGGCGGCGGGATGCACCACCATGCCGCTTTCCTTGTTGATGACGACCACGTCTTCATCCTCATACAGGATGTCCAGCGGAATGTCCTGGGGCCTGGCCTCCGCCAGTTCCGGCTCAGGGATGTTGACGGAGATGGAGTCTCCGCGGCTGACGGGAGTTTTGGGTTTGGCGGCGAAACCGTTGATCTGTACGTCCCCGCTTTTGATCAGGGCCTGGATTCTGGAGCGGGAGAGTTCCGGCAGGTGGGCGGCCAGGTACTGGTCCAGGCGAATTTTTCCGTCGGCGTCGTCCGTGGTCAGGTTCATCATCCGTGGCGTTTGATCAATGGCTGTAGGCGGAGGGCGGCATGTCAATGAAGGTATAGTCCAGCCCGTACACGTCTTTGAGCAGTTGTCCCAGAGCCTTCACGCCGAAGGTTTCCGTGAAGTAGTGGCCGCCGAAGACCAGGTTGATGCCCAGTTCGTCAGCCATGGGGATGTTCCAGTGGGAGCCTTCCCCGGTCACGTAGGTGCGGCAGCCGAGCCTGGCGGCCTGGACGAGTTCGTTTCCCGCGCCGCCGGAGCAGATGAAGACGTTTCCGGCCGGAGCTTCCTCCGATTGCGCCCAGAAGGTTTGAACGGGCGCGCCGAGGGCGGATTCCAGCCGTTCCGCCAGCTCCCGGCAGGTGCCCGCGAATTCTCCGCAGGCCCCCAGGGAAACGCCGTGATAGTCCAGTCCCTCCCCGGCGGGACGGATGCCGCATGCCTTTGCCAGCAGGGCATTGTTTCCGTAGACCGGATGAACGTCCAGCGGAATGTGGGCCGAGTAAATGGCGAGGTTGCCGTCCATGGCCGCCTTCAGCTTGCGGTAGGAGATACCCGTTATGGGCTGCATGTCCTGCCAGAAGATGCCGTGATGCAGAATAAGCAGGTCTGCGCCCAGAACCAGGGCCTCATGGATGGTTCTTTCCGAGCCGTCCACGGCAACGGCTATTCTTGAGACGGCGCCTTCGTTTTCCAGTTGAAGTCCGTTCAGTGCGCGGGAGGCGTCCGGGAGGGAGTCCACGGACAGGGTTTTGTCCAGAAAGGCGGTGATTGCGCTCAGATTGATACTCATGTGGAGAACGAGGATGTTAATTGTCTTCCGCCAGGGAGGCGCCCAGCAGGCGGACGGAGTCCATGTTCAGGATGAAGTAATAGGGCGTCGTGTTGATTTTTCCGTAATAGAACCGGCTGAAGCCGGCTTCTCCCGCAGGGGCTATTTCCATGGAGATGGTTTTCTCTTCCATTTCCGGCTCGGCGGAGAAAGTGACTCCGTCTTTTCCAGTGACTTCCTGGCGCTCCTGCCGGGAGACGTCCTTGTACACCTGAATGACTAGTTTCAGGCGGAAGACCGGCTTTTTCAGGGCTTCGCGCGCTTCGGGGTTCGTGTAGGGGAGCCATGAGGCCACCTCCATTTTTTCCAGTTCATCCAGATAGCGGTTGGCGCGGTTCGGGTTGATGTTCAGCGTTTCGTCCCTGCCGTCCTTGCTGGCCGTCCAGGAATCGTCCAGGCGGTCGAATTTCAGGACCAGCGGACCTCCGGAACCAATGCGTTCCAGGTGCATTTCCTTGAGGTTGTACCTGTTGAAGGACAAGAGGATTTTCTTTTTCCAGGCGAGTGCGTTCGCCGTAAAGTTTTTCATGTATTCGTTGTCTAGCATGACGACCGTGGGTTTTCCGGACTGGCGGGCGTACCAGGAGCCGTCCGTTCCCTTCGAAAAGAAGACGATGACCGGAGGGCGAGGCTTTTCATTGGGCTTGGGCAGCAGGGACATCGTGAGCGTCAGGAGCGGGTTGTCCAGGCCGTACACGGAAAGGTCCGTGGCCTTGTCAGAGGCGAATCCGGCCACGTTGCCCGTTTTCACGGTTTTCAGCAGGGAAACGAGGTGGTCCGGGTTGACTTCCTGGTAGCGGGAGCCTTCCGCCGTGTACATCCATGTGGGCTGCTGGCCGGTCTTTTCGTCTCCCTGGACAAAACGGACGATGGTCGGGTAATCCTGGAGGCTGCGGCGGATGGAAAGCCCCGTGATCTTGTAGTCCCCGATGTCTGTGAGCTGCTTGGAACGGAGCAGGTTGAGATCCAGGGGAATGTTCCGGACGCCGGGAACTTCCTTGTTGCTTCCCGTCGTCTGGGCCAGTTCAAAGACGGCCTTGCGGTCGGAGACGGTGGCTTTCACCAGTTCTGCAAGGTTGCTGTTGTCGGAAGGGGGATAAATGCGGAGAGTGACGGGCTTTTCCTCCACGGCCAGGGATTTGCCGTCTCCGGCAAGGCGGCCCGTGAAGTTCCTGATGGAAACGGAGGTGACCTGGTCGTCCGTCATGTCCGGAACGCTGGTTTCCTCCGGGTCATATACGCGCACGGCCGTCAATTTCTGGAGGGTGCCCAGCAGGACGTTCATCATCTGCGGGTCCGTATCCAGCGGGAGGGGATAAGTGATTTTCCAGGGAGTCCGGGGATCGGGAGAGGGGCGTTCCAGGGCAATGCGCTGTCCCTTGTTGTTGATTTCAATGGAGGCGGGCATTGCCGGATGGATCAGCAGGGGGCGATGGTCACGAAGCTGGCGGATGCCGGACTTGAAGAGTGGCAGGATGTTGCCGGTGCCCACCAGAATGCGGGAGTCGCGGCCGTAAAAGTCCGTCTGCATGTAGGTAGTGTCGTCCGTCGTCTGGTTTTCCGGATCGTCCACCAGCCAGGGGGCTGTGGACCCCAGGGTGTAGCGCGCTACGGTGGAGGAACGCTTGCCGTCGGCACTCATTTCTTTCAGAGTGATGGTAATGGGCGTGGTCTTGACGCCGAATTCCTTCAGGGAAGCGGAATCAATCTTGTGCAGGGGGAGCGCATCCACGATGCTGGTGGAGTAAGTGTACTGGAGGATGGCCGCCGCGGCGCGCGGGTCCATGCGGTCGTCCCATGGTTTCTCGCCCCACCACACGCCGTTGGGCCTGCGGCGGAATTCCGCCATGTCCCCGCCGCAGTTGATGCGCATCCAGGAGATTTCGTTCATTTCCTCCTTGGTGTAGGGGAAGAGCCGTTCTCCCGAACTGAAGGCGGTGCGTCCGATGATGCGGGACAGGTTGCCGTCAATGGTCAGCAGCACCGCCGCCCCGATGGCGGCAAGGGTGACGAGGACGAGAAGGATGAAGCGGAGTATGCGCATGTGCTTCCGGTAATGGGGCGTGACAGGTTAATGGCGGCGCGTGTTCCAGATGATCAGGGCTATGAGAAGCGCCAGCAGGGGCAGGCCGATGTTTGTCAGGAGTTCCAGGACGCCGAGTGCGTTGCGGTCCAGGTTCAGTTTAACGGTCAGGTCATGCCGGGAGCCCAGCCCGCGCAGTTCTTCGCGGTCCGTCATCCATGCGATGAGCGTGCGCACGAAGTCCCGCTGTTCCGGTTTGATCTGCCGGGGCTGGAGCAGATCCGTATTGCCCAGCAGAACCAGGCGTCCGGTGGTCTTGGTTTGATTGACGTCCCCGGAGTTGCCGCGGATAAGCGCCGCGCCGATCATCAGAGGGCCGGGATTGTCCTCGTGGGCGTCAAACTGGACGGGGAACTGGTTGTACTTGGTTTCCCCGTAGTATTCTTCCGTGGTCACCAGCAGGGGGTACGGCGTGATGCGCTTGTGCTCCATGGCGGCATTGTCCGAGTCCAGAATTAGGGAGATGCTTTCCCCTTCCAGGCCGGTGCTGGAGTTCCAGAATTCCCTGGTGCAGTTCAGTCCCGGTGCAAAGATGGCGTTGATTTCAAATACGGAGCGCTTGTTCCTGCTGCGGAGCATTACCCGGTCGTTTTGGGGGCGCAACCCCTGCTCCCGGAGGAATCTGTATAGTTGCTTGGGGGTGTCCTGCTGGGGTTCCAGCATGATGAACAGGGCGGCGTTCGGCCTGTCCCAGTATCTTTGCAGAACTTCCGTTTCCTGGGGGGTAAGGTCGTATTTGGAGCCGACGATCATGAACCCGGCGGCATCCTCCGGAATTTCCTGCAGGCCGCTCAGGCGGATGGGGACAAGCTGGAGGTTGACGGAGCGGCAGAGGCGGGAAAGGGTGGTGAAGATGCTTTCCTCATTGCTGTTGCTCATGGCTTCGTTGAAGTTGCTCTTGTCCGCCGCGATATACATTTTGCGGGGTTCCCCGTTGGCGGCTCCAAAGATGCCCGCCGTCATCATGTCCTCAATCTGGAGGGCCACGGCTTTCATGCTCTTGCCGTCCGGACCGGGAGCGTACACGATGAAAGAGTCTCCTGAGAGGATGCGCACGTGGGCGGCGTCCGGCTGGTAGTTGCCTGCGGAATCCTTGAGGGCCACTTCCGTGTCTTCCCGGGCGTCAATGACCACTTGGTTTTTCCGGAATTCAACGCCGTAAATCATGGAAATCTCACGGGCCTTATTCGGCTGGCGCAGGGGGTCCACGTAGTCCACCACCACTTTGCCGTTGGAATAACGTTCGTATTCCTCAAGCAGGGAGCGCATGCGGGTATAGTTCTGCGTGGTACGCAGGAAGGCGAAGGTGATTTTAATGGGAGTTTTGCGGTTCTGGATTTCCGGGGACTGGAGCATGTTGATGCTCTGCTGGGAAATGTCATAGCGCTGGTCTTCCGTAAGGTCCCGGCGGTAGTATTCATGGCAGCCCACGTAGTTCAGGCAGATGACGATGATGCACAGCAGGAAGAGCTTGATCCACGTCATCCAGGGGCGTCTGACCTTGCGGGCGGCAGGCCGGTTTTCCTCCTGGGGAGCCGGGGCGGGTGTTGCTGGTGTTTCACTCATGGATGGAGATGGAAAGGGGGTGAAAAGGCAGGGGGGGGATCAATGCTTCCAGCGGCGGTGGTCGATGATGCGTATGGAGACGGCCAGCGTCAGGACGGTCATGGTCAGGTAAAAGACAAGGGGGCGCGTGTCAACGAGCCCGGCTGAGAAGCGGTCCAGGTGTTCCGAGCAGGAAATATAGTGAAAGATGCTCGCCGCGGGGAATTCCCCCCAGACCACGGGAATGAGCCCCATGAAGAAGATCAGCACCAGCAGGCCGATGGTGATGATGCCGGAGATGATCTGGCTGCCCGTGAGGGAGGAGGCAAAGATGCCGATGGAGGTGAACCATGCACCTATCAGCAGCAGGATGGCGTATGCTCCGGCCCAGTCCGCCAGACGGTAGGGGAGGGCCATACCGGCGTCATATCCGTAAGCCCACTGCACAATCAGGTTGGACCAGTCCGCGAGCAGCGGGTACAGCAGCATGGGCAGCCACAGGATGATGTAAAAGACATAGGCGGAAAAGTATTTGCCCAGAACGACCTGCCAGGTTTTGACGGGAGCGGTGAGCAGGGATTCCAGCGTGCCCGTCTTTTCCTCTTCCGCCAGGGAACGCATGGTGATCAGCGGGAAGATGAACAGGAAGTAGAACCAGAACATGGGGGAATGCAGGATGAAGAACAGAATGCCTTCCTTTTGCGGGGCCAGTTGGAACGCCTTGAGCGTGCCGGACAGGGAGACGCTTTGCAGGGCCACAATGAAGGCCAGGATGACCCAGCCGTAGGGGGTCATCAGGTAGCTTCTGAGTTCTTTTCTGAAAATGGTGAGTACCGGTAACATGAGAGGAAAAGGGGTGCTGGTTAAGGAGGAGAAGGGGAAAACGGTCGGGCTAGTCTTTGCGGGTCATTTCCACGAATACTTCTTCCAGAGTGGGAGTATGGCGGTAGATGTGGCGCAGGGGGCAGCCCTGTTCCGCCAGGAGCCGGGCGGCCTTTTCACGGGTGTCCGTTCCGGCTTCCGCGCGCACGGTGAGCGTGTGCCATCCGTCGGCGTCCGTGCCTTCGTGGATCACTTTCTTGACGTGTTCCATGGCTTCCAGCTTTTCCGTGACCAGGGGGAGGTCCCCGCGGAATTCCAGAGTGATTTTTCCGGCGGCGCGGAGGTTGGCCGTCAGGTTGGAAGGGGTGTCCGCCGCCTTGATCGTGCCCTGGTCAATGATGATGACTTTATTGCAGATCATTTCCACTTCACTGAGGATGTGGGTGGAGAGAATGATGGTGTGGTTTTCCGCCAACCCCTTGATCAGTTCCCGTATTTGGCGTATCTGGTTGGGGTCCAGTCCATTGGTGGGTTCGTCCAGAATCAGAATTTCCGGCTGCATGGCCATGATGGACGCCAGATTGAGCAGCTGCTTCTGTCCGCCGGACAGATTGGCAACGTCTCTGTGGAACCAGTCCTGAATGCCGAAATAACAGGCCATTTCCGCCACCCGGGCGCGCATAGTCTTCTGGTCGCAGCCCAAGCTTTCCAGCCCGAAGGCCAGCTCATGCCAGACCTTGTCCGTCACGATCTGATCGTCCGGATTCTGCATGACGAAGCCCACCTTCGCGGCCTGATCCCGCTGACTCATATCTTTCAGCGAAACGCCGTTGATGCGGATGTCCCCGCTTCGTTTTCCGTGGGGCGCAAGCACCGATTTCAGGTGCCGCAGAAGCGTTGTTTTGCCGCTGCCGCTTTTGCCGCAGAGTACCACATACTCCCCCCGCCGGATGGTCAGGCTGACGTTGGACAATGACGGTCTACCGGCGGAAGGGTAGGAAAAGGTCAGATTCTCGATCTCGATATGTGCCATTGAACGGCCTCCTTCATGTGTAGTGCAGAGGGAATAAAGAGGTAAGCGCAGTAGGCAATAAAGCCCGGCGCGTAAATGCCGGTGACGGGCTGAATGGCAAGCTTCGGCGTAAACTCCGCCGCAGCGCCGCCCATGGCGGCCGCCACTGCGGCCACACCCGCAAGGGTGAGCATCACTGCAAGAAGCGTCCAGTCCAGCGCCTTCATCCGGTAGATCTGAAAGCTTGTGCGTTTGGCTGTGCCATAGCCCCGGGCGCGCATGGAGTCCCCGGTCACGATGCTGCCCTCCAGCGCCCAGTCCGTCAGGGCGGACAATGTTCGCATTCCGCTGGTGAGTTTTTCTTTCATGGTGCTGTTCTCCCCCGCGCCGAGGCCAACGGACTTTCTCGCGCCCATGATCTGCCCCGCCTTGCGGATAAAGCTGGGGATCATCCGCAGCACCATCACCAGCAGCAATGAAATTGCCGGGATCAGATTTCCGAACAGGCTTGTGAACTTGTCGCTGGTCATGACCGCGTTATAGCAGCCGAACCAGAGCATCATCACCAGAAACACCCCGGCAATGGCCGCGCCGTAGAGCAGCGCCTCCACCGTGTAGGGTCTTCCGAACACATGAAACAGCACCCGCTCGCCGTAGGTATTGAACAGCGGGTTCACCACCGTCAGCGCGAGAAACATGGGCAGCAGCATGGCAATTCGCTTCCAGCCCGCCCTGCCGCTGAGCAGCAGATAGTAAGCCGCCGCGCCGATCG
>OHEP01001342.1_pt1 | contig 12823 bp, 14 predicted proteins | sample 1567271 | NCBI WGS metagenome assembly OHEP01 (sample SAMEA3879577, study PRJEB24766) | human gut metagenome | biome: human-associated habitat; feature: feces | place: USA | collected 1985/1987
TTTTTAATAGAAATTTTTCTTACAAATTTTAAAAATTGAAAGCATTTTTTGAAAAAACCCCTATAAGTTTTGACAAAAACAGGCTCCAATTTTAAAAATTGAGCCTATTTGACATACTTATATATCCGTGTTAGAATGCTTTTAGGAGCGTTTATATTGGGTGACTGCCTTTTCACCTTAGTTCTCTCAGGGGAAACTAAGGTAGGGAGGTGATGACGTGATAAGAGACTTTTTGAAGTACCTTGTCAAAAGGGTTATCTTTTTCTTACAAAAACGTAAGAAAAAAAGACACCTATCTTTAGTAATAGTAAAGATAGATGTAAACACTAAATAAAAGGTTTGCATTCAATCACTGAACGTTCCTTTCATTTAATAGTATATTACATTTTTGTGTTTTATGCAAGACATAATTTGTTTGCTGTGTTAAATTAAGTCACTCTTTTTGTAATTTATTTTTTCGTCAAACTCTACATAATCTAAATATATCATTAGTATCATGTACCATTTTCCTGTATTTGGGTCACTTATTATTATGTGATCTCTTCCTGATTGTTCAATTATACCTTCAAAAATTTTGTCTTTCCAGTTAAGTGAATCGGGAAAGCTAACATACACTTTAGCTTTTTTTCCTTTGTTATTTCTTAAAATATTTTCAATGTAACTTTGCTCCATTGGTAACTCTAGTTCAGCAGTGTCCCTTTCAAAGTTTGGGTATGGTACAAAGTCTGGTGTTTTGTAATAATTTCCATTCATAATTTATCCTCCTAGTAAGAAGTTTATGTATTTGCTTTCAATTTAGAAGATTTTTTGATAAAATAATTAAAGAGGTGGCTTTATGAAAGTTAGTATTGGAGTAAGTAATAGACATATTCATTTAGACTATGATACATGTGTTAAATTATTTGGTAACAGTGAGTTAACTATTGTTAGAGAGCTTAGTCAAGGTGGAGAGTTTGTAAGTAATAGAGTAGTGAGTATTAGAACTGATAAAGGGAGAATAGACAATGTTAAAGTAATCGGACCGCTTAGAAATAAAACACAAGTTGAAATAGCAAGAAGTGACGCATTTAAATTAGGTATAAACCCACCCGTTAGAATGAGTGGGAACTTTGATGGCGCAGAAGATGTAACACTAGTTTTTGAAAGCAAAGAAGTGAAGGTTAAAAACTCTTGTATTTTAGCTAATAGACATATTCATTGTAAGACAAGTGAACTTGATAAATATGGCTTAAAAAACGGACAGGTACTTAAGATAAGAGTAGATAATATACGTGGAGGAGTAATGGATAACGTTATTGTTAAATCTAAAGAGAGTTATAACTTTGAAATGCATATTGATATAGACGAAGCTAATGCGTTTATGTTAAGTAATGGTAGTGTAGTAGAGATTATGGAGGAAAAGTAATGGAAAAGAGAGAACTTGTTAGTGAAGTAGAGAATTTAAATAATGAACTAGATAGTTTAAGGAGGTCACTTTGACTACGATAATAAAGTAAGTAAGATTAAAGAGTTAGATAATCTAGTTAATAGTGAAGAGTTTTGGAACAATAGTAATTCTAATAAAGTAATGAGTGAGTTATCTAATTTAAAGAGTAGTGTAGCTTTGTTTGAAAATACTTTAAAGAAGGCTAGGGAAGCAAGAGAGTTTTTAAATTTGGATATTAGTGAAGAGGAAGCTAACTTGGTTAGTGAGGACATTAATAGTATTAAAGATAGTATTAAAAAATTAAGGTTAGAGATACTTTTAAATGGAGAGTTTGATAAGTGTAATGCTTACATTGAAATACATAGTGGTGCAGGGGGAACTGAGAGTAATGACTGGGCTAATATGTTACTCAGAATGTATTTAAGATATTTTGAGAAAAAAGGATATAAGTATACTATAGTTAGTCAAGCAAATGGGGAAGAAGTAGGCATAAAGGGAGCTATTGTAGATGTAAAAGGGGAGAATGCTTTCGGTTATTTGAAGGGAGAAACTGGAGTGCATAGATTAGTTAGAATAAGCCCTTTTGATAGTAATAAGAGAAGACATACATCTTTTGCCAGTGTGTTAGTTACTCCTCAAATTGATACTAAAATAGAAGTTAATATTAGAGAAGAAGACTTAAAAATTGATGTATATCGCTCTAGTGGAGCTGGTGGACAAAGTGTTAATACAACTGACTCAGCTGTTAGAATAACTCATATTCCTACAGGTATTGTTGTTACTTGTCAAAATGAAAGAAGTCAAATTAAAAATAAAGATAAAGCTATGGAAATACTTAAGAGTAAACTTTATTTATTAGAGAAAGAGACTATTGATAAAAAGTTAAATGAACTTAAGGGTAGTGTGATGGATGTTAATTTTGGTAGTCAAATTAGGAATTATGTGATGTGTCCATATACTTTAGTAAAAGACGTTAGAACTGGATATGAAGTGAGTGATGTTGATAGGGTACTTGATGGAGATATAGAAGGATTTTTGGAGAGCTATTTAAAGAGTTAGCTCTCTATTTCTTTTATTATTTTGTTTGCAATGAATGTGTAACCTAAGGTAGAAGGAAAAGCATTTTCTTGATTTGGTAGAAATTCTATTTTATTTCTAAAGTCTTCGTCTATTCTTATATATTTAATGTTGTATTCTTTTTCAATATTTATGAAAGATGTGTTTAAATAGTTAAATAGAGTAGTGATGGATGAAGAATTTTCTTCTGTTTCTTTTATAGGGTTATAATAACCAATAATGTATATTCTTTTGTTTGTTATCTTTCTTATTTCTTTAAGTAATTCTTTTATTTCGTTTATCATAGAATCTGCATATTTGTAGTTTGTTTTATTTATATTGTAGCTACTTCTTAATTTTGAAAATAATTCGTCACTTCCTACTGATAGTGTTATTAAATCTGCATTTTTTAAGGCATTTGATAGGGTTTCTTTGCTTGTCAAGTTTGGGTTTTTTATCATTTCTATTAAGTCTTTTATTCTTAAATCTTCTTTTATGAAGTTTTTGTCTAAAGTTACGTTTTTATGGTGGATTTTCAGATAGTCATAAAGTATATCTGTGTAAGAGATGTTGTATGTATCAAAAGGAGTATGACCTTTAGCTAAATCGTCTCCAATTGAAAGATAAGAATAGGATGTAGTACGTTTCATATTATATATTAGTATTATAGGAATTGTTGCAATTAAAAATATTACTAGTTTCTTTTTGATATAAATCACTCCTAGTAATATTTTACTCTTATTTTTTAGTTATAGAACTAACTTATTATTTGTAGTTCTGCTCCTACGTTTGTTAGTTTTTCTACAATGTCTTCGTATCCCCTTAGAATTAATGGAATGTTATCAAGTATTGTTTCTCCTTGTGCAATTAATCCTGCAGTTAGTAAGGCTGCTCCACCTCTTAAATCAGGAATATATAGTTCTGTTGCTGTTAGTGGAGTTGGACCAGTTATTGTTAGTGTGTTTCCAACTGAAGAAGTGTTAGCACCCATTTTGTTTAATAAGGAAGCAGACATAAATCTTGACTCGTATATTGTTTCTATAATTTCAGATGTGCCTTCGGCTTGAGTTAGTAATACTGTGAAAACTTGTTGTACATCTGTTGGAAAACCTGGAAACACTTGGGTTTTTATTGTTGTTGGTAGTAATTTAGGACATTTTGATATAGTCAAAGTGTCTCCTTTTATATCAAAGTCTACTCCAGCATCTTTTAGTTTTATTAATACTGAATTTATATGGTCTTTTATAAAGCCTTTTATTTTTAAGTCTTTTCCAGCTAATGCACCTATGATTATGTAAGTTGATGCTTCTATTCTATCAGGGAAAACTTCAGTTACACCATTATCTAGGTTTTCTTCTCCATCAATTACTATTGTACTTGTTCCTGCACCTGTTATTTTTGAGCCCATACTTATTAAGAATGATGCGACATTCACTATTTCAGGTTCACGGGCTGCATTTTCTATTATTGTTTGGCCACTTGCATGAGTTGCGGCTAACATTATGTTTATAGTTGCACCTACGCTTGCAATGTCTAAGTATATTCTTGAACCAGTTAGTTTGTCTGCTGTTATGATGTATTTGTTTTTTATAATTTCTACTTTTGCACCTAAACATTCAAAACCTTTTATGTGAAGGTCAATGGGTCTTGCACCTATATGGCAACCACCTGGAAAAGATATTTCTACTTTTTTAAATCTAGCTAGTAATGTTCCCATGAAGTAGTATGATGCTCTCATTTGTTCTGATAGTTCTTCAGGTATTGGAGCATTTTTTAAGTTAGTTGTGTCTATTATTATTTCATCTTTGTCTATAGTGTATTTACATGATAAAACTTCTAGTATTTTTAGTAAGTATTCAATATCTCTTATTTTTGGCACTTTATAAATTTTGCTTTTTGTTTTACAAAGAAGTGCAGCTGGTAAAAGTGCAACTGCTGAGTTTTTAGAACCGCTTATTTTAATTTCACCTGATAATGTGTTTCCACCTTTTATTTTTAGTCTCACGTTCATCCCTCCCAAATGGAATGTTCCATATATAATATAAAATTTATTATTCTCTTTGTCAAGAGTTAGATTCATGGTTTACAAATTATGTATACAGTTATTAATAGTAAAACTATTATTGAAATTAGTTTAGAGCATTTTTCAAATTTAGTTCTAGTGTATTTACCTAAGTTAAATCCTAGAAATGTAAATATACTACTTAATGACATAAAAATAAGTGAAGCAAGGCATATGTTGTTTGTTATATATTCTAAGCCTAGACCTAATGTGAAAGCGTCTATTGATACTAGTAGTGAGAATGAAAGTATTGTAGTTAGTTTAAATTCGTGAAATTCTTTTTCTTCGTTAAATGATTTAATCATTTCTATTAAGATTAGTATAAGTATAATAGTAAGTATTAATTTTTCGTTTATGTCTATATATTTGTCTAGTTTTGTATTAATGTCAAAACCGATTAGTGGCATCAAGAAGTGAAATATTCCCACTGAAAGGGAAGTAAGTATTATTTGTTTTTTAGGTACTTTTAGTAAGCCATAAGCCATACTTAGGGTAAAAGCGTCTATGCTTAAGGAAAGTCCTATTGATATGAGTGTTAATATTTGCAAAAAAATTCACCTATTAAATTATAGGCGTTTTTTTGTTAATTATGCTTTTTAAAAATTCTATTTATTGTTTCTTTAATGAATGATGTGTATTCTATATCATCCATATTAGTTTCTTTAGCGTCCATCATACATAGTGGGGGAAAGAGTACACACCAGTAATTGTCTCCAGAGGAAGCGCCTATTTTTATTAGTAAAGACTCATAATTACCACTTTCATATTTGACACCTTTATATATTTTTTCAGGAAAGTAGTTTATTCCATATTTAACAGTGAATGATTTATCGTAGTTGTTTTCTTTGAAAAGAGTACTTATTTTTTCACTTATTAAGTCTTCGCTTGATATTATGTTTTTTCTTGTTTCGCTTATGTCAGTACTAGTTTCTATATCACTTATTACACTGGATATGCTTGTTTTTACTTTTTCTTTCATAGTCAAGTCTTCTAAACTGTTGGAGTTTGGTATTATTCTAAATCTTATTGAGTCTTTTGGTATTATAACGTAGTCTTCTTCTTTGTTTGTTAGAGTAAATATTAGTGATATTAAAGCAAGTATAATTATTAGTTTTTTCATTTAAAAACCAGCCTTTCTAATTAATATTGGCTGGTTAGTTAATATTTTATACATTTGTTATAAATAAATATCTTGTTTTTCCTGCTAGGTCTTTCATAAATTTGTAGTTAATGTTTTTTTCAAAGTATGTTTTTATTAAATTTGTTATGTCAGGCTCTGATTTTTCGTTTATTTCTAATGCAATTAGATATTTATTATTTAAGTGACTTTTTATATTTTTAAATATTTCTTCTATGTGGTCTATACCTTTTGGGCCACTATAAAGGGCTAGGTGAGGTTCATATAAAACGTCTTTAGGTAGTGTTTCGTTAGTCATTACATATGGTGGGTTACTAATTATTACATCAAACTTTCCTGGTATGTTTTTGAATAGGTCACTTTCTATTATGTTTACATCTAGATTTAGTTCGTTTTTGTTCTTGTTTGCGACCATTAATGCATCTTTTGAGATATCAGATAAAGTTACTTCTGATGATGGTAAGAGACTTTTCAAAGTTAAACCAATAGCGCCTGAACCTGTACATAAGTCTAGTATCTTTGGGTTAGCAAGGTTCATTTTCTTGAGTTCTTTTAAAGTAAGCTCTATTAAGTATTCTGTTTCGTATCTTGGAATTAGAGTAAACTCGTTAACATTTATTTTTAATCCATAGAAGTCTACATATCCAATTATGTATTGTACTGGATAGTCTTTTTCTAATAGACTCATAGTAAGTTTGTTCCATTTATTTAACTTTATTAGTTCTTTTTTATCAAGTTCATTAATTTTCATCAGTTATTCCCATTTTTAATTTTTGGTCTGCAGTTATAAGAGCGTCTATGACTTCGTCTAGGTTACCTTCCATTACTTTGTCTAGGTGCATTATTGTGAAGTTTATTCTATGGTCAGTAAGTCTATTTTGTGGATAGTTATATGTTCTTATTTTTTCAGAACGATCTCCTGTACCAATTTTTGCTTTTCTAGTTTCACCAAGTTCAGCTTCTTGTTCTTGTTGTTTTAAATCGTATAGTCTTGATTTTAAGATAGTTAAAGCTCTTTCTTTGTTTTTGATTTGACTTCTTTCAACTTGGCAATATACCATTAAACCTGTTGGAATATGTGTTACTCTTACAGCTGAATCGGTTGTATTTACGCATTGTCCACCGGCACCTGAAGCACGGCATATATCTATTTTTAAGTCTTTATCAAGTAACTCTACTTCTATATCTTCTTGTTCAGGCATTACTAAAACTGTGGCAGTTGATGTGTGCACTCTTCCTTGGGTTTCTGTTGCTGGTACTCTTTGTACACGGTGTGAACCACTTTCAAATTTTAATCTTGAGTACACGCTGTCGCCTGATAAGATAAACTCAATTCCTGCGTATCCTCCAGCTTCACCTGGAACTTCGTTTGTTACTTCTAGTTTCCATCCCATTTTTTCTGCATATTTTGAGTACATTCTAAATAAGTCTCCTGCAAAAATATTAGCTTCGTCTCCACCTGCGGCTCCACGAATTTCCATTATGACGTTTTTGTCATCATTAGGGTCTTTTGGAAGTAATAAAATCTTTATTTTTTCTTCTAATTCTTCTTTTTGTTTTGTTAACTCTCCTATTTCTTCATGCGCAAATTCTGCCATTTCTGGGTCGTGAGTCATTTCATGAGCAGCTTCTAAGTCTCTTAGTATTTGAGTGTAACTTTTGTATGCCATAACACTTTCTTCTAGTGAAGTTTTTTCTTTATTTAATTCTTTCATTTTTTTGAAATCATTATATACTTCTGGTTTTGTTAATTCTTCTGTTAAGAAGTTATATCTTTCATTTATTATACTTAGTCTTTCTAACATTTTTAATCATTCCTTTCTTTTGTTAGTATTTAGTATCTAACATAAGCTAAAGCTCTGATTCATCGTCATCTATTACAACTAAGTCTTTGTATTCGTCATCACTTGTGTCGTCGTCTATGTCTTTTGTTTCGTCAATATACATATCTTCTTCTACTGGGTCCATTTCTAATTCTTCGTTTTCTAATTCTTCTTCGTCTTCTTCATCCATTAAATCACTTAGTTCAATTTTTGCAGTGTGATTTTCTCTTAAATCCCAGTATCCACCTTCTAGTTGAATAAATCTTTTTTCTGTAGATAGTAAACTAAAGAAGTCTCCAATATATTTATCAGCTTCTGTTTCATTTAAGTGTAGTTGATTACATACTTCGTTAAATAAATCTAGAAGTTTCATTTTACTTCCTTTTTCTTTTAGAATTACATATGCAATGTCGTCATATGACATAGTTTCAATATCACTTTCATTAACACTTTTTAATTTCATACTAAACTCTCCTTTTCCACTAAAATTATACTGATATTTTATAATAAATCAAGTACTTTTGTTAATCTTTTTTATTATATTCACATTTTTTTATAAATACAACCAATTTTTACTTATAATTTTTCTAGATTTACTAATAATAATTTTAGGAGACGGGTTATGAAGAAATGTAGGTATTATATGTATTTGATGTGGAAAGTTTTGGTCTATTTTATTATCTTTGCTTTTATGGTACTCATTGGTTTTTATGTTTACGCTTATATTACACCTAAAATGGATATTAATAAGTCTAATAGAATAGTTATGTTAGATAGTGAAGATGAAGTTTTTTATCAAAGTACGCATACTAATTCATGGGTTAGTTTAAGTGAGATAAGTGAGTATGCTAAATATGGTATAGTTGATACTGAAGACAAGAATTTTTATTCTCATAATGGTTTTGATTATATGAGAATTTTGAAGGCACTTTATAAAGATATTAAGAGTAAGAGTTTAGAAGAAGGCGCTAGTACTATAAGTCAGCAATATATTAAGAATTTGTTTTTGTCTTTTGATAAAACTTGGGAGAGAAAGTTAGAGGAAGCGTATCTCACCTTTGAGTTAGAAGTTCATTATACTAAGGATCAGATTTTGGAAGGATATATGAATACTATAAATTATGGAGCAGGAAATTATGGAATTGAAGAAGCTAGTCAGTATTATTTTAATAAGAGTGCTAAAGACTTAAGTCTAGCTGAAGCGTCTATTATTGTGGGTATTCCTAAAAATCCAACTTATTACAATCCAATATATTACTATGATAACGCCAAAGATAGGCAGTGGATTGTTTTAAATAGTATGGTTAAAAATAAGCATATTACTGAAGAAGAGATGGAGAATGCTTTTAATAAAGAACTTACTTTTTATGGGAAAAAGAGTAGTAATTTTATTCTTAGTTCCATGTATTATAAAGATGCAGTTATGAGTGAGTTAAATAATATAGACGAGATACCAAAGAGTTTAATTGAGACTGGTGGGTTAAAAGTTTATACTTATTTAGATAGTAAGGCTCAGGAGAAATTAGAAAAAATTGTTAGTGAAGAAATGAGTGAGTCAAATAGTTTACAAGTGGCAAGTATGATTAAAAATCCTAAGAATGGAGCAGTTGTTGCGATTATTGGTGGTACTAATTATAATGAAAGTCAGTTTAATAGAGTTACTCAGGCTAAAAGACAAGTGGGGTCTACATTTAAGCCTATTTTATATTATGCTGGACTTGAAAATGGAATGACTAGTACATCTACTTTTGTAAGTGAAGCAACTACTTTTAGGTTAGATAGTGATAATACTTATAGTCCACATAATTATGCAAGTAAATATGCTAATAAGGCTATTACTATGGCTGAAGCACTCGCTTTGTCTGATAATATTTATGCTGTTAAAACGCATTTGTTTTTAGGGACTGAAGCTTTAAGAAGTTCTGCGAAGATAATGGGTATTAAGGAAAAACTACCTAATAATGTTAGTTTAGCTCTTGGGACTAGTGAACTTACCATGTTAGACTTTAGTAATGCTTTTGGAACTCTTGCAAATTATGGAGTAAAAAATGATACTACTTTGATTAGGAAAGTGACTGATTTAGATGGTAATGTTTTATATGAAAGAGATTATATAGAAGAGCAAGTACTTGATAAGAGAAATGTTTATATTTTAAATGAGATGTTAAAGGGGACTTATAGTTATAATTATATTGATTATACAAGTCCAACTTTGATGAGTGTTAGCGGCCTTTTAACAAGAAAGTATGCGGCTAAGAGTGGTACAACTGATACTGATTATTGGGTGGTTGGGTATAATCCTGATGCATTAGTAATGGTGTGGATAGGTTATGATAATAATAAGGATATATCTGATGTCAGTAGTAAAATTCCTAAGAGAATATGGGCTAGGGGGATAGAGAGTTATTTAGAAGGAAAAGAAACAAATTGGTATGATATTCCTAGGGGAGTTACTGGAAGTATCGTTAATCCGATAAATGGAAGTACTACTGATTTATCTGTTAAAGATTTGTTATATTTTGTTAAGGGAACTGAACCAAATTATGTAAGAAACTAAAAAAAAGATTAGAGTAAAATTTTCTAATCTTTTTGAATTTTTATTATTATTTGATACATATCTTCAAAGTCAAATTCTTCTGTATCTACTTTAAAGCCCATGTTTTCTATTTTTCTTGCTTCTTCTCTTGCTGAATTTATTGCTTTACTTAAGCTTTTTAATTCAGAAGAAGTTTCTTCAGGTTGTAAAGGCATTTCTTTGCTTTGTCTATATTCTTCTATAATACTATTTTCCTCTGTGTCTTTAATTGGTGATACAGCTGGATTTTCAAATGTTTGGTTTGTTATATCAAAGTCCATTATTTCAGGTTCTGTTTCTATTTCTTGGAATGGGTTTATCATTTTTTCTGTACTTTCTTTTATTGGTGGTTCATTTTTAACGGATGAAACTTCTTCTTTTAAAGTTGGCTCTTTAAATGAAGTCTCTTCACTTGATTGAGGTTTTAGTAAAGCATCTATGTCTTTAGGTACATATGGATTAATTATGTCTTTACTTGTTTCTTTTTCTTTGTTTATATCTACATATTGATGATTTTCTACTTCTGTTACTGGTGCTTGATGTTGGTCTTTTGAAGTTTTTCCAAGTAGTTTATTTATTTCTTCATCTGTTTGTCTTACTGTTAATCTTTCATTTATTATTCTATTTAGCATACTTATTTGTAAGTTATTATCTTGAATGTTAAGTAAGCTTCTTGCGTGTCTTTCAGATATTTTGTTATGTAGAAGTGCTTCTTTAACTGGAATAGATAAATTTAGTAGACGTAGCTTATTTGCTATTGTTGATTGAGCTACTCCCATACGAGTTGCTAATTGTTCTTGAGTAAGATAACCCATATCTAATATTTTTTTGTAGCTTTGTGCTTCTTCTATTGCTGTTAAATCTTTTCTTTGTAAGTTTTCTACTACTGCAACTTCTGCACTTTTTTGGTCATCTATGTTCATTATTACCGCTGGTACTTGAGTTAAGCCTGCTAAAACACTGGCTTTATATCTTCTTTCTCCAGCAATTATCTCGTATTTATCTCCAATTCTTCTTAAAACTAATGGTTGAATTATACCATGCAATTTTATTGAATCAGCTAGGTCATTTAACTCTTTTTCGTCAAATGCTAGTCTTGGTTGAAATCTATTTGGAATTATTTCATCTATTCTTACATTAACTATTTCATTTTCGTGGTTCATACTATCAGCCCCTTATCTTTTATTCTATTACTATTTTACTTTATTTTTACTTTTTTTTCAAGGGTTTTATATTAAAAAGGACAAGTTTTTGTACTTATCCTTTTAAATCTTTTAAAATTTTGTTGTAATTTCTTGGATATATGTCTGGTGTTTTGTGTTGTTTTTTTATTTTTAGAATTGTTCTACTTGAAGATTCTATTGGTAAAGTATAATTTATTACTTCTTCTAGTTTTAAGTTTAAGTTATTTAACGTTTTATTACTATTTTCTAGTTCTTCGGTGATGTGTGATTTTAAAGGTAGAAAGTAACCATTTACTTTTAAAGCTGGTGTTTCAAGTTCAGCTAATACTTGCAAGTGAGCAACTGCACGGGAAGTTACTATATCAAATTTTTCTCTTGTTTTTAGTGTATAGTCTTCAGCACGAGCGTTTATTATTTTTATATTTTTTAAATTTAACGCGTCTTTTACTATTTTTAGAAATCCACATTTTTTTGCGTTTGATTCAAGTAGTGTTACTTCAATATTGGGGTTTACTATTGCAATAGGTATTCCAGGGAACCCTGCACCAGTGCCGACATCTAGTAATGTTATATTATCAAATAGTTCTTTAACTTTGAAAAGACATAATGAGTCATAGAAGTGTTTTAGGTAAATGTCTTTATCTTCAGTAATGCTAGTTAGGTTAAATTTTTTATTGTATTCCTTTAGTAAGTTAGAATAAACTTGAAATTTTCTAAGATTCTCTTCTGATATGTCTATATTTAATTCTTTTAAATATTTAGTAAATTCATTTACATTCATTTGGATACTCCTTTTTTAGGTAAACCAATAGCATCGTTATGTCTGAAGGATTAACTCCACTTATACGGGAAGCTTGTCCGATTGTTAAAGGACGAACTGTTTGTAGCTTTTGTCTTGCTTCTGTTGCAATATTTCTTACTTTAGAGTAGTCTATGTCTTCAGGAATTTTTTTCATCGGCCAGCATATTCCCTAAAGGTTACTTACTTGTTAACGCCGAGATATTTATTCAGCACTTCTTTCAGTTTTTCATAATCGGGAACCCCGGGCAAAACTTCTTCGCCGAGGTCACTCCTGATCAGGAAGGACGGCGTTCCCTGAATTTGCAGCTTTTCCATCGCGTCCTGACGTACCGACATGATTTCCTTGGCCGCGTCGTCGTCTTCCATGCAGGCTTTCGCCTTTTCGGCGGAAAGTCCCTCCAGTTCGGCATAACTGGTCAGCAGCTTTTCAGTTTTAAAGGAAAGCCCCCAGGTCAGCTGTTTTTTAAACAGCAGGCTCAAAAAATCAAAATATTTGTCGGCAGGCATGCAACGGGCCAGCATCGCCCCTTTCATCGACTTGGCGTCGATCGGGAAATCGGCAAACACCAGCTTGACCTTGCCGCTGTCGATATAATCCTTCTTCAGCTCGGGCAGCATGGTATAGACCATGTCGATGTAGCTACCGTCGAAGACGCCATCGGTGATGCACATCGTATGGATGTCGGCATTCTCGACCAGGTATTCCAGCTCGTTTTGCTTATAGTTGGTGTTGATCGTTACCGCTACCGCGCCGATC
>OHEP01001346.1_pt1 | contig 12792 bp, 10 predicted proteins | sample 1567271 | NCBI WGS metagenome assembly OHEP01 (sample SAMEA3879577, study PRJEB24766) | human gut metagenome | biome: human-associated habitat; feature: feces | place: USA | collected 1985/1987
TGGAATCCATCATGAAACGGCCTGTTAACTGGTCGACGCTGATTCCGCTTCTTTCCTTGAACGAGCATGAACGCAGAGACAGACTGATGTCGGGAGAACAGAAGTAAAGCGTGTCAATGGCGATGTTGACGCCGGTGAGGGTTATGTGGTTTGGGTCAAGTCCTTCAACATGTTTCTTGAAGTTGTTGTCGTAAGCAACTTCGCTGTCTGACAGTTCGAAGCGTTGTATTTTGTAAAGCCCGGACTTCAAGTCGAAGAATCCGTTCGTCGCCCCGGCGTCGCCGATGTACGCGCCTATCTGGAGCGTATCGCCAGGCATATGGACAGATACCTTCGTCTTGCTGATATTGAGCTTGTCGACGCTTATCTTCCAGTTGTTTTCGGCTTTTGAAGTGTCGGGCGGAACGGTGTCGCTTAATTCGACGTTGACGTTAGCGTCTGCAAGCGACATGTCGTTGACCCTGATGGTTTCTTTGCCTAAGTCTATGCCGTGGCTTTTCAAATATAAACGGCCAACCGCGCCTTTTACACGTGCCTCATGTACGAAGTCTGCGGTATTGAGTTTAACATCGTTGAACTCAAGCGCATCGATTTCAACCTTTTTTTTCAGTAACGGCCATAGTTGTACGTCTACAACTAATTTACGGACGTCGGCTACTGTGTCCTTGATTCCAGGAAGGAAATCATTTTGTTGTATCATCTTGAAGCCTTCGACACCCAAGTCGAGTGGAAATACCAATTTGACGTGGTCTACAGATATATCCATGCCTGTCTGTTCAGAGGCATACGTAGTGACCTGTCTTACAATCCAATTCTGTATAGGTGGAATGTAAAGCAGTACTGTTAGTATGATGAACAATATGAATGGTGACAGTATTATGCCGACTGCCAACTTTACGACTTTTCTTCTTTGCACGGAATTACATGGTTATGATTGTAGTTTATGCAAAGTAAGTAATAATTCTTGAAAAAAAGAAATGATTTCATAAATAAAATAAGGCAGAATGATAATTCTAGGCCTTAACAATGGCTTATTTCATGCCATAGTTTGTCGTCGGGCACATCACTCTCAATGCAAACCGGTTCTTTTGATACTGGATGGATGAATTCTACCCTACGTGCAAGCAAGGAAATGCTTCCGTCAGGGTTGCTTCGGCGTGCGCCATATTTCAGGTCGCCCTTGATTGGGCATCCTATCTTTGCCAGTTGGCATCTAATCTGGTGGTGGCGTCCCGTCATTAGTTCCACTTCAACTAAAGTGTAATGCTCGGAATGACTGACGACTTTGTAATGTAAGATAGCCTTCTTGGAACCTGGTACTTCCTTGTCGTAGGCGTAACTTTTGTTCTGCTTCTCGTTTCTGGTAATCCAGTGGGTGATGGTGGCTTCCGGTTCTTGCGGCTGGTTTTGGCAAATAGCCCAATAGGTTTTGTGTACGTCGCCGTTGCGGAACATGTCGTTGAGCCGCCCCAGCGCTTTGGATGTCTTTGCGAAGACAACGAGACCCCATACCGGCCTGTCGAGCCTATGTGCTACACCTAGAAAGACGTTGCCAGGCTTTGCGTATTTTTCTTTCAAATAAGCCTTGACATCGTCTGCCAGCGTTTTGTCACCGGTTTTGTCGCCCTGTACAATCTCGCCGCTGCGTTTGCTGACAATGATAATGTGGTTGTCTTCGTAAATGACGTTCATATCGTTTGCGTTGAAAAAAGAGTTAAGGATTAGAAAAACATGCCAACCTGGCCGTTTCCTCATAATCCTTAACCTTAAAAGTTTTTACATGTTCATACCACCGTCAACCTGGATAACCTGACCAGTTACGTATGAAGACAGGTCTGAAGCAAGGAACGTAGCTACGTTGGCTATGTCTTCAACCTGGCCTGCACGGCGGAGAGGTATCTTCTGTATCCAGTCTTTGCGGACGTTATCGGGCAGAGCTTCTGTCATTGCGGTTTCGATGAAGCCCGGGGCAATGGCGTTGGCGCGGATGCCGCGTGAGCCGATTTCCTGGCCTATACTCTTAGCCAGTGCGATGAGTCCTGCCTTGGAAGCTGCGTAGTTGCACTGTCCTGCGTTTCCGTGTACGCCTACGACTGAAGCCATGTTGATAATGCTTCCGCTCTTCTGGCGCATCATGATTGGTGTGCAGGCGTGGATGAAATTGAATGCTGACTTCAGGTTGACAGCGATGACTGCATCCCATTGTGCTTCGGTCATGCGCATCATTAGTCCGTCTTTCGTGATTCCGGCATTGTTAACAAGAATGTCGATTGATCCGAAGTCTGCTTTTACCTGGTTAACTACTTCTTCTGTCTGGGCGAAATCAGCGGCATTGCTTGCGTAGCCTTTGGCTTTTACGCCTTTTGCGGCTATTTCTGCTTCAGTAGCCTTGCCGTTCTCGTCGATTACGAGGTCGGTGAATGCGATATTTGCGCCTTCCTCTGCAAATTTCAGTGCGATAGCTTTACCGATACCGCGTGCCGCACCCGTAATAAGTGCGGTCTTACCTGATAATAATCCCATTTTGTATTTATGTTTTAAATGAAACTTAAATCTCTGTTATTTTTATTGTAGTGATAGTATGAGTTTACTGTTGTTTTAGTGCTTCAACTTATGAGGGCTTATTTTGTTATCGACTTACCCAATGCGCCGTAGACGACTTTCGCTACAAGGGGCTTGCTTGCTTCGGGTGTCATGCCATGTCCCAGACGCCCGCAGATGAAAGGGACCTCTAGGCCTTTGATACAATAGTGTGTGATGTCCGCGACAAGTTCAACGTTCTCAATGTCAAATTCACCATCGGCCTTGCCGTCTGCGTAAACCTTTCGGAAAAGTTCAATTTCGTCCTCGTCGAAGTTTTTTCTAACTTTTTCAACCATCCAGATGTTGCGAAAAAAAGCGGCACGCAAGTTTCCGTTTCGCATCACCGTCTCTTTTATCATATTAAGGTGGGTGTAGATCAGTTCGATGATTTTTTCCTGAGGACGTATCTTTTTCGTCGCTACTTCGTCCATCTTGTCAGACAATCGTTCAAGTTCTGACTCTATAACGGCGTAATAGACGTCTTCTTTACTTTTAAAATAGGTATAGAGTGTTCTGCGGCCTTTGCCAGAAGAGCGTGCAATGTCGTTCATTGTCGTATTCTCCAATCCGTTCTTTGCAAACAGCTGCCTTGCTACGTCCACTAGTTTTTGTCTTGTCTTAGATATGGACATCTGCTTTCCCTCCCTCTTGATTGTTTTTGCACATTTGGTTTACCGTGTGCAAAATTATCAATTTTATTTGATTTGGCAAAACATTTCTGTTTATATTCTGTAAAATGAATATTTGCCCGCGCTTTGCGGTGAGTTGAATTCATGTTTTTTTGTCGAGTGGTTTGCTGTATGAAAGACATTAGGTTCCATTTTTTTAGTTATACTTGATTTATGTCAATTATAAAATATCAAATAACTGTATTTTAACGGATTTTTAACATAAAACGATATTTTTCTTGTCCAAAATTTGCGAATTCCATAAAAAAGACTTACCTTTGCACTCGCAAATCAGAAATGAGATGCAAACGAGTTAATAGCATCGCGGAGTGGAGCAGTTGGTAGCTCGCCAGGCTCATAACCTGGAGGTCGCATGTTCGAGTCCTGCCTCCGCAACTAAATGACGGATAGTTCGCTAATTTGGCAACTATCCGTTTTTTGTGTTTGTCTTTGTGAAATGTTTCTTTGGTGGTTCTGGTTCAATACTTGGATTTTGTTTTCAGTATAGAGCTTTGTGTTTTTTTACTGGAATGATAAAGCGCGTCCGCTATGTATATTTATTGTTATTGGTTTCTGATGCTGAAAAGCATATATGTTGGTAGGTGAAGGGTGTCTTTCTGTAAAGATAGCCAATAGTTGTGTGGGGCAAAATAAAGCGTAAATTTGGCAACATGTTAAAAGAAAAAACGCTAAACAGTTTATTGTTAACTGCTTAGCGTCTCTCTTGAAGTGACCCCGACAGGATTCAAACCTGTAACCTTCTGATCCGTAGTCAGATGCTCTATTCAGTTGAGCCACGGGGCCGTTTTTCTTAATTGCGATGCAAAGGTACGCACTTTTTTTTAACCAACCAAATTTTTCCGTCATTTTTTTTCAAAAAACTTTTGTTTTTCTGTTTTTAGCCTGTTGTTTACATATTAAATATGTTGTGAAGTGTGGAATTTGGGCGTTTTATTATTTTGTGAAGTGTAATATTTTTGGTAGATAAAATATTTTTTGCTTATATCCGTTCTTTATGGAGCTTGGATAAGGGGGGAGTCTTGACAAGGTTGCTTTTATTCTGTTTTTCAGTCATGTTTGATATGATTTATAAAAAAGCATAATAATATAAGTAGTTGATTGATTGTTAACGCATTTTTTTGTAATTTTGTCGCCGTTGATACATTTATCATTAATTTAAAAATGAAGAAGTTAGCTTATTTTTTTATTGTATTGCTTGCTTTTACAGGGCTTGCAAGTTGTGATAATTCCGAAACTTATGCAGAGCAGCGGGATAGGGAGAATGCCGCTATTAAACGATACATCCGTGACTCCGCAATAACTGTCATTACAGAAAATGAGTTCAGGGAGCAGGGATATGTCACAAAGTTGGACGAGAACCAGTTTGTCCTTATGCAGAATTCTGGTGTATATATGCAGATTGTAAGGGAAGGATGTGGTGAAAAGATTCAGAACGGCGAGACAACAGATGTGTTGTGCCGTTTTACAGAGCGTAACATGCTGACCGACTCGATACAGCTTACAAACGATATCTTGGCTTTTGCCTCAATTCCTGAAAAGATGAATGTAACCAATACCAACGGTACGTTCACGGCATCGTTCGACCAAAATTCAAGCCTGATGTACACTTTCTATGGCAGTGCATCTGTGCCTTCAGGTTGGCTTATTCCCCTTAATTATATAAAGGTGGGCAGGCAAAGCTCTTATGACGGAGAGATTGCAAAGGTTAATTTGATTGTGCCAAGTACACAAGGACATCAATCTGCTTCGTCAAATGTTTATCCTTGTTATTATACGATAACATACGAAAAAGGAAGATAAATAACCCCGGTCAAGAGCCAGTAATCAGTGAAGACAGTCTTGTTTCATTGCTTACTGGCTCTTAATTATAAATTTTAATCAGTTATGACTTTAATTAAATCAATATCGGGAATACGCGGTACCATTGGCGGCCGCGCGGGCGATACGCTCAATCCATTGGATATTGTAAGATTCACGAGTGCTTATGCCATGTTCATCCGCAAGGCTGCCGGAAATGATTGCAGCGGAAAAATCGTTGTAGGACGTGACGCACGTATTTCAGGTGACATGGTACGCAACGTTGTTTGCGGAACATTGATGGGTTCAGGTTTTGATGTTATTGACATAGGCTTGGCTACAACACCTACTACGGAACTTGCTGTCAGAATGTCTGGTGCCGATGGAGGTATTATAATAACGGCAAGCCATAATCCCCGGCAATGGAACGCCTTGAAACTGCTGAACCGCGAAGGCGAGTTCCTGAGCAAGGAAGACGGCAACGAGGTCTTGTCTATCGCTGCCAGTGAAGACTTTGTCTATGCGGAAGTTGACGCGGTAGGCCGTTACGTAAGCGACAATTCTTATAATAAGAAACATGTCGATGCCGTGCTCGGCCTTAACCTTGTAGATGTCGATGCTGTGCGCAAGGCTGGTTTCCGCGTGTGCGTTGACACGATAAATAGCGTAGGAGGAATCATATTGCCTGAACTGTTTGACGCGCTTGGAGTAGAGTACGAAATTCTAAATGGCGAGGCGAATGGCGATTTCCAGCATAATCCGGAGCCTTTGGAGAAGAATCTTGGTGGCATAATGGAGCGTATGCGTGGCGGTGGTTTTGACTTGGGCATAGTTGTTGATCCCGATGTAGACCGCCTTGCCTTTATCTGCGAGGACGGACGTATGTTCGGAGAAGAATATACGCTTGTCTCCGTTGCCGATTATGTGCTTGGCCATACGCCTGGCAATACGGTCAGCAACTTGAGCAGCACACGTGCCCTGCGTGATGTGACTGAGCGCCACGGCGGTAAATATACGGCTTCGGCAGTGGGCGAGGTTAACGTTACCACGAAAATGAAGGAAGTAGGAGCCGTCATAGGCGGCGAGGGCAACGGTGGTGTGATTTACCCCGAGAGCCACTACGGCCGCGACGCCCTTGTAGGCATAGCCTTGTTCCTTTCGTCACTAGCTCACAAGGGATGCAAGGTGAGCGAGTTGCGTTCTACTTTCCCCGACTATTACATTGCCAAGAACCGCATAGACCTTACGCCGACTACTGATATCGATGCTATTCTTGCAAAAGTCAAGGAAATGTATGCAGACCAGCAGGTTAACGATGTCGACGGCGTGAAGATTGACTTCCCCGACAAGTGGGTGCATCTGCGCAAGTCGAATACCGAGCCGATAATCCGTGTGTACAGCGAGGCATCGACAATGGAAGAGGCTGACGCACTGGGCAAGCAGATAATGAAGGTTGTCAATGACATGCAATGATTCCTGGTTAAATGTAAGGGCATAATGTTTACAGGCAGTTCATGTGTGTAAATAAAGTATTGATAATATAAATAAGGGTCGGAAAGCCGACCCTTATTTATTATGTGTAGGAAGAAGCGGTGAAAGATTCTGAATTCTTTACTCTTTGTTCTTCACCCTTCACTTAATCGTACAGTTTGTGAAACTCTACAACTGCCTCGATGCCTTTGCGGAAGATGTCGAGTGGGAAGTTTTCGTTGGGAGAGTGTATGGCGTTGCTTTCAAGACCGAAGCCCATCAGCACAGTCTTAATACCGAGAATGCGTTCAAAGTCACTGATTATAGGTATGCTGCCGCCGCGGCGCACTGCCAGGGGCTTCTTGCCGAAGGCTTTTTCAAAACCCTTCTCGGCTGCTTGGTATGCAGGCATGTCAATAGGGCATACGTAGCCTTCGCCGCCGTGCATGGGCGTCACTTTCACCTTTACATAATCAGGGGCAATACTGTTAATGTAGTCAACAAAGAGTTGTGAAATCTTTTCGTGTTGCTGGTGGGGTACCAGGCGGCACGATACTTTGGCGTATGCCTTGGAAGGCAGTACCGTCTTTGCACCCTCTCCGGTGTATCCGCCCCAGATGCCGCAGATGTCGAACGACGGACGGCAGCTGTTGCGTTCCAGCGTTGAGTATCCTTCTTCGCCCTTCAGCGCGTTTACGCCGATGGCCTGCATGTATTTGTTCTCGTCGAACGGAATTTGTCGTATCATGTCGCGCTCAGCTTGTGGCACTTCCTCCACGTCGTCGTAGAAGTGTGGTATGGCTATGCGCCCGTCTTTGCCCACAACGGTGGCAAGCATCTCGCATAGGGTGTTTATCGGGTTGGCCACGGCTCCGCCGAAGTGTCCTGAATGCAGGTCGCGGTTAGGTCCCGTAACTTCAATTTCCCAGTATGCAAGTCCGCGCAGACCAGTGGTCAGCGACGGCAGGTCGGCGCCCAGCATGCTTGTGTCCGATACCAGTATGACGTCGGCCTTGAGCAGCTCCTTATGCTTGCTGATAAATGCGTTGAGGCTTGGCGAGCCTATTTCCTCTTCGCCCTCGAATATGAATTTCACATTGTGCGTCAGCAGGTTTTCCCTTACAAGATATTCGAAAGCCTTGGCCTGGACCATAGCCTGTCCCTTGTCGTCGTCGGCACCGCGCGCCCATATGCGTCCGTCCCTTACCACTGGCTCAAACGGTTCGCTGTGCCAAAGCTCCAATGGCTCTGCTGGCATGACGTCATAATGGGCGTATATTAATACGGTCTTGGCGTCGTCGCTCACATGCTTTTCGGCGTATACCAGCGGATTGCCGTCGCTCGGCATCACCTCGGCCCTGTCGGCTCCGGCTTCGAGCAGCAGTGTGCGCCAGCGTTCGGCACATTCCAGCATGTCCTGTTTATGACTCTTCTTCGAGCTTATGCTCGGTATGCGTATCAGGCTGAACAGCTCGTCGAGAAACCTCGGTTCGTTTTCTTCGATATATTTCCTTATTTCCATTGTAGGTTTAAGATTAATCCGGCGTAAAGTTACATCATTTTACGCAAAGTCCGCGCTTTTGTGTTGAATAAATGTGCCTGTGCCTGATTTCTTATGCTTTATTTTATCTAAAACAATGTTGGTTGGAGTCTTCTGATACCTTGTTGTTGGTGCCGGCTTTGTCGACGTTTTGTAAAAGGTTACCTATTGGATTGCAAAAGGCCACCTTTTGAGATGTAAAAGGTGGCCTTTTAGATGCTAAAACATGGCTTATTGCAAATCCCCTGATTTCTTATGCAAAGCGAGCTTAAGTGAATAGGGGCTTATATGTGTTGTTTTGGGTTTGCCCGGTTGGTTGGATACCTTGTTCTATTTGGATTTTCCGTTTTCCTGCTTTTCGTTTTTTACGTAATCAGACGAATATTTCCACACCCAAGGCGAGCAGTGCGTAGCGTGCAAGTTTGCCTACGGTTACGCTGACAAGTGTCAGTGTGACATTGGCCCGCATCAGTCCGAGTACGATAGTTATAGCCTCGCCGATTACGGGCAGGAAGGCGAAGAAGCCCGTAAGTGCGCCTCGTCCGGCCATGAAGCGTTGGGCGCGGTCGAGGTCTTTCTGCTTTACGTGCAGGTATTTCTCAATCCAGTCCATTCGCCCGAACGTGCCAATCCAGTAGTTAAGCATGCTGCCGAGTGTGTTGCCAATCGTACCGTAAATCACGAGTTGCCACGGGTCGAGTCCGGCTGCCATAAGTGCTAACATGACAACCTCGCTGCTAAGCGGAAATATGCTGCCTGCAAGAAAGCCCGAAACGAGCATTCCGATATAGCCATAGTCGGTTAGAAAACTTATTAATCCGTCCATACTTTAATGTGTCTGGTGTTTTATCGTTTAATGAATGTCTGATGGCTTTCGTCTTAAGTTGTCAGCTTCCTCTTGGTTACTGTCCCGTAATCAGGTTTGACACTGTAATCGCTATTGCCGCGGCTGTGAGCAGGCAGAATGCAATGTTTGTAATTTTCGTATTCGTGAGCGCAATGAAATGGCCGGTTAGCACTGCGGCGTGGATAGCCAGAATGCCTGTAAGATTGGCATGGTGGCAAGGCTGCAAAATCATGAAAGCCAGACAGAACAGGGTTACGGTTATCAGTGTTTCGTAAATCATGCGCGTGCGTATCTTGTCTTTATAACTGTTGCGCATGAAGTGTGTAATGCCGATCAGCGCGCTTACGGCAATGAATGCGACCGTGACGATGGTGTCAGGTTTGAGCAGTTCGATGCCTTGGAACAAAGGCGTTACCCATACTTCCGGGGCGAAGTGTGCCGTGATGTAGTCAATCTGGCCGGTCAGGGCGCAGTATCCGCCTAAGAACCAATATGGCAGGGTCAGGCCTATAAGCGATGCCCAGAAGTTGCGCCCGCTGAATGCCATGAGGTTCGTGCCGATGAGCAGCCACAGCAGCGGTACGAAAAACAGTGCTTGGACAAACAGAGTGCTGGCAACGCCTATGAACATGAAGGCGTAAAACATCTTGCCTTGGGCGCGCTTGTCCTGGTAACAGCTGAAAAGTGTGAGGTAGGCGGCGATGAAACACAGTTGCACGAGCCATGTGTCGAGCGTGGCTGATGTTTGTAAGTTAGACGCTGACCACGCCATCGTTCCGAATACAAGGAACGAACACGACACCATGCGGCTGTATATCCTGATTAGCGCGTTGCGGTTGTTCATCTCGGCCATAAGGTAAGCTGACACTGCGAACAGCGCAAATTCAACATACTGCTGTCGGGCTATTATGCCACCGGCCAGCCACATTGCCGCAGTATATACGGCAACGACAGGCAGGGCGAAGCGGCTTTCGGCTATCTTGTTTTGTAATCGCTTCACTATTGTTGGTAATTATTATAACTCATAATGAATAATTCATGACAGTATGTGCGCCAGCTTATAGTGCGTCGCGGCCTGTCATGGATTATTCATTATGGATTGTCAGAACTTGTTTACAGGTCTTTTCCTATGTCGCTGCGGAAGTACTTGTCAGTGAAATGTATCTTCTGTGCTTCTGCGAACGACTTGGCGAGGGCCTCGTCCTTGTCTTTACCGTACGAGCTTACGGCAATGACGCGGCCGCCGGCTGTAACCACTTGGCCGTCCTTCAATGCCGTACCTGAGTGGAACACGATGCTTCCGTCAACGTCGTTGATGCCGGTAATGGGGTAGCCCTTGGCATATTTCTCGGGATATCCGCCGCTGACGAGCATCACACAAACGGCAGCACGTTCGTCAAACTCTATTTCACGACGGTCGAGGTCTCCGTTTGCTACGCCTTCAAACAAGTCAACAATGTCGCTCTTCAGGCGCAGCATTACGCTCTCTGTTTCCGGGTCGCCCATGCGGCAGTTGTACTCTATCACCATCGGATCGCCGTTTACGTTGATGAGTCCGAAGAAGATGAAACCCTTGTAGTCGAGATTTTCCTCGGCAAGTCCCTCAACCGTGGGGCGGATTATGCGGTCTTCAACCTTCTTCATCCATTCTTTCGTTGCAAACGGTACTGGCGTTACGCTGCCCATTCCGCCGGTATTGAGTCCTGTGTCGTGTTCGCCTATGCGCTTGTAGTCCTTTGCTTCGGGCAGAATCTTGTAGTTCTTGCCATCTGTTAGCACGAATACGGAGCATTCTATGCCGCTGAGGAATTCTTCGATGACAACATTTGCGGAAGCGTTGCCGAACATTCCGCCAAGCATTTCGCGCAGTTCTTTCTTTGCCTCGTCGAGCGTCGGCAATATCAGCACTCCCTTGCCTGCGCAGAGACCGTCAGCCTTCAGCACGTAAGGGGGCTGTAGTGTTTCGAGGAAACGCAGTCCTTCTTCAAGTGTGTTGCCGTTGAACGTCTTGTATTTAGCCGTCGGTATGTTGTGGCGCTGCATGAAACCTTTGGCGAAATCCTTCGAGCCTTCAAGCTGTGCGCCCAGTTTAGACGGGCCAATTACAGGTATGGCAGCCGTGCGTGCGTCGCTCTTGAATTCATCGTAGATGCCTTTTACCAACGGATCTTCAGGTCCCACTACAACCATGTCGACACCGTTTGCCACGACAAAGTCCTTCAGTTTGTCGAAGTCGTCGGCCTTTATATCCACGTTCTCGCCTACGCTTGCCGTTCCGGCGTTGCCCGGGGCGATGTATAGTTTTTCAGTCTTCTTGCTTTGAGCTATCTTCCAGGCAAGTGCATGTTCGCGCCCGCCGCTTCCTAATAATAGTATTTTCATAACTTTGTTATTTCAAATAGTCCTCAAAATATTGTGTAATCCTCTCGTGCAGGTGTACGCTCTGGTGCCCCATCATGTTGTGTCCTTCGCCAGGATAAACGTAGAAGTCGGGTTGTGTGCCAACTTCGTTGCATTTCTTGATGAACGACAATGCGTGTTGCGGAACCACTGTGGGGTCGTCTGTGCCTATTATGATCTGAAGTTTACCCTTCAAGTTCTTCGCCTTGTTGATGAGGCTGGTTTCCGCGTAGCCTTCCGGATTGGCCTGCGGCGTGTCCATATAGCGTTCGCCGTACATCACCTCGTACCATTTCCAGTCGATGACGGGACCTCCGGCGACACCAACTTTGAATACGTCTGGGTAGGTTGTCATAAGCGACGTGGTCATAAAGCCGCCGAAACTCCAACCGTGTACGCCCATGCGTGTCGTGTCTACGTAGGCCAGCGACTTAAGATATTCAACGCCTTTCATCTGGTCTTTCATCTCCTCGACGCCGAGTCTGCGGAACGTAGCCTGCTCGAAGTCGCGTCCTCTGTCGGACGAACCGCGGTTGTCAAGTATGAAGAGCAGGTATCCTTTCTGTGCCATGTACGTCTCCCAGCTGCGGCTTGCATAGTTCCAGCGTGCCTCGACATTGCGTATTCCGGGACCTCCGTAGACGTAAACCACTGTCGGATATTTCTTCGACGGGTCGAAGTTTACGGGTTTCACCATGCGGTAGTAAAGGTCGGTTACGCCGTCGGCGGCCTTGATTGTGCCGCATGAGTATTCTGGCACGTTGTAGCCTTTCCACGGGTCGGGTGAGATGAAATAGTTCTTTGCCTTTGCGCTCTCCGTGTCTATTATGTCTATGTTGCGCGGAACTTTAGGCTCCGAATACTTGTCGAATGCGTATCTGCCCGACGCTGATAACATGCTTGTACGGTGCATGCCGTCGCCGAAAGCCGCTGCATGCACGCCGCGTCCGTTGTCGAGCAGTGTGCGCTTGCCGGTCTCGATGTTAACGGAGTAGATGTTGTTCTGTATCGGACTGCATTCCGTAGAAACGATGATGGCCGTCCTTGCCTTGGCGTTGAAGCCGACAAGCTCGAGCACAATCCATTTGCCGCTCGTAATCTGCTTCAACTGCTCGCCTTTCGTATTGAAAAGGTAAAGGTGGTTGTAGCCGTCTTTCTCACTTTGCAGTATGAATTTTCCGTTGTCCCAGGGCAGGAATGTTATCGGTGTGACGGGATGCACGTACTTGTCGTGGTGCTCCTTGTACAGCGTTGCCGTCTTGTCGCCTGTCCCTGCATTGTAGCTTACCAGTTCCATGTCGGTTTGGTCGCGGTTCAGCTCTATCATGTAGACCGTCTTGCTGTCGGGGTTCCATGCAACGTTGGTGAAGTAGCGGTCGGTCGGGTCGCCTGCTTTCAGGTATACGGTCTTGCCGGTTTTCAGGTCGTAAACGCCGACAGTGACCTTGTGGCTGGCTTCGCCCGCC
>OHEP01001354.1_pt1 | contig 12748 bp, 8 predicted proteins | sample 1567271 | NCBI WGS metagenome assembly OHEP01 (sample SAMEA3879577, study PRJEB24766) | human gut metagenome | biome: human-associated habitat; feature: feces | place: USA | collected 1985/1987
AGGTACAATCGGCCACGTTGACCACGGTAAAACTACATTAACAGCAGCGATTACCGGTACATTGGCAGCAGCTGGTAAAGCTGAACTTAAAAAATTCGATGAAATCGATGCTGCTCCAGAAGAAAAAGCAAGAGGTATTACCATCTCTACAGCTCACGTTGAGTATGAAACAGATGCTAGACACTATGCTCACGTTGACTGCCCAGGCCACGCTGACTATGTTAAAAACATGATTACAGGTGCAGCTCAGATGGATGGTGCAATCCTTGTTGTTGCAGCTACTGACGGTGCTATGCCTCAGACTCGTGAACACATCTTGTTAGCAAGACAGGTTGGTGTTCCTAACCTTGTTGTATTCTTAAACAAATGCGATATGGTTGATGACCCTGAATTATTAGAATTAGTAGAAATGGAAGTTAGAGAACTTCTTTCTTCTTACGAATTCGACGGAGATAACATTCCATTTATCCACGGTTCAGCTTTAAAAGCTTTAGAAGCAGTTCAAGCTAACCCTTCTATCAAACGTGGAGATGACAAATGGTCTGATAAAATTTGGGAATTGATGGATGCTTTAGATTCATACTTCCCAGAACCTGTTAGAGATTTAGACAAACCATTCTTGATGCCGATTGAAGACATCTTCTCAATCACAGGTCGTGGTACTGTTGCTACCGGCCGTGTTGAACGTGGTTTGGTTAAAGTTGGTGATGAAGTTGAATTAGTTGGTATTCACGAAACTAAGAAAACAACTGTAACAGGTGTTGAAATGTTCAGAAAATCACTTGACCAAGGTCAAGCTGGTGACAACATCGGTGCTTTGCTTCGTGGTGTTGACAAAACTGAAATCGAACGTGGTCAAGTTTTGGCTAAACCTGGTTCTATTCACCCACACACTAAATTTACAGCTAACGTTTACGTATTGACAAAAGAAGAAGGCGGACGTCACACTCCATTCTTCCCTGGTTACAGACCTCAGTTCTACATCAGAACAACTGACGTAACCGGTTCTATCAAATTCGAAGGTCAAATGGTAATGCCTGGTGATAACGTAGTTATGGAAGTTGAACTTATCGCTCCTGTAGCTATTGAACAAGGTATGAGATTTGCTATCCGTGAAGGCGGCAGAACTGTTGGTGCCGGTGTTGTTGATACTATTATCGAATAGTTTAGCAATATAAAACCATTAAAAAAGACTTGATATTCACTATCAAGTCTTTTTTGTTTTCATTCTTCCTTACATTCTAAATCTTTTTCCCGAGCTAATTGTTAAACCAACGAACGCTTCCTTTTGCTAAAATTATGCAAGCAATGCTTCCAAAATTTTAGCATTTGTTTGAGCTCTGCGAGCTTTTAACAAGTATTTTTCAACACTTGCTTTAATTTCTTTTGCATCATTATCTAAATATGTAACCTCGTTATCAAGCATATTTACATATTCATTAACTGTAACCATTTGATAATTATTATTAGCCATTTTCCCCATCCGTTCTATTTAAAAATTTCCCCAAATTTTAAATTAACTTATCCTAAAAGAGCTTCCAGAATTTCAGCGTTGGTAGCGGCTTTTTTGCCATTTCTAACTTGACTTCTGTACATATAAGTTCTTAAAGCTTCACGAATTAATTCTGAACGTGTACGATTTTCTGAATCTGCCACAGAATCAATCTCATCTAAAAATTTTTCGGGCATTGAAATCAAAACTCTTGCCATTTTTTTCTCCTTTAATTTTTCCTTAAATATTACATTTCCCTTACATATACATAAAGTATTTTTTATAGAAAAAATTGCCTTTTTTTATTTATTTTGTATATACTTGTTACATTTGTTAATAATCTTAAAAGCAAGCACAGCACAAAATTAAATACAAAAAGACCCGCCATTATGACGAGTCTTTTTACTATATATTTCGGGATTGTACTATGCCAGTAATCTTTCTAACTTTTGAGCCGCAGTTTCGGCTTTTGAACCTTTTTGAAGATATGCTTCGATTTTTGCTTCAACTTCTTTATCAGTTGCTCTTGAGTTTTTAACATTATCTAAAGCATTAATATATTCTCTAACAGTAATTAGCGGTGATGTAGCTCTTAGCGCTGTAGAATCTTGTAATGATTTAGCATAGTCACTTGCTGTAATCATTTGAGATTCACTTTCTACATAACCTGTAGATCTCAATGATTCAACATAATCTTTAACTGTAATTAATTCTTCATAATCTCTTTTCATAATCTTAATCCCTTTTTCTCTTAATATTTTCCCATGCATATATATAAAGTATTTATTATGATAAAAATTTCACAAAAACACTAAATTTGTAACATATCTTTACAAAAAGCTTCTATATGCAATAATTATTAACTTTTGGTATATTTAAATTATATTAAAATATGTAAAGTTTAAAAAGAATTTAAGTAATTCTCAGCATTCACAAGTTTTAACAAAAACGAAAGTACATATAAGAAAGAAGGTAGTCAATGTATTTATATGTTTGTCCAAATACGAATCCATCATTAGGACCAGTAAAAGATAACCAACAAGCCGTAAGTGTTTATGATAATAAATTAGGCAACATCAGAACTGTTATAACTACACCTGATGAAGCTGATCAATTTATAAAGGACAGAAGTGCAGTTATAAACCACGCAGAAAAATCTGGACTTGCATTAGGCGGATTAACTACAATAGCAGGTACAGGCATCGGCGCAGGTATAAACTACCTATCAGGAATCAAACATAACAAAGAAGCGGAAGCCTTAACAAAAGAATTTCTTGAGCATTTAGCAACGCTCTCTAAAAAGCCCTCTTCTGTATATTTTGAAGCAATGGACTTTTTAAAATCAAAAAATCTTGATACGTTTAAACATTCTTTTGAAGAGACTGCAAATGCATTTAAAAAAGTAAAACTTAAAAATAAATTACTTAACGGAGCAATAGCCGGAAGTTTAGTATCAGCATGTCTAGGGTTGATGATTCCTTTAGCAAAAGTTAGCAATGCAGATGCTAAAATCACTCAAGAGTTTATTGAACATAATAAATAATAATCTACAAATCATAAATAACCGGTTGAAAACATATTCAACCGGTTATTATATTGAAAGCCAACCATAAATGTTTTATCTTTATATTCCTTTACAAAAACTAAATAGTATATATATTAAAACAGTTTTGAAGTAAAATTATAATTATGATTAGCTTAAAAAAGGAAATATAAATGCTTAGAACAGGAATAGTAGGACTGCCGAATGTCGGCAAATCAACATTATTTAATGCACTTACAAATGCGAGAAACGCGCAGAGCGCAAATTACCCGTTTTGTACAATTGAACCGAATATCGGAGTAGTAGAAGTTCCGGATGAAAGACTTGCAATATTATCAAAACTTTGCAAAACTGAAACAATAATCCCTACAGCAATTGAATTTGTAGATATCGCCGGTTTAGTAAAAGGAGCCAGCAAAGGGGAAGGCTTAGGAAACCAATTTTTACAAAACATCAGAGAAGTTGATGCTATTATTCAGGTTGTAAGATGCTTTGATGATGAAAACACAATTCACGTAGCTGGAAAAGTCGACCCCATAAGTGATATCGAAACAATTAACACCGAACTTGCTCTTGCTGATATGGCATCGGTAGAAAGACGTCAGGCAAGGATTGCAAAAGTTGTGAAATCAGGCGATAAAGATGCAGTATTAGAAGACAAAGTACTAAAAAAACTAACAGAATTATTATCAGAATGCACATTTATTGATATCTCAAAGCATTTTGATCAAGATGAAATTCCTGTAGTTAAGATGATGAATCTTTTATCAACAAAGCCTGTAATTTACTGTGCTAACGTATCAGAATTCGACCTAAAAGACGGCAACGACTACACCAGAAAAGTAGGCGAATACGCGCAAACCCACGGGGCAGAAATGGTCGTAATCACGGCTAAAATAGAAGAAGAACTTGCAGATCTGGGTCAAGAAGAGGCCGAAGAATATTTAAAAGAGCTTGGAATTGAAGACAGCGGCATTAACAGAATGATTAAATCTGTTTATAATCTTTTAAAACTTAGAACTTTTATCACTGCCGGAGAAAAAGAAGTCAGAGCTTGGACAATTACAGCAGGAACAAAGGCGCCGCAAGCTGCAGGTGTAATCCATACAGACTTTGAAAAAGGCTTTATCAGAGCTGAAATCACTCCATATAAAGAATTTGCACAACTCGGATCATATAATGCCTGCAAAGAAAAAGGGGTTACACGCCTTGAAGGTAAGGACTACGTTATACAAGACGGCGATTTAGTTCACTTTAGATTTGCAGTATAATTTTTTTAGATACAAAAAGCGAAAAAGACGGTATTGACCGTCTTTTTCGCTTTTTAACTATTTTAAAAAATTATTTCACAACTGCAAGATTTTTACCGCATTCAACAGATTTATTTTGATAAGCTCCCGCAACAAATCTTGAATTAGGCTTAACCATATTACTGCCTGTGAATGTCAGAGAAACTCCACCCTCAGGCACATGATATAAAACAATTGTTGTATCATCAATAGGCATAGGAACATCTTTACCATTGCAATGACGAGTCAAATAGTAAAATCCATTTTCATCAATTCTTGAATAATAAACATCGTTTTCATTTCTTGCATTTACGAATTTTGTCCCCTCACGAAGTCCGGCAATACCTACAGTACTGTCACCTGACTCTGTGAAATACAATCTATCCAGATACAAGTTATTTTGGCAATATTCCCTTCTATGATCAACGTGCATGCCTGTCGGATTGAATATAGAAATAGCCATTCTGCCATCAGTACTTTGTCTTAAAATTGAAGAAACCAAAACTCCATTTTGGGTTTTATTCATAGGCAAAGTAAATACAGCACCGTTATTTAAGGCATTACATTTAGGATTTCGGCGAATTGCCATTTCATCATCAAACAATTTCTTGTATTTAGAGATGAATGATTTATATTTTGCACTATTAGAATCAATCCATTCATCATGAACTCTTTGACGACCCTGCAAATACATATTTTTAGTTTTTGAATCATAACCGGTTGCTCCTACATCATCGCCGTCAAATAAAGTCGGAATACCCGGAAGAGCAACCAAATATTTCATCATTCCAAGAAGTTTTGATAAAGCAGGTTTCATAGTTGCTTCAAATACATCATTTGCATAACCTGCTTCAGCATCGCCAGGCAGAGAGAAACCATATTCAGAATTTGCCTGTTTCAATACCATATCAATAGCAACATCTATCGGCTTCATACCAAATGCATCAGGGTCAAATCGTTTACCCTGGAATTTTCCTTGAGCTAAATCTGAAATAGCTTTACTTATCGGAATAAACGCTTTATTATAAATTGCAGGATTATTCAAGTCATTAGGGAATTGCGATTTATAGCTGTTTAAAACATCAATAAATGCAGGTCTTAACGCATCAGCCATTGCAATTGCTTTTGGTGATACAGCAGAAAAATCATACTGCTCAACTTCATAATCAGATATTGGTTCTAAAAATTTATCCTTGATAACCTGATAAGCCTTACGACGATATTGACCATTATTTTTATAAGTCAAATCTGAATAGAACAACTCCATATCCAAGGCTGCACAATGAAGAACTCTTGGTTTATCGTGGTTACCAATGAAAGTATAAGCAAAAGCAACAGAATCCGCTCCACCTAAACGAATAAAAGCATTATCTCCTACCATTTTTTCAAACGGCAATTTTTCCAAATCTTTCGGATTGGTATAATGTTTGCCATCTTCTACATCTTTCATAAATATCTTAGAAATATCTCTGAAGAAACGCGAATATTCAGCAACAGAAGTCATACCTGTTTCTCTCAGGAATTTAGGCACAATATCACTATGTTTAGGGAATTTCGCAGAATGGCTGCCATAACCTGCCGCATGAAGTTCACCTTCATTTGTAACTTCTGCAACAGTATAAGCATTAGGGTTCTTATCTTGAACACCTTGTACAAACAGTTTCCAAAAATCTATAACATTCTGCCAAGTGTATTCAAAACTTGCCATACCGTTTCTCAACGCCTCAACATCGGCAATATCTTTTGTCGCGTCAATTCTCCAATCTAAACCTGATTGAGTTTTATCAACAATCAAATCAGCCAGTTCAAAACTTGCAAGGCTAGTATCTTTAAGTGATCTGACAATACTTTCTACAATCTCGCCATTAATAGAAGAGTCAACTGTTTTTAACCCCTTACGTAATGAAGCAAGAACCATTTCGGTTTCATCAAGCGGACTGGATGGATTATTTATGCCAAGAGTTTGCAATGAAACTTTTTTCAAAGCTTTGTAATCGTAAGACATTTCGCCGGAATTCTTATCAATTGCAGCCTCAATATCAGGTGCAAAAGCTTTGATTACAGCATATTTTGTAATCTCAGGCAGAACAAGCGGTAAAACATATTTACCATATTCTGTAACGTTATCACCATCGAATAGTTTATTTTTTTCAGGTAATACTGAATCAACATTTTTTAATACAGTATTTGCAAAACCTGCAATTTGGTTGGTATAAATATCATCCATTTCTTTATATGTTTTTTGATAATCAACATACAAATTAGGGTTGCCTTTCTTGAAGATTTCATATCTTGGAACACCAATTTCGGATTTCACTGCGGCTCTTTTGGTAATCATTGGAGATGCTAAAACTGAAACCAAATTATCACCAAATTCGATAGAATCCAAAGGCATATTCATAACACCTTCCAAAATCTGCGAATTTTTATCTTCATCAGACAATTTTCTTTTACCGTTATACAAACCTTGTAAAACATTTTCAACTTCAGCTTTTGAAACCTCAGCCTTCACTGATTCCGGGAATATTTTATTATTTGAATTTCCGGTAATTTTTTCATAAACAAGATTTGGATTATCAGAATCAAGATATTTCAAATTCTGGGCAACATACAACCTTAAAATATCATCAGTTTTTTGAGTCCAATACTGACCTGAAGATATAGCATAGTCCTGAACCTGATAATTACCGCGCAGAATCTTTGCCATTTCAGCTTTTCTTTCATCTATAGGAAGATTTTTCAAGGCTTTTATATCTGCATTTGAACAAACAAAGCTTAATTTTGCAATATCAGGATTCGCATCCCAGGTTTCAAATCCACTTTCAAACTTCCCATCAACTACAAAATTTTCAAACTTAGACAAGATTCTTGCAGCCAGAGGAGTTTTCAAGTATATCATTTCTTCAGGATTAGCTCTGTTATATGCATTTAGATTTTTAATATTTTTAGTATAAGTATCCGGATTTATTTCAAAAGCGTACGGATATATGGAGTCATTATGAGAATGTAATTCATATACATTATCTGTACTCATTTTTGAATAAGTTTTAATTAAAGAAGTAGTATCAGATCTTTCTTGTTCGGTTACTAAACGAACATCAAAGAATTGAATATATGTCGGAAGTTTTGGATTATACTTAGGATTGCTCTTTATAGAAATCTGTCCGGTACCGTCTTGTTGGTATAATTTAGGAGAGTTTACAACCTTATGCGAAATATGATCTTTATTTTTAGCAAACACACCCATTGTTAACGGACTGTCTTTTAAACCTGATGCTCTAAACCAGTTAAAATATGGAGAATCTTCACCCCATCTGAGAATATTTTTAAAGTGAACACCCTCTAAGCCCTCGTTAACAAATGCTCCGTCTGACACAAAATTTAAACCGTGAGCAAACATTTTACGCTGTAATGAAGCATAGTTATTAATATTACCAAGCGAGCTTGCCATTTGGAAACAGTTCTTATTCCAATAAGCATGCGCTGAAAAATCATCGTCAGTAAAAATTGGAAGAGAAATTATTCTTCCGTATTTATCATATTCACCTTTATCAACAGCATATTCAAGACCCGCCAGAGTTCCGCCAAATTTATTCGCAATAGTTTTGATACCTTCACGACCGCGTTTTTCAAGAGCCTTATCCTTTACTATCATATTATGATCGTTATAAACATACCCGACTTTTTGAGAATCAATAATAACAAGCTTCATAGCTCCGCCGCGAGAAAGGTTGGATTTTGTTGCAGGCACAATATTAAATAAATTTCTATATTCATTTTCAGCTGAACGTTCATCAATAATATCACCGGAATCAACTCTGGTACGAGGAAAACCACCCTTTTTATCAATTAAAAGATAATGATACGCAAATGCCTGATTATCACCAATTCCGAACTCACTGGCTAAATCTATACGATTAGCACCCGGCTTTAACTGATATCTTTCTTTTCCAGATCTGGAATAGGCTTTACCTGTCGAAAAATAATTACCATGCTGATCTTTATCCAATTTATAAATTTCAATAAAGCAATTATCTTTATTCTCATCATACGGATAAGCAACCTCAAGCTCTCTGAAGCCGTTATCCGATTTTACAAACTTACACCCTTTAAATGAAACCGCTTTCTGGTTTTCGGCTTTTTCATTTTTTAAATCAAAACTTACTTTCACACAATACTCCTTAGTGTCAATTATAACAATCATAAAGAAAAAATTTTGTCATATCAACAGACATTATTAAGAAAATTTTACAAACAAATCAAAATATTGGGATATTGAGCATTTACAAGTTATAATTTAATAGTGTAGAAGGTACAACTATTACTCGGAAGTATTAAAAACAAGGAGAAAATAATGCAAACTACCGAAATTAAATGTGATATTAAGGATATCAATTTAGCAGACCAAGGTAAAAAACAAATAGATTGGGCATTTAAAGACATGCCGGTATTAAAAACCATAAGAGAAAGATTTATAAAAGAGCAGCCTTTTAAAGGATTAAAACTTTCAGCTTGCGTGCACGTAACAAAAGAAACTGCAGCATTATGCACCGTTATGCAAGCAGGCGGAGCTGATGCAGTGCTTGTCGCATCTAACCCTCTATCAACTCAGGATGATGTTGCAGCAGCTCTTGTAAAACATTACAACATGCCGGTATTTGCAATTGCCGGAGAAACAGTAGATCAATACAAATCACATATTCAAGAAGCTATAAATCACAATCCGGATATCATTATTGATGACGGCTGTGATATGGTTTCAATGATTCATGATAAAAGACCTGACTTAATAGGTAAAATTATCGGTTCTACAGAAGAAACTACAACAGGCATCATAAGACTTCAAGCAATGGAAGCTCAAGGGACACTAGGATTCCCTGCAGTTGGAGTTAATACAAGTTTAACAAAGCACTTATACGATAACCGCTATGGTACGGGTCAAAGCTCTTTTGACGGAGTACTCAGAGCCGCAAATATTCTTATCGCAGGTAAAACAGTTGTTGTATCCGGTTATGGTTGGTGCGGCAAAGGTGTTGCATTAAGAGCAAAAGCCCTTGGTGCTAACGTAATCGTTTGCGAAGTTGATCCTCTTAAAGCTTTAGAAGCAGCTATGGAAGGTTACAGAGTAATGCCTATAGCTAAAGCAGCGTTAGAAGGTGATATATTCCTAACTGTAACAGGTGACAAACACGTAATCGATGTAGAACATCTTCTTACAATGAAAGACGGAGCATTTGTAGGCAACGTTGGACACTTTGACTGGGAAGTTAACGTAGGAGATTTAAAAGCTCACGCTAAAGAAATCAAACAAATCAGACCGGCACTAGAAGAGTATGTTCTTGATAACGGAAAATCAATCTATGTAATAGCCGAAGGCAGACTTGTTAACCTTGTTGCAGCTGAAGGTCACCCTGCAAGTGTTATGGACATGAGTTTTGCAAACCAAGCACTTGGTATTGAATTCCTTGTTAAAAACAAAGGCAAATTGGAAAACAAATTATATACCCTTCCTTATGAAGTTGATGTAAAAATCGCTGAATTAAAACTTCAATCTATGGGTATTGAGATTGACACATTAACAGCTGAACAGGAAAAATATCTTAACAGCTGGAAAATTGACTAATAATTTTATAAACCAACTCCGAAAAAAGAACCGGTTCTGACAAACTCAGAGCCGGTTTTAATTTATTATGTGTTATTTACTAATTTTCTTCAAGCTTTGGCTGCTTGCGATTATGAATAACTGATGAAATAAGCGCAGCCACTATAAAGAATAGACCGATTAATCCGGTGACAACTTCCGGAACCTCTTTAACTGTAGTAATAAGCATTATGATAGCTAAGGCTCCGATTGCCCAATGGGCACCGTGTTCAAGATATAAAAATTTTGTCAGGGTTTTCTTTTCTACCAGCATTATAGTTAACGATCTTACAAACATTGCACCAATAGCCAAACCTATTGTGATAATTAATACATCATTACTTAATGCAAATGCACCTAAAACACCATCTAAAGAAAATGAAGCATCTATCAATTCCAAATATATAAAACTAATAAGCCCTGCACATTTAGCACCTTCTAATCCGCATTGAGCATTACGCATTTCTTCATGTTTTTCAAGGAAGTGGGCAACACCGTCAATTAACAGAAAAGTTATTATACCGGCTAAACCTGATAATATCACAGAAACCTTATCCGCCGCAGGAATAAACGATTGAACACCGATAAGCATAAATAAAGATATTACGATTTCAATTCCGCTTATATGATCCATATGAGATAACGGAGCTTCTATTGGTTTAATCCAGTGAACTTCTTTTTTATGGTTAAAGAAGTAATTAAGAAACAGCATAATCAAAAACATTCCGCCAAAAGTTACAATCGGAGCATGAGTTTCATGCAGATATCCTGCATATTTTTGAGAATCCGTAATCGCAATTTTTGCAACAGTAACCATATCAGATACTTCATCTTCTGATTCCATTACCGGAAATTCACTTGTCAAATCACCCTGTGCAAAGGCCTTAAAACGTTCTGCCAGTGCATCGAGCGGATTTACAATATTTAACGCAAGCGCATCGCCCAGCTTTCTTGCGATTAAAATCGCCGCAATAATAATAAGAATAACTATTGCCAGTAAGACATATGTTAATACCTTTAAATTATTTTCCAATTTGTCACCTTCGCTGGTATTCACGTCCAGCAGCTGTACCATATTCTCATAAATTGCTTCGTACTTCGGTGCCTCTTCATCTTTTGCCAGTCGCTGTGCCTGATTTCTCTGATCGATATTCGTTACATCTTTACCCATCTGTACTACCTTATCAGCTGATGTAAAATAATCTTCCATACCGCTCATGATCTGATCATACAATTTACGTTCTTCAGCGGAAGCAACTGTTTCTTCTACTGTAGCTGCATAATCCTTACATGCCTGCTTCTTTGTTTCATACGCTTCGTAGGTTTCCTGTACCAGTGTCTTATCCTGATAACCGATTGCCGCCCGCAGGTTACTTCTGGTATCTGCAAATGTAATCATCATCTTACCGATATCACCCTGCGAAAAACCATAATTGGTTAATGCGTGATGGTACTGGACACCCATTACTAACATGGCAGTTCCTCCAAGAATACCAGAAAAACTTACCAATATTGCAACTATTAAAATTGCAGATGAAATACGCTGCCGCAGTCTTTTCCCATTCAATTTTTTGACCATTGCCTGAATCATATGTTGTTCCTCCTTACTGCTGTTTTCTCGTGTCGTCTATGTCACTTTTTTCATATCTACTTATTTTCATTATACCATTGTATCCAACCTGTTTCAATAAAATATTACATGGTTTTTTGTTAAGGTTTTTGTTAAATAGAAAAACCGGCAGAGATGCTGCAATGCGCTGCACCTCTGCCAGTCTTTTTATAAATTCAATCTTAGTTTGTCAGATTTATGCTTTTACAGCATATCCATTGGTTACGGTATAATCCTGTCCGCCGAAGCTGATTGTACCTGAATAATCAAAAGCGATTGTTCCGTCTTTAAAGTACCAGTCGCCGTATTCATTACTGCCGACACCCGTAAATGTTAAATCAAGCAGACCATTGTTAAAATACCACCAGCCGTATTCATTTAATGCCATTCCGGTATAGCTTAAATCCAGAACACCATTGTTAAAGTACCACCAGCCATAGTCATTTAATGCCATTCCGGTATAGGTATTACTGATATAACCATCTGTAACATATACCCATGTATCGCCATTTAATATCATACCTGTAAAGCCTGCATTTAAAATACCGTCTGTAAACAGCCATGTACCATATTCATTTGTGGCAAATCCGTTATAGCCAAAATCAATCTGTCCGTTGCTGAAATACCACCAGCCGTATTCATTTAATGCCATTCCGGTATAGGTAAAGTCAACCTTACCATCCTTGAAATACCACCAGCCATAGTCATTATCTGTCACACCGATGTAATCCTTATCCACTTCGCCTTTTTCATTTGCATAATCAACCCAGACTTTTAACTGATCCTTTGTAAGGGTTGTTCCGGTCGGGTTGTTTGGATTGCAGACGATAACCATTTTTGTCCTGTCTGTAATGGCTGCAAGCATTGCGTCGAGGTCATAACAGTAATCATCGGTCAGTGGGAGAACGACACGGACACCTCCGTTATCGCTGACCATATCAGGGAAAGCTTCATAAGTTGGAGCACAGTACACCACTTCGTCCCCATAATTGATAAATACTTCACCAAGCATATCGATGATCGCAGAGGAACCGGCACCGATACAGACATGATCTACGGTAAGACCATAGAGATCAGCCAGCTGTTTTTTGAGATCGACTGCATAGAAATCCTGATACATATAGCTGTTGAGGGAAGCATCCGTAACTGCTTTTTTTACCTCATCAGACATACC
>OHEP01001370.1_pt1 | contig 12657 bp, 10 predicted proteins | sample 1567271 | NCBI WGS metagenome assembly OHEP01 (sample SAMEA3879577, study PRJEB24766) | human gut metagenome | biome: human-associated habitat; feature: feces | place: USA | collected 1985/1987
ATTACCAAAAGAGCCTGTTCCACCGGTAATCAACAAAATTTTATCTTTAAATCCAGACATAATATCTTATATTAATTCAATCTTATAATTACTTTTATTATCAGTTATAATAGCTTTAAAATCTTCTTTTCTTCTTTGAATATTATAATAGTCTAGTAGCTCATCATTTGAAGTTATTGGAACAAAAGAGGTTAGCTTACTAATTAATTGCGAGAACTCACTATCGAAATCATTGTCTATGTTAAATACAAGTTGCTCTTTATAAATAGGATTAGCCAAACCACCCTTTCCTGAATGAATTAAAATATTACTGGCACATAAAGCCTCTAATGCAGCCAATCCAAAACCTTCATATAATGAAAGTTGAAAATAATATTTGGAACGTTTTAAAAAGGCTATCTTTTCTTCTTCAGATACTTCCCCTATCAATTCTATAGAATCATTCAAACCATATTTATTGATTATAGATTGGATAAAAGCCACTCCTTCCCCTTTCCTTCCTATAATAATAAATCGATAATCAGCAAATGCAGGTATTTTCTTTAATTCAGCAAAAACCTGCAAAGCCTTATCCACCCCCTTCCTTCTCACATTACCTTCATTCCCCATCCATACAATAGAAGTAAATAGATTCTCTTTCGGAATATCAGAGATAAACAGTCTTGTATCAATAGCATGCTCACTATAACTTAACTTCTTCCTCGAGGAAAGGCATTTAACGATATTCTTTAAATCAGATTGTGATACAACTATACAAGAATTAGAAATCCAATAACAGAGTTTAAAAAACAACACTTGAATTCTATAACTGCGAGTAGAAACATAATCTGCATCCAAAGAATCAATACCTCCAGTAAAATAAGTTTTTTTACCCAAGCATTTCGCAAACAATGCAGCAAAAAACGAGTATCGATAAAAATAGGAAAATAAAATATCATATTTCCAAAATAAAAGGCTATCCAATATCCGATTAGACAGCGAAACATCATATCCTAAATCTCCTAACAAAGCAATATCTATCTGATAAAACTTTTGAGTTTTAAATAATTCAAGGGAACCCACACTTGAGTAAAACAAGATTCTTTTTTTCATATTTTAGTGCTGCATTATGAAATTCATTAACCGCTTTGCCTGAATCTCTGAATTTTTATTCTCTAATATGAACTGTCTTGCATGTTTGCCAAATTCATCCAATTCCACTTGTTCTTTATTTCCCCATTCTTTTAAAACAGCAGTAAATGTCTCTCGTGAATTATCTGGTATCAACACCAAATGCTCTTCGTAATCAACAGGAAGTCCTGGAAGCTTATACATAACCGTTGGCGTCCCTGAAGCCATATATTCCATTGTCTTCGACGGAAAAGAGTACTTGGTAAATTCTGCATCTCCTTTACGAGGATTAACCAATAATGTGGCTTGTTGTTGCATTTCGAATACACGGTTTTGCTCCACAAGTCCCCAATATATTATACGAGAATCATTTTTAGCAGCTACTTCAACAAAAGGTTGATCTAAACCAAAACCGCATATCCATAAAGAAAATTCTTTATCATCAATTTCATTAAACGCTGCTATTAAATCTCGAATACCAAAACGGGTATCCAACTTACCTGTATAAAGAATTACTTTTTTCCTCTTCTTTTGAGAAGTAACTTCTATGGGATTATATACACCTTCCAAAAGATGCCATGGACGAAATCCAACATTTAGCTTATCTTTCATGTGCTCAGTAAGAAGAACGAAAGAGTCAATCTCAGGAACTAATGCATAAATCTGATTAGTAATTTTCTTGCCCAATATCCTACAGAACCAAGATGTATTATCTCCAAAATATTCAGGCAAATCCAAAACAATACAACATACTTCTACATTGGGATATTTATATTTTAAATCAATGGCAGCCTTCAAATAGGGATAAATCACAGAATAAACCAATATTGTAACCTTTTCCTTACTATGTAAATCCAACCATTCAGTAGACTCCTTAATGATAGAACGATAAATGCTGTATTTTTTTATATAAGTAAAATTAAAGAATGCACCATTCACACCTTTCATTGAAGCAAATTCAAATTTTGAACGAGGAAAAAAAGGACTACTGCATCGCATTGGAAAACTCCCTATATCAGGAACATTAACTATATAATTAGGCTTATACTCTAATTTATCATAACCATGCAAAAGTGCTCTCTGAAAGGTTGTTGCACTAACAGATATACGACCTTTGGTTCGTTTATTTATAAGTGGCATTGTAGTAGGTTCACAGAAACAGCCCAAATACAAAACTTTCATAAAATAATTTATAAAGAAATAATTATTTTCAAATATATGATTTAACAAATGTGCCTTTAGAATACTCATTTAAAATGCCGAACAATAGACAGAAAAATGCAAAAAACATTGGAATACCTTCAAGAATAGGTTCAGACACAAACCCGACAAGCATTATAAACGAAAGAAAAGTAAAAGCTAAACGTAATATCGGATTAACAGACTTTAGTTTATAAACTCTAACAAAAGAATAAAGATATTGGCATGTCAAATAAAACAATAACAATAATGGAATGATGCCTGCCACTCTCCCACAGTCAAGCCATAAATTATGTGCATGACCAATTTTATTATTCATATTCATTCCTCCCAATGGATAATCCAACAATTTTGAGCCAACTATCATTAATCTATCAATTCTACCTCCTCCGGTTTCAACTTCATCTGTTTCAAACCGATCAAAGACAATCAATAAATCCCCATATGTCGTATAAATATATGACACAATTCCAATGAGAAAAATTAGAGATATTAACAACAACCTGATTTTTTTTATAGACATACCTTTAAAATTAAATATCAATGACATCAGCATTAATATTAATATAGCCACAATACAAGTTCTACTTTGGACGCGAACTGCACAATACACCGAGAGGAAAGAACCTATTAGAAATAAAAATTTCTTTTTTCTTCCCAATGGAATAAAAATAAACCCTAAGAACGACAAAAGGAACAATAATTTTGTCGTTATTAGCGTTGCAGAAATAAACCCTTCTTCATTATCAATCCCTATTAAAGGAATATTACGCCCCATTCCTATCACAAGAAAACCATTTTCCAATACATCTTTAATTACCGAGACAATAGCTACGGCAGACATAGACAATGCCATAATATACAATAAATTAATTAATGACACATCATCACTTCTCCGTACTAAAAACTTACCTAAAAGATATATAAAGGGGAAATTAATGAAAAAAATAAAAGTCGTAACATACCCAAATCCATCTGAAAATATAAATACAGACAATGCATACAGCATTCCCCACATAAAAAGGACACAAAAGGTTTTATCTATTAATTTATATCCTTTATGAACAAGAAGATAAATAAATGGTAAATAAAACATGTAATATCCATAGCCTGAATAATCTAAAAACATCAAAGCTAATAGTATACTCAAAAAACAATACTTATTCTTATGCAATATCTTCATGTATCATTCCCCAATATCTCACCTGAATTATATTTTCAGAGAATAAATCAATAAATAACTTTACGCGGCAAATAATACCTAAACAACATAGAAAAACATGTCAATGATGTATCTATCGTCCCTACAGCATTCTTATAATCAGTTTTTTGTGTAAAAAAGATACTTCTAAGTCCAATGGTATACAATTTTCCATAAGGATAAGCAAAAAAAAGGATTGCTTTTCCTACTTTTTTCTCAAGCTCTTTCCTTGATAAAAATATTTCCTTCTGCATATTATTTTCATATCGCAATTTTGAATGTGACTGAGTATGAAAGCCTATGGTTACCAAAGGATCCTCACTATACACTTTCAGTTCACTATTCCCAATATATCCCTCTTTTCCAATAAAATTAGTAGTAATATATACGGTAAAAGGGATATTATATCTCTTCAAGAAAGGATAAGCATTCATATATGCATCCATCCAGCCATCATCAAAAGTAATAACAGCTTTTTTCTTTTCCGTCTTTTCATAAATATCATCAATACTTACAATTTGATAATTTATCCTTAATTCATCTATTATTTCTTTAAATCTTTCGACCTTACAAAGACACGCAGGAATCTCATCTAACTCCTCATTCGTAACATGATGGAACATAACAATCACACCTTTTTCGCAAAAAAATGCATTAAACCATACAAAAACTCTTTCTATAATTATGTAGAAGCAAGTAAGTACTTTATTTACAAACATATTTTCTAAATTTTCTTAATATTAGATCTTTGAAATATTGAAGAATCATTGAACGATTGAAACTCCTTAAATAATACTCGGATAAGAACTGAATTGTTCTTATCCCAAATTTATTATCGCTGAACTCTGACATATCATAAAGATAAATACCATTTCCCTCAATCTCTTGCAAAACATTCAACTCAATAGGTCGCAACCTCATACCAAATGTTCTAATTATCTTATAGGGCATATTACGGCAACTCAACAAATAACGGGCCTCATCTATATTTTCACGATTACCATTCAAATCAATGATCACATCTTTAGATGGAAACTTTGACTTCAATAATAAACACTGAGCATAAGTATCATAATGCACTAGATCTCTAAATAATGGTAAAACATATTTTTTTCGTCCGTATATAAGCTCAACCTGATAACTATTGCTTATTTGTCCCTCATTAGTATGTACCCCTACGTCACTAAAGTTAGTAGAAAGTGAAGTGTAAGGATAAATAAAGAATTTATTGGTTAAGATAAGATATGCCTCGAAGTATTTAGACCAAGCCTTATCCCACCCTTTTATTATCGAATAGGTATCTACCTCATCAAAATTACAGTCCCATTTTTCCAGCCATTTACGAAACGGCTTCCACATACTGTAAGTAAACGTTTCTCCCCAAGTAGAAGTTGATTGATAAGCAAAAACATCATGCCCTATATTCAAAAAATAAAGGGGAAGATTATTAAAACCATTGTGTTCATTTCGATATAATGAAATACCAGCAACATTTACATCTTCTCCATAAGCACTCACAGTTTGTTCAATGTAATCATAAAAAAAAGGAGAGACATATAAATCATCTTCCAAAATAGTAACAGATTTAAAGAACTTACTTAAATCACCGCATCTATATATATGTTCTTTCAATCCCCTCTTTTTCTCCTGAATAATCACATATTTGTTCCCATGAGTCCATTCGAAATTTTCTACAAAATCATAAAGTTCTGTACAGTCACTCTTGTCTATACTTACAACTAAGGGAACAGCTATGGAAGCATAATAAGCCTCCTGCAAACTTTTAAGTAATCGTTTTATAGATACAATGCGGTTATAACCTACAACTACAATAGCATTGTGGTTAATTTCACAATCTGGAATCTGTAACATAATTTACAAATGTTTATTCAAGAGGAATATTTAACAAACATAAGTCTATTAAAGAAAAGAAGAAATGGATAATGTGGAATCACCTTAAAAAGGAGAAGAATTATCGCAATTTTGGAAAAACCGGCATGAATGATACTTTTCCAAATATACGGCAACGAAGCAATCTCTTTTATTCGCAAAATACTCTCATTTTTATCTGTTCGTACATGCATAATCTCATTAAACAAACAGCTATACAAATCCAATGCTAAAACTCTATAATATTCGTGATTTGGGAAATTCTCACCATACACCTCTTTTAACAGATTATATTGCTGCATATGTAGATATTTTTTAGACATAGGATAATTATGCATATATTTAGTCATCAAAGAATTTGGATTCACAAACATGTAACAATAAAGAGGCTCATTAATATAAAATAATTTGCGTACATATTTCAGATAAATAGTTGTAAAGCCTACATCCTCACAATACGAAATATCTTCGTTAAAGCGAATATTTTTATCTTTCAATATGGATGTGCGATACAATTTTGTACCAATACAGTTAATAATACTAGTTTTATGAAGTACGCTAAATGGCATTAACCATTGTTCTATAGTATATAGTCCAGACTTCTTGTACAATTTTGTATCAAAAACAAATAGATTTGGTTTACAACACTTATAAGTAAATACAACACAGTCTATATCATTATTTGCATGATAAATATTCAAGCATTTTTGAAGTGTACCCGGCTCTAAAAGATCATCACTATCTACAAATATTAGAAATTCGCCTTGTGCAACTTCTATAGCATGATTTCGAGCCGATGAAACTCCTTGATTAGTCTGATTAAGTACTTTTATACATGAATACTTTTGAGCATAATCATTCAGAATATTCAGACTATTGTCAGTAGAACCATCATTTACCAATAATAACTCTTTTTCTACTTCTTGTGCTAAAAGATTATCAATAGTATTGGAGATAAAAGCAGAAGCATTGTATACCGGAATTATGATACTAATTAAATTACGTTTCAACATACAGTTTATTATTTCCCTATGCAGTAATATTGAATTCCTAATTGCTCCAACTCGTCAGAATCATAAATATTCCTGCCATCTACCACTACACAATTTTTCATACTTTTGACAATAACGCCCCAACTTGGTAAACGAAACTGCTTCCATTCTGTAAGTACCAACAATGCATCGGCGTCAAGTACAGCATCATACATATCATTAGCATATGTAATTGCATCACCAATACGACGTTTACATTCATTCATGGCCACAGGGTCAAACACCTTAATAATACAGCCAGCTTCTAACAACAACTTTATGGTGACAAGTGCAGTGGCCTCACGCATATCATCAGTTTCCGGCTTGAAAGCAAGCCCCCACAAAGCAATAGTCTTTCCTCGCAAATTGTCTCTATAATACTTCTTCAGTTTATTATAAAGAATAGTTTTTTGACTCTCATTCACAGCTACCACAGCTTTTAACACCTGCATCTGATAACCCTTCTTCTCAGCCGTTTTAATAAGTGCTTTCACATCTTTAGGAAAGCAACTACCTCCATAACCACAACCCGGATAGAGAAATTTACTTCCAATACGGCTATCACTGCCAATCCCTTTACGTACCATATTCACATCAGCACCTACTAACTCACAAAGATTCGCTATATCGTTCATAAAAGAGATGCGAGTAGCCAGCATAGAATTTGCTGCATATTTAATCATCTCCGCACTAGATATATCAGTAAAGATAACACGAAAGTTATTAAGCAAAAAAGGACGATAGAGTTTGGTCATCATCTCTTTTGCCTTCTCCGATTCTACCCCCACTACTACACGATCAGGACTCATAAAATCTTTAATAGCTGCACCTTCCTTCAAAAACTCCGGGTTACTAGCCACATCAAACGGTATTTCTACACCACGGCTATCAAGTTCTTCACAAATAACAGCCTTTACTTTCTGAGCTGTACCTACAGGAACGGTAGATTTAGTAACAAGAATAGTATATTTCTTAATATTCTGACCAAATAAACGAGCTACAGATAAGACATATTGGAGATCAGCAGAGCCATCACTATCAGAGGGTGTACCTACAGCACTGAATACAATATCAACATTATCAAGACAAGAAATCAAATCAGTAGTAAAATTTAAACGACCTTCACGATGATTACGAAGTACCATTTCATCCAATCCAGGCTCATAAATAGGTAATTGGCCAGACTGTAATAATTTTATTTTCTCTGCATTTACATCTACACAAGTGACATTTACCCCCATTTCGGCAAAACAAGTCCCTGATACCAAACCTACATAGCCAGTACCAACAATTGCAATATTCATAAAAGCTAAATTAATTTAAGGAATATCTTATCATTATAAATGAATCAAACTACCCATTTCGTCTAGATATTTAGGGGCAATATAGCTCATATATCCCCCTAAAGAAGTAAACGTCATTTCACCAAAATACAATTTGCCATTTGTAATATAAAAATCAATCCGGACTTGATGATGGCCTTTTGACAAAATTTCAGCAGCTTGTAACATATCAGACAAACATGTAGGTTTTTCAATCGTCACACAATCCTGCTTATGACCACCTGACAGCATATCTGGTTTTGGATTCCATTCTAAATCATACCATGCCAAACAACAACCTTTATATAATACTCTGTCAGCACATACCAAAATTGAATAAGGTTTCCCTTCTAAACAAAATACCTTATAATCAACCAAAGAGGTAGAATTAGCATTATCATTCTTTAAATACTCCTCAGCTATAATCTTAGGTTTTATACTATTATAATGAGGTTCTGCGTAAATTGTTCCGAATTTCAATTGAAGCCAAGTATTCAGTTGTTTTCTTACTTCATCCTCATTTATACTATTTTTATTCTTAACAACAATAATAGTACCACAACCATGATTTGTCTTAAGCACAAATGATGTCGGTAATAGGTTGAAATCAATATCACAAGCATCATCCCAAACACCGTAGAGTTCCACTAAAATACTGGAAAGGCCACGCTCTTTCACATAATCTCGTACTAGATATTTATCAGCAAGCTTTGTCCAAACAGAAGTGTCAGAATTGAATTTCAACCAATTGATTTTTTCATTCAAATTTTTCGGAGAACTCCAATTGATTTTTTTGTGAGAAATATTATAATATAATAAAGAAGCAAGTTTTTTTAAGTCACGTTTCCTATAATACTCACATAAATAAACAAAAATCTTGCGACGAATGAGTACAAGAGGATAAAAAATAACCCTCAATACATTCTTAATTTTTTCACAATTTTCATCTTTCATTATTTTTTAATTTTATAAATATTTTCTTTATTATACTCTTTTCGTCTTCTCTCAAACCAAACAGAAAAGCAAAAAATAAAGTTTGAACAGCAGATAAAAATATCAACAAAAATAACCAATTTATAAAATATCTACTAATATAAAAACAAATCAATGCATTTAATATAAAAACAGGAATCCCCCCAAAACAAACGTTTCTAAGATACTGCATAATTGAAAGATTTATATTTATATGTAAAAACAAAATACGTCCGACAGCACAAATTGATTCAAACAACACATATACCAACATTACCATTTCGGCTGAGTACCCCATTTTTAAAATAATATAAACTATAGGTAAAGTTAGAATCTTTATAGTATTAATACATATACTATAGACTTTAACATTACCCACAGCTTGATTAGCCACTGCCATATTCATAGTTAACAAATCAATCTGAATAGCCAAAAGAAACATCCTACAAAACATCGTTGTATAATCAGGAACTTCCCTTAGCCAAATAGCAAGCAACTTATCCATAAATATAAATGCAGGTACACTTATCATTGACATCAACAAAAAAGAAAACTTACATGAGATTTCTGCCAATCGAAACATCTTCTGTCTATCACCTGCACCTTCAGCTTTTATTATTTGAGGATTAATAGCTGTAGTTAATGCATTAGATAAAAAATTCAACTGTCCAGCTACTTGATTACCTATTCCATAGGCAGCATTAATCGCAGCTGAATAAAAATTATTCAAAAGTATTGCCACACCTTGCCCACGACCTACAATACAACAAGTCCCATATACATTCCATCCCATAAATGAGAACATCTCTTTAAACAAAGAATATTCAAAAGTTCTAAAATTAAAATGACGGCATTCTTCATATTTCTTTCTGCAATAAATATAATATAATATAAAATTAAATATCACAAGAAATAAAGAGCCACAAGAATACCAAATTAATTTATCAAATGTAACATAAATTAAAGAAACAACAATGGGTACTTTAAGAATGGAATCGACAATCTGTACCATAGATGAATAAACAAGATTCTCATGAGATATAAGAGATGCAAAATATGGAGTACTAACAAGATTAAAAAATAGAGAGCCAATCATTAGATAATATACAACCTTTGCCACAGACAGTCTTTCCATGCTTATATTTAACATATTGGCAAACACAAAATCAGTAGCACAAACTAATAGAACACATATAACCAATCCAAAAAAAGTTGTATACAAAGACTATTATTAAAGATTTTAATCACCATTGGCATATCATTTTTCCCATGATGATATGAAAGATACCGTATAGTGGTATTAGCTAAATTTATCTGAATAAAAGAAAGCATAGCTATAACTCCTCCTACAAGATTGTATATTCCATAATCTTCTACTCCAAGATTATCAAGTACAACTCTTGAGGTATAAAGCATTATAGCCACTTGTACCACTGTACGCACGTACTGAATACCAGTATTAACAACAACACGCGTAGAAGAATCCATTAAAATACATTATTAATATATGTATAAATAAGTAATTATTAAGCAAAGAACTACTGTTCTTTAACCTTAAATCCTAAATAATCAAGATTACATGAGAAAAGGGTTAGAGTCTGAATTTTACTATTTTTATATACTCGGAAATTATATCACAGTTAACACTAAGTTATACCACTATTACTCAATGATTTCTAAAGGATACGGATTCTCCTCAATATTTTTCAAAATATCTATTACCTTCTTTTGCTCAGTAGATAAATCTAACATATTCCAGTTTTTCATTATGTTATAAGTTTCGCATCGCATGGATTCTTCATAAACCTCACCATAGGTATAAACCAGTAAATGGACCTTAAGCAAAGAAACGGGAAGCTTCTCCAGAACATTATAGATACGCTCTAAAACCACCTGTTTTTTCCGCTCTTTATCTCCATAATCATAAATGGTAGCATTATACCCCATCAAAAGAGCCAAGCACAAATTCGCCTCCTCCTCAACATCGGAACTCTGAGCAGAAAAAAGAGAATCGGACTTAACAAGCACTTCCTTATTCAACCGGCAAAAAGTGTCGGAATAGACCGGCTCACCGTCCATACCAAGATACATCAGCTCATGAGCTGCATGTTGAAGCTCAAGAGCACGGGAAGTTAAATCATTCATTATTATGATATATGATTAAAATATAAGATTATACCTATTTAGAAGTCACCCGATTATTTTCAGATAGGATTTGGGGACTTTGACACTTGCCGTCAAAAGATCTTTAATACGGATAACGACGTATGTTTTATTGGCTTCGATGGCAACCTCACCTTCAATACCGCTGAATTCGCCTTTGATAACTTTTACTTTATGCCCAACAGTAAGAATTTCGCTATTAAGGCTGACACCGTCAGGATTCAGATCCATCACGAACATAAAATCCTCCATTTGCTTATCCGGCACCACCAGCATGGAATGCGTGGAAAGGTCCTTCATATAAAAAAGGGGGACATTATAGATGTTGGATATATCGCAGGCTGTCTGCTTGGTGGAATGAACAAACACCAGATTACGGATTACTGGAACTTCGCTACGCTTACGGCGATACTTCAATTGCGAAATGACAAAACGCGTGGGAAGATAATAGTCAAGGTCCAAATGTTCTTCCGATTTAAGTCGGTCCAAAGATTTCCGGACTGTGAATTCCTGCTTGTCACGGGTGCGAGCCGCAAACCAATATTTCTGTTGTTCAGTCACTTAGGAATTTTCTTTCGAATGAATCAGCTCAGTTCCGGGTGCGCTTCGCGGTTTGAACGAGACATTTTCCCACCCAAACCGTATTGTACACTTTTGCAATGATAATAAGCTATTAAAGAAGATATTAGACCATAGAAATGTCCAATAAACGTTCGTTTAATGAACGCAAAGATAAGCTGTATTTTTTGAACTAACAAAATGTTTAATAAAAATATTTCCTAAGTGTTTTCTGTCTCATCTTAATACATTGAAATTTAGTAGTATACATCTAATATTTAACATCTTAAAGTTCTGTTCCTTTTTAACTTTTATACCTCTACTTATTTTCTTAAAAATAGACGTTTATTAAACGAACGTTTAAAAAACACCTCATCATTTCCAATATATCATTCTACATTCCAACATCTTACCCTCATAAATGCATTATTGAAGTTTCGCAAAGATGCCTGCTGATAAATGGGAATTTATCGCACAAAACGCAAGTGAAATAAAAGCCCACTTCTATAATCTATTATAATCTATGAAAAGAGAGTGAAAGCCCGTGGATTTCTATCTAAAACACAAGCATTCCTTTGCTTTTCACCCTTGCTTGGTCTACTGTTGCATAAGGAATTAATAACGCCTAACGGCCATGAACACCCCTGCTAACGGCCATGAAGCAATCGTTTAACGACCATAAGCAGGGTTGTTCATGGCCGTTAGGCGTCACTAACTCCAAGGCTTTTACAGATGAAGTACGTAACCCACACTTGTTGCGCACAAGGCGCAAACGTATTGTACAGTAACTTAAAAGACATTAGACGGGCATTATTCATAGTCGGGCAAACTCGAAAATGCAGGAAAACTACACCGACCGATTTATGTAACCCACGCACGGTATTATGGTAGAGGATAATAAGTTAGACAAAACTCAGGCGTTTTCGGCAGGTGGAAGCAAATTTTGCTTCCACCTTTTCAGGTTGCTTCCACCGCAGGGTAAATGCCGATGGATAGGGAGATACAGGAGATGGGTGGAAGTGTGGAAGCAAAGCAGATGCAAATTTATGTTTCAGCAACACGCCTTAAGTTTTAAAAAAGATGTAGTACAAAGGCATAAAATATAATAAGTGTTACAAATACACACTTTATGCCCCGACACTCTTGCAAATGTCGAAAAAGTCCGTACCTTTGCAATGTGTTTTTCATAGTATTAGATTTAAGGTTAACA
>OHEP01001376.1_pt1 | contig 12615 bp, 10 predicted proteins | sample 1567271 | NCBI WGS metagenome assembly OHEP01 (sample SAMEA3879577, study PRJEB24766) | human gut metagenome | biome: human-associated habitat; feature: feces | place: USA | collected 1985/1987
AGCGGCGGGCTGTTCGCGGTGCGGCGAAGGGGAAGCCCCGGGGCATATACTGCGGGTCGATCGTTCTGCGTTATTTATTAGGTCGCAGACGGTTCGGCAAGTTGCTGTAAAGGGGCGGCGATTCGAATGCGACCGCTGCCTTATGTGTCGATGTTCGGACGGGGGCGATTTAAGCTGGCGATAATATACTTTTGTGTACCTTTGGGGGTGTGTAGCGGCCCAAGTCCTCTCCGAGAGGAGATCCGGAGAGGCAGAATTATAAATGCGGCTGCGAATCTCAAATAAGCGGCTGCCGGATTCGGAGCTGTGACTGTCGGATAAAGGTACGCTGAAATACATAATTACCCTGAAGAAAGTATTTGGATGGAAAAACTGGTTGTCATACCTACTTATAACGAGCGGGAGAATATTTCGAAGATGATCTCGAAGGTGATGTCGCTCGAGGGCGGTTACCATTTGCTCGTGGTGGACGACGGCTCGCCCGATGGAACGGGAGCGATCGTCAAGGAGCGGCAGGCGGAGTTTCCGGATCGTCTGTTTCTGTTGGAACGCTCGGGAAAACTGGGGTTGGGCACTGCCTATATCGAGGGATTCCGCTGGGCGCTGGCTCGCCCGTACGATGCCGTGTTCGAAATGGACTGCGATTTTTCGCATAATCCCGACGATCTGCTGCGGCTTACCGCCGAATTGGAGGCCGGAGCGGATGTCGCCGTCGGTTCGCGGTATTCGAAAGGAGTGACGGTGGTGAACTGGCCTATGTCGCGGCTGTTGATGTCCTATTGCGCCTCGCGGTATGTGCGGATCGTGACGGGGATGCCCGTCTGCGATGCGACGGCCGGATTCGTCGGCTATAAGCGGGAAGTGCTTGCGGCGATCGATTTCGACCGGATCGAGATGGTGGGGTACGGATTCCAGATCGAGATGAAATATACGGCCTGGAAGATGGGATTCCGCATCGGCGAGGTGCCGATCATCTTTGCCGACCGGACCGAAGGAACCTCCAAGATGTCGGGCGGTATCTTCGGCGAAGCGTTCTTCGGGGTGCTGGCCCTGCCGTTTCGAACGATCGCCCGGAAGAAATAACGGTCGTTGCGTTGCCGGGAAGTGTATTCCTCTTATGCGGGCGGTAAATAGAGTGTTGAGAGGGAAAACGGAGAAATGGTTACGATAAGGGAATATCGGACGACAGACAAGGATGATGTGATGGAATTGATCCGGCGGAATACACCAGAATATTTTGCGGCGGAAGAAGAAATTGATTTGAGTGATTATCTGGATCGAGAAATAGAGTCGTATTATGTGCTGGTCACGAATGACAGGATCGTTGGTTGCGGCGGAATAAATTTTGCCGATGATAAAACCGTCGGCAAAATAAGTTGGGACATCATACATCCCGATTATCAGGGAAAATCGCTTGGGAAGCAACTGCTCGAATATAGAATCGACAAGTTGAAATCAATTGATCGTGTCCGCAAGATAACCGTCAGAACTTCGCAAGTTGGTTTATAAGTTCTATCAGAAGCAAGGCTTTGTGTTGAAAGCGACGCATAAGGACTATTGGGCCAAAGGTATCGATATGTATTATATGGAGTATGAAGGCAATTAGAACCCCTCTGTATTTTAAAATGTAAGATATATTTTACTCCTGAATACAGCAACGACAGGGCGTCGGAAATTTTCCGTGAATATCCGATATGGAGTTTACGGCGAATATTGAAAACACGATTTATCAATCGAAAAGCCGGAGCTTCGATAGCTCCGGCTTTTTCATTTTACCGTAGAAGAAATATCTATTTGTTGATCTTGGCCCACGAATCCTTGAGGGTCACCGTGCGGTTGAATACCGGGTGTCCGGGCTTGGAATCCGTATCGGCGCAGAAATACCCTACGCGCTCGAACTGGAACGGCTGCCCGATGGGAGCCTCCTTGAGCGACGGTTCCAGATAGCCTCGGGTGACGATCATCGAATCGGGGTTGAGATTGTCCTCCCAACTGCCGCCTTCGGCCACGTCGTCGGGATCTTCGGTTTTGAAAAGCGGGTTGAAGAGACGGATTTCGGCTTCGATCGCATCGGCCGCCGATACCCAGTGGATCACGCCCTTTACGCGGCGGCCGTCGCTCGACGAACCGTTGCCCGACTCCGGGTCGTACGTGCAGCGAAGCTCCGTGATGTTGCCTTCTGCATCCTTGACGACCTCTTCGCATCGGATCAGGTAGGAGTAGCGCAGGCGCACCTCCGTACCGGGACTCAGGCGGTAGTATTTCTTGGGCGGGACCTCCATGAAGTCGTCGCGTTCGATATAGATCTCGCGCGAGAAAGGCACCTGGCGCGTGCCGGCGCTTTCGTCTTCGGGATTATTGATTGCCGTGAAAAGCTCGGTTTTGCCTTCGGGGTAGTTGGTGATGACGACTTTCAGCGGGTTGAGTACCGCCATGCGGCGTTCGGCGACCTTGTTCAGGTCTTCGCGCACGCAGAACTCCAGCTTGCCCAGGTCGATCACGTTGTCGCGCTTGGCCACGCCGACCATTTCGGCGAAGTTGCGCACCGAAGCCGGCGTATAACCCTTGCGGCGCAGGGCGCAGATGGTCGGCATGCGGGGGTCGTCCCAGCCCATCACGGCGCCCTCCTGCACGAGCTTCAGAAGACGGCGCTTGGACATCATCGTATAGGTGAGGTTCAGGCGGGCGAATTCGTACTGGTGCGAGGGATAGATGTCGAGCGCTTGGATGAACCAGTCGTAGAGCGGACGGTGCACGTCGAATTCGAGGGTGCAGATCGAGTGGGTGATCCGTTCGATCGAATCGCACTGGCCATGCGCATAGTCGTACATCGGATAGATGCACCATTTGTTACCCGTGCGGTGATGCTCGGCGTGCAGGATGCGGTACATGATCGGGTCGCGGAACAGCATGTTGGGGTGGGCCATGTCGATCTTGGCGCGCAGCACCTTCTCGCCGTCGGCGAACTCGCCCTTTTTCATCCGCTCGAACAGGTCGAGGTTTTCCTCGACCGAGCGGTTGCGCCAGGGCGACTCCTTGCCGGGCTCGGATACCGTGCCGCGCGTGAGGCGGATCTCTTCCTGCGTCTGGTCATCGACATAGGCCAAGCCTTTCTTGATCAGGACGACGGCCCAGTCGTAGAGCTGGTCGAAATAGTCCGACGCATAGCGTTCCAACGCCCAGTCGAAACCCAGCCACCGGATGTCGCGCTTGATCGAATCCACGTACTCCACGTCCTCCTTCACCGGGTTGGTGTCGTCGAAACGCAGGTTGCACTTGCCGCCGTATTTCTTGGCCAGGCCGAAGTTGATGCAGATGCTCTTGGCGTGGCCGATATGCAGGTAGCCGTTGGGTTCGGGCGGGAAACGGGTCTGTACGCGCGTGTCGCCCTTGGCGATAGACTCCTGAATGATCTCTTCGAGAAAGTTCGCGGCTTTCTCCTTGGTATTGGTGTCGTTGGTTGCGATTGCCATAGCAGGTATATTTTTTACAAAATTACAACTTTTTTCCGCCTTTGCGCCTATTTCTTGGGACGGTAAACGGTTTTTTGCAGATTGACCGATACTTTCAGGATCTGCTGCAGGCCCAGGCCCACGCCGTCGTAATGGAAATAGAATCCGGCCGAAACGCCCACCGTGTTGTTGAAGAAGCGGCGGTTGTAGGTGACGGCCGTCTGGTTGTAGATCTTCTTGGGGGTGCCGTAGAAAGGCGTGCCGGCATACAGTCCGTAGCCGTAGATGTCCCAGAAGGGGAGCATGTTCTCGCCGACGTAGAGTTCGTTGAGCAGACAGACACCCCAGCGGCTTACCGACAGGGCGAGGCGCCCGCCTTTGGGCGCTTTCCAGCCCTCTTCGGTGCGGCGGTCGCGCTGCAGGCTTTGCAGGTAGCCCAGCCGGGCATCGAAGGTGTAGGCTCCTTCGTAGCGGTAGCCGACGTAGGGATTGAGCAGGATATGATCCACGACCCCTTCGTCCAACTCCGTATTGTCGGTTTTGGCGTAGTGGAGCAGGGTCATGACATAGCCGCCGTACCAGTGGCGTCCCTTGTATTCGCCGCCCGAGAGGATGCGGAACTTCTCGCGCGTCTGGTACGAGCGCATTCCCTCCCAGTCGAGGGCGAACTCGATGAAGGAGCCCGTTTGGGATTTATAGTGGGCGGCCAGGCCCTGGATGCGATTATTATAGAACGAGTAGGCACTGCCCAGGAAGAACGGATCGTATCGGGCCAGCAGCAGGGAGCGCGGGAAAATACCGGCTACGGCCTGTGCCGTCTTCGAGTTGAACTGGTAGTAGATCTGGGGGTCCACTTTACTCAAGAACTTGTGTTCCTTGTCGCCGAAGTCTTGCAACAGATCGACGGCTACCACCAGCTGGTTTTTTTCGGACCAGATAACACCCGCTTTCGGGGTCAGGCGCATACTGAAGAACGTGTGCGAATCGTCGATGTTGCAGTCCGAGTGTTCGCGGTTGTCGAACCGGGTGTCGAAGTCGGCTCCGATGAAAACCTCCTGGGCCGAGGCGCCGGCGGCAGCCAGCAGAAGTGTCAGGATAAGTGCGATTTGCTTCATAGGCGATCGTAGTCGTTTGTCGCACGTTCCGTCCGGTTGCCGGTCCGCCGGGCGGAGCCGTCTGCGGAACGGGACGCTTTTGCGTGTATTCAGGTCGCCAAAGTTAGCTAAAATATTCGGATTTGCTTACTTTTGCCGTGAAAACAGGGAAGTTGTAACGATGAGAAAGATTACCAACGAAGAGCTGGGGCGTCCCTCTGCCGGGGAGTTCGCCCGTATGGAGAAAATGCCGGTGGCGGTCGTGCTGGACAACGTGCGCTCGATGCAGAACGTCGGGGCCTTTTTCCGCACGGCGGACGCCTTTGCCGTCGAACGCATCGCCTTGTGCGGCATCACCGCCACCCCGCCCAACCGGGAGATCCACAAGACGGCGCTCGGAGCCGAGCTGACCGTTGCGTGGGACTATTTCGCCGCGACGACCGACTGCATCGCTGCGCTGCGTGCGCAGGGGTATCTCATTTACGTCGTGGAGCAGGTCGAAGGAGCCGTCATGCTGGATGAATTCCGGCCTCGACCGGGGCAGAAATACGCCCTGGTGTTCGGTAACGAGGTGGACGGCGTGGCGCAGGAGGTCGTGGATGCGGCAGACGGGGCAATCGAGATTCCGCAGGCCGGAACCAAACATTCGGTGAACGTTTCGGTGGCTGGAGGAGTCGTTTTGTGGAACTTTTTTTGGCAAATCCGGCCAAAGCGCTAAATTTGCCCCGGTTTACCGGAGGGAAAAGGAGGAATATCCGGAGGTTTCCCGATTCGAAAATTGAAAATATATAATGCTATGTCAGTAGAGAGTACAGTGAGGGCGGTCACGACGTATCGTCTGTGGGAGATGAAGCAGCGCCGGGAGAAGATCGCCATGCTGACTTCGTACGATTATTCGATGGCCCGCATCGTGGATGCGGCGGGTTACGAAACGACTGTGCCGATCACGCTCGATATGATGATTTATCATGCCCGCTCGGTCGCACGCGCCGTGCGCCGTGCGCTGGTGGTGGTCGATCTGCCGTTCGGTACGTACCAGGGAAATTCGAAAGTGGCGCTCGAGTCGGCCGTCCGCATCATGAAGGAGACCGAGGCCGATGCGGTGAAGATCGAAGGCGGCGAGGAGATCCTCGAATCGGTGAACCGTATCCTTTCGGCGGGAATCCCCGTGATGGGGCATCTGGGCCTGACGCCACAGTCGATTCATAAGTTCGGCACCTATAACGTGCGGGCCAAAGACGAGGAGGAGGCCGAGAAGCTGGTGCGGGACGCCCATCTGCTCGAAGACGCGGGATGTTTCGCCATCGTGCTCGAGAAGATTCCTGCGGCGCTGGGTACCCGGGTCGCCTCCGAACTGCGGATTCCGATCATCGGTATCGGGGCCGGGGGCGGCGTGGACGGACAGGTGCTCGTGATTCACGATATGCTGGGGATCAACAAGGGTTTCTCGCCGCGTTTCCTGCGCCGTTATGCCGATTTGCACGAGGTGATGACCGGTGCGGTCACGTCTTATGTTGAGGACGTTAAATCGGGCGATTTCCCGAATGAGTCGGAGCAATATTAGAAATACGGGTTTTTATATCCTCTTTATGTGTATCGGAAGTTCCCGGCGGAGCTTCCGATATTTTTTCGTTATGTCCTGTTTCCTGCGAACCGATGCTTGAGGGGAATAGGCTTTCGTGCCGGATGGACGGCGCGAGACCGTATTGTGGCTTTCACCGCTGTATGTACGGCGATATGTCGGCGGCGGGGTGAGAGTGCCGGATCCATTACGGGGATTGCCGATCTCGAAAGTTCGGGAAAGGGACGGGAACGGATTTGTCCCGATCTTCGAAAATAGCGCACGTTTCGTTTGGAATGCAATAATTTATTTGCTATCTTTATAAAAGAATGAGGCCGAAATCCCGGCAGACAGGCCGATTCGGGTTTTGACCGCAGGTGAAGATCGATTGAGAATGAATGGCGGGAGGGTATCTTCTGGCGAAGATTCCCGCTGCTGACCCAAGTAAATAAATAATTAAACCGCTATTGCTTATGAAAAAGAAGATCGATGCGACGGAAAATCCGTCCAGACTGGAGAACGCAAGTGCAAGGGCGTTGTCCGCCGACCGTTCCGAACAGGCATCCCGTCCCGGAACATTCAGTACTATGATGAGCGACCGCGTGATTTTTTCTTCGGCATCCGCCCGGATCGTCGCTGCGGAACAGGTAAAGGGAAACAAAATCGCAGCGATGAAGCCGGGTGCGGACACTTCGCTGGCATCGGCTGCCAACTGGAAAACGACGAACGGCAGCAACCTTTCGTTCGGAAATTTTCACGGTAAATCGTGTATGAAAACCGTAGGTGCCGGATCATCGGCAGGGGTCTGGCTCGACTATTTCGAAGATGCCCCGCTTTGTTCCCAGGGACGGCCGATGGCGACTTCGGTCGATGTCTTCGCCGAGGCTCCGGCGCAGATTCGTTTGGGAGCTGCGGATGAAACGAAAAGTATCGTCGAGCTTGCGGAATATCAAGTGGGGCGATGGATTCGGATATCGACGGTTTTGACACCGACCGGTATGCGGAATTTTCAGATATATAATAATACCGCTGGAGCCATTGTATATTTCCGGAATGCGAAGGTCGAGTTTTCCTCTTCACCGACACTCTATACGCCGCAAACCCAGGATAATATTTGGCATGCCGATTTGGAATTTCTTTACGGTTGCAACAACTTTGTGAAAAACGATCAAGTCTATTTCCTTCAGAAAAATTCGGCATCCGGTGCTGCAACTCGTCAATATTGGAAACTGGTAACAGCTGCGGGAGAAGACTGGATCGAGTTTTCGAGTACCGATTCCGAAGGAACCGGCGAGCCTCAACCGGGCGATTGGATCGCTCAGCTCGGTAATCGCAGTGATGCTAAACGCCAGTCAGCTTTAGTACAGGAATTTACTTCAGAAGGTAAAATCCTTGTCGTATGGTATGAAGGAATTGATTCGTTTAGTATGACCGACCGGGATCGTATGCATATAGGCAACGGAGCTATGGATGCTGAAGTTATGAACGTGGGTACAATTAATTCTTCAACGATCAATAATAAAGGCGAAGTGGAAACTAATACGTTGAATGTCAAGAGTCGGATCGATGCGGGGACCATCGTCGCCACAGGCAATATCACGACGAAGGGAACCCTGACCGCTTCAAAGATCGAGGGCGATTTCCCCATGGATATACCGGATGACTTGGAGGTTAATACCGTTACGGCTTCGGGGACTGTGAAAGCTCTCAATGGAGAGTTCGATACCGTTACAGTGAAAGATAAAAACATTATATTAAATCAAGAAGGAATCACCTGTAAAGGACCCGCATTAGCAGGTAATTTGTCTGCGAATGGAATTGTATTGAAAAAGGATAATACTACATATATTGAATTATCAACTTTAGGTAATCTATACACGGTTATCCGTCTCCATAATCTTCCACAAGGCGGCCCTAAAGATTCTCGGATTCAAACCTTACCCACTAATCATATTTTTATCAATACAGATGAACCTTTTGCAGAAAATCAATTTGGTAAATTTTACCCTTTAGGTATCAAACTATAACGATATTCACTGAAAAGAGAGGAAAATTATTTTCCTCTCTTTTTATAGTTTCTTGATAGTTAAACATGCAAATTCTGTATCGTCCGTATTTTCTGAAGCACCTAACTGTTGCCAGGTCGTATTTTCGAGTGTGCAGAGCAAACCGTTGATTTCCCACTGTTGGGGATTCAGAACGCGATACACATTCTCCGATCCGCTTTGTAATTCAAATTCCGGTTCTTCAGGAGATAAACATATCTTGCACGCATATTGTAAATCATGTAGAGGATTCGGATCTGCAATTGTGGCCGTGCAGTATAATTTTTCTAATCTTTGTCCCGGTAAATTCGTAAATCCGAGAAAATTGACCGGACGAGTTCTTGCATAATAGGTCGCCTTTAATATATCAGAGTTGAGTGTATTTTCATTGTCTATATTATTTTCTAATTGCATGAGTGGTGTCCCGAAGGTGTAATAAAATGCATCGCATCGAATCTCATTTGTCACAATTGGGATAGTTTGGAATCGACGTATGGATAGATTCCCAATGGAAACAATTGCTTCGACGGTAAAATTGTCCGTTACATCTGTTAAGTCAATCGTAATTTGCGATGAATTCATATTGTAATCGGGATTGATTATATATGAGGATGAATGATCTGTTTTCCCCATAATAGGAGCCGAACAGTTCCAACGGACATTACACTTTTCTTTGGCAGGAGAAAGCCACCAGATTGATTGGATTTTTGCTGTTTTTTCTTGAATGATTTCTTCAATTAAGGAATAATAGTTTGTAAGAATTACTGATGTTTCTTCCCAAACTTCCACGCCATAGACATCGTGACCATCTTTATAAAGAATCCCCAATTCGTCGCTGGTCGGATTGCAACCGGTATTGTCGTCCGAGCAGGAGGTTCCGGGGACGAGCAAAAGCGTTGCCGTAATAAAAAGCAGAATTCTTTTCATGGCAGGAGAGTGTCTAACGTATCATGTATCTTGTCGGTGATTCGGCTTGCAAAACGATCGTTTGCCGATGCGCCGCCCCTATATTTTTGTGAAGTGAAAGTGCCAAAACGTGGATTACGGTGGTCGATACGCGGAGCGGGATTCGTGAAGACAAATTGATACTCGATATTGCGGCTCTGGAGGAAGGATCCCGTTATGCGAGATTGCAGTTCCTGAATCCGGACGGTAAGGTATTGAAATCTATTGATATCTGGCAAAGTACGGATTTTACGATCAAATTTGAATTGATTTCTTTGGACGAACGGGAGATCCGGGTAAAATCGATTCCTACTGATCCGGATGTTTGGTACCATATGGGGATTGCCTCCGCTGAGGATTTCGATCGGTATGCGGATTGGCATAAATTCGTCGAGAATCTGATTTCTTCCGATGGAGGGGGACTCCTTGCCGTATATGTCGGTGATGAAGAATTTTCGACGACATGTACTCCGGGTACGGAATACGTGATTTATGGATTTGCGTATGATGATTCGGAGGTACGATCGGATATATCGATTTTCCGCGTGTCGTCCGTGTCATTGCCTCGTAATTACGATGTGGATGTATCCGCTACTTGGGCGATTTATAACGGGAAGGCTTTGGCGGAGCTTTATCCTTCCGTTTATGGAGAGTATGGAGATGCTACGTGTGTGTTTGTATTTACATTGACCCCGAGTAACGCGGAGTCGGTTCATTATTGGGGGCTTCTGCACGCAGCACGCAGTGAGACTATGAGTCTTCCGGATATGTTGATTTTCGATTACCTTGAATCTTATCCGTCGTTAGGTTGGCTGGATTCCAAGCGCGGTGTGTATCGTATTCCGGAACAAAACATCGCGGGTCCCTGGGGATTTTTTTATGTGGCTCAGGACGAGAGCGGCGCATGGGGAGAATTGCATTATGAAGAAGTTCTGTTGACCGAAGATAAATACGAAGATCCGCGGACAGCTCCAATGGATGGTTTTGACAACAAGAAGACGTGGGCCGTAAAGTCGGCTGCTTCCGTAGCGTTCCCTGCTCCGATCAGGTTCAGTAAAGCGTCATTCATGCAGGTTACTGAATCATTCGGCGGCTTTTAGGTGTTCGTTCCAAAATATATTCGACCGAGTATCGGAATTTTTCTTGCGGCAGCCTTTCGGGGCTGCCGTTTTGCATCTTTTAGTAGGACTATTTTTTTTGGAAATTCGGGGAGTGTACGAAAAATAATCCAAAAATTATGATTACTTTTGCAGGCAACAAAATCTCACTCCTATGTCTTTTATCAATGAGAAGGTGCAACCCGAAGGACTTACGTTCGACGATGTGCTTCTGGTGCCCGCATACTCCGAAGTGTTGCCGCGTGAGGTCAGCGTAGTGACCCGTTTTTCCCGAAACATCCAACTCAACATCCCGATCGTATCGGCCGCCATGGATACGGTGACCGAGGCGCCTCTGGCTATCGCCCTGGCCCGCGAAGGCGGTATCGGCGTAATTCACAAGAATATGTCGATTGCCGAGCAAGCGGCTCACGTGCGGAAGGTGAAGCGTGCCGAAAACGGTATGATCTACGACCCGATCACTATTTCCAAGGACGATACCGTAGGCGATGCGCTGGCATTGATGAAGGAGAACAAGATCGGCGGTATTCCCGTCGTGGCTCCGGATCAGCATTTGATCGGCATCGTGACCAACCGCGATTTGCGGTTCCAGCGCGATATGAACCGCAAGATCGACGAGGTGATGACCAAGGAGGGGCTGGTGACCACTCACAACTCCGACTTGCAGCGTGCGGCCGACATTCTGCTGCGCAACAAAATCGAGAAGTTGCCCGTAGTCGATGCCGACGGCAAGCTCGTCGGATTGATTACCTATAAGGATATTACGAAAGTGCAGGACCATCCCAACGCCTGCAAGGATGCGAAAGGCCGTCTGCGCGTTGCGGCGGGGGTCGGCATCACGCCCGACGTGATGGATCGCGTGAAGGCGCTCGTCGATGAGGATGTCGATGCCGTCGTGCTCGATACGGCCCACGGCCATTCGGTCAATGTGAAGAATACGCTGCACAAGATCAAGGCGGTTTATCCGGATCTGGAGGTGGTCGTAGGCAATATCGCCACGGCCGAAGCCGCCGAGTTCCTGATTTCCAACGGTGCCGACGGCGTGAAGGTGGGTATCGGCCCCGGTTCGATCTGTACGACCCGCGTCATTGCGGGCGTGGGCGTACCGCAGTTGTCGGCTATTTACGGGGCTGCGTCCGTAGCCCGCAAGTACGGCATTCCGGTTATTGCCGACGGCGGTTTGCGTTATTCGGGCGATATCGTCAAGGCGCTTGCCGCAGGCGGCGACTGCGTGATGATCGGTTCGATGTTCGCCGGTACGGAGGAGGCTCCGGGCGAAACGATCATTTACAACGGCCGCAAGTTCAAGAGCTATCGCGGCATGGGGTCGTTGGACGCTATGAAAGCCGGTTCAGCCGACCGCTATTTCCAGAAGGGCGACGTGAATATCAATAAACTGGTGCCGGAAGGTATCGTGGCCCGTGTTCCTTTCAAGGGAATGCTTTCGGAAACGGTCTTCCAACTGGTCGGCGGTATTCGCGCCGGTATGGGTTACTGCGGTGCGCGGGACATCGAGGCGCTCAAGCAGGCTCAGTTCATCCGCATCACCTCGTCGGGTATGCAGGAGAGCCATCCCCACGATGTTGCCATCACGAGCGAGGCGCCGAATTACAGCAGCGAGCACTAAACTCCTGACGCACTGATGCCGAATATCCGAAGAAATCGGTTGCGAACGACCCGATACGATTGGGCGGCGGTGTTCGTTGTTCTGACGCTTTTGGCGATCTGGTGGTTTACGGGCTGTCGGCACGCATGGATGCGCCATCTGGTGTTGGCATCGGCGCTTTTCTATTTTTTCGTCGTCCGTATCGCCGTGAACCTGTACCGTATGAAAAAGGATAATTCGGAAAATGCGAGTGAAGAAAATAAAAACCAAATAGAATAGATGCAGGAAAAAATAGTCATTCTGGATTTTGGATCGCAGTACACGCAGTTGATCGCACGCCGCGTGCGTGAACTCAACGTCTATTGCGAGATCCACCCTTTCAACAAGATCCCTGAACTGGATGCTTCGGTGCGGGGCGTCATTCTTTCGGGAAGTCCCTTTTCCGTACGGGACGAAAATGCCCCGAAGCCCGATCTGACGGCGATCAAAGGTCGTCTGCCGTTGCTGGGCGTCTGCTACGGCGCACAATACCTGGCTCATTTCTACGGCGGCGAAGTGCAGTCGGCTCCCAGCCGGGAGTACGGACGTGCGATGCTTACGGTCGTCGAGCCGTCCGATCCGCTGATGCAGGGAGTTCCGTCGCCTACGCAGGTGTGGATGTCGCACGGAGATACGATTACCTCGGTTCCCGACACCTACCGGGTGATCGCCAGCACGGAGGACGTGCGCTATGCCGCCTTCCGTATCGAGGGAGAGCGGAGTTGGGGTATTCAGTTCCATCCGGAGGTGTACCA
>OHEP01001379.1_pt1 | contig 12603 bp, 8 predicted proteins | sample 1567271 | NCBI WGS metagenome assembly OHEP01 (sample SAMEA3879577, study PRJEB24766) | human gut metagenome | biome: human-associated habitat; feature: feces | place: USA | collected 1985/1987
AATACAGCTGTTAAGAGCAATGCAACACTCAATACAAACGTTTCAAATCCTGTAATTACTAGAACTGGAACTGGTCAAAGCGCTCAATTGACATCAACCTTCTACTTCTGGATTGCGCAAAAGACCACATCTGAGGACGCATTCCTTACTGGTGGCAAGGAAATTAAAGATTTCCAAATTTACGCTTATATCGATGGCACTGATCCGCACTGTGTATTGGATGCTGAAGGTTCTTGCGTAATCAAGATTTCATTTGACGGAACAAGTGATGTTGCAAAACTTGGAAATGATGCAAGTGCTGCTGCAGTATCATCTGTTTGCTTCTTGACATTGGCCTAATTTTGCCAATAAGATTGATAATAAATTTCACAAAAAGTTATTTACAGCATTGCTGTGAATATAATCAACAATTGTTCAAGGGAAACGCGATTCGTTTTGAATCGCGTTTCTCTTTTAATTCTGTTCTCTTGAAATATTATGCCAACGGCGCGGAAGTTTCCGCGCCGTTGCTTTGCAAACAACAACACAAGTCCCGATTCAACCGAATCGGGACTTGTGTTTTTTATCCCTCTTGAATTTTGCCTGTTGTTGTGCTAAAATTGTCCTCACCACATATGGGAGAAATTTTTTATGTCAAGAGATCATTACATACCACAATTTATATTGCGAGGTTTTGCAATCGATGATAGCTTGCCAAAGGACAAACAAGTGATTTGCGTTTTAAATAGTAAAACCAAAACAGTTGAAAACAAACTAATTTGCAATTCTTTTATGCAAATTGACTACAATTCGAAAGAGACAGAACAGTTTCTTGCGCAAGAGATTGAATACAAAATCGGGAATATTTTTAATAGAATTAAAACTGCTGCATTGCAAAATCAAAAGTGTATCGAGTTAAAAGAATATGAATATAAAGCATTATTTAGATTCTTTGTCATAATGTGGCGTAGAAACGCAATTCAAGTAAACAAAATGAAAGAAGTTATAGATTTGGCCGACTTGATTCTTAACACGTCAAATCTAAAAAACACAAAAGATAGGAATATTCCACTCAGTCGCTGGTTTGAGGAGAATCAAGATTCTTTCCGTAAAACTTTTTTTGATTATGTTATTCCAAAAACGACAAATACTGATGAGACCGTCCTAAAAACTATTTTGAACTATAAGCCATGTATAATAAAAAATGAAACAGATTTGCATTTTACATTGCATAATACATATTCAACATTGAATTACTTTGTAAAACAAAATACAGATATAACAGAGAATGATGCTCCGGCTTTTATGATTTATCCAATATCAAAAACACTATGTTTTGGCTTGTTGCGTAACCAAACGCAAACCGATTTGAATCAAAAAACATATACAATACCATTTGAATCATGGGACAAGGAAAGTATAAAGTCTTTTTTAATCAATGGTTACGTTCTCACCACTGCAGACTATTATGTTGTAGATGAGACAAATTATGTTGCAGTATTAGATGCCCTAAAAGCGATAGGAAATGTATAAGTATTAACGGCGCGGAAGATTCCGCGCCGTTGGTTTTCCCTATATGATTGCTGTCAAAAATATAGCGATTGCAAATGTAAACAGTGGTAATAGTGTCCAACTGGCACAGACAATCAGTTCGTGTTTCTTTTTGCAGATTGTAGCATTATTTTTCAACTGCTCGACTTCAACGCAGATATCTTCCCGCTCCAGTTTGTCAACAATAGTTTCTGTTGACATATTGCATACATCGTAATAATACAATGTAGATTTGTTTGCCGTTGTTTTCTTGCGCGGATAAATCACAGCCACAAGAAAAGACATCTCACAAGCAAACGAAACAACATACAAGCACGCAAACACAATCAAACAAATATATCTTGCGTTGTTTTCCTGTGTCTGTGACGTATGCAATCGATAAAACACGTCAACCATACTTAAACTAATTGCAAAAACAATACTAACAACCGCTATAAGAATATTTGCTTTGTTGTCAAATCTATCTATTTGTTCTTTGATTATCTGCGTATTGGCTTTCGCTTTTTCTTCAACCGACATCTTTCATACCTCCATTTATCCAATCATCAAAACCTATATTTACAGCATCGCATTCATATAATTCATAATATCCTTTTTCGTGACACGATGTTTTAGTAATCCAGCTTTTATTTTTATAGATTGAGCTGTTTATATTGGAATAAAAAATATCACTCATAACAATTCTATTGTGATAATTTCTGTTTGCAATAGACGATAAGTTTGCCGCATCCACAACGGCTTTGCCAATCCAAATTTTGTCGTTAATGCCTGTGCCTGTACGACCTGCTTTGATAATCAATTCATCGTCACACCCGAGACCAATCCCTACACCTATATTTGAATAACCATATTGTGTTAGCAATTTGTTGAACATCGTCATAAATGAATTAACTTTTCCTGCAATCTCAAAGACTTTGCAAATATCTGTTTTATCAGGAGTTGAATATATTGCATAAACACAATCACCGCGAATACCTATTTGATTGTATTTGTCAAAATCTTGAAATATCGTAATGATTTCCGATGTAAAAGCACGCAACAATCGCGCAAGTTTTTCGTCTTGATTTTTAAATAATTCGGTTGAATTTTTAATATCCACAAAAATAGAACTAACCCAACATCTTATACCATTTGCATATGTAAATTCATTGTCAACGGGAATTTTCTCTTTTTTTTCAATTTGTGTTTTTGACTTTAGAATGTTGACGATGTTTGCTTTTGAATTTCGATAATTGTACATATTATCCTCCTTTGTGGCTTTCTACTAAAATTATAACATTGACGGGTGGACAATTCAAGAGGGATAAAAAAACACAAGTCCCGATTCGGTGTGAATCGGGACTTGTATATTGTTGTGATTTTTATCAAATCTTTTGAGTGATTATGCACCGACCGTAGTTGCAGCTTGTGCGCCAAAGAACAAACCAATTTTAACAGCACCATTCTTTGCGGCATCTACGCAATCCTCATCTGCGCCTGCAAGATAAATTACAAGTTCAATTTGATCCAGTGCTGCACCAGTTGTTTCATTCCAATTGCTAAGTTTTATCGGAACAACTACAGCACCAGTAAATGTGGTTTTGTTATCATCTTTTGAGTATGTTGCACCTTGAAAACCATCGGCTTTGCTATAGTCACCAAATATTATAGCTTTGTTTTCTGCCCTGGTTTGGGAAAACTTACCATGATTATTGGTGGCTACTTTTGAATAGTCAACATCATTCCACGTGTCTGTTGTTGCACCCAAAGTTGTCTTACCATTTACTCTATATGCCACGTGAATAGCAGCCGCAATACCATTGGTCACACCTGCTCCCTGTGATTGTATAACCACATATAAAAAGTTCGTATCATCCTGAATCTTTTTTGTAGCTTGTGCACCTAAAAACATATAAATATAATCGCCTTGTGTGGTGTTTGTTGTAGAACCATTTGCTACTGCATATTCAGCTTCGCCTGTGAATTTTGTTGCATCGCCGTTTGCTTTTACTACGTGTGTCCAATTCGGTTGTGTTATGAATTTTGTATTGTTGAATGTAGCATTTTTGGCCGCTTCAGCAACAGTTGCATCAGAAGAGAATCCTACAGCTTTCTTTTGTTCATTCCAATTAATATCGTGGGTAATTGTACTTCCTAGGGTGCCAACTTCGCCAGTCCAATAACCGCCAGCAAATTTACCACTGGCAGGATCACTAACATATTGGCAAGCACCAGATACAAAATTGTCAGGCGTTGCATCTGGACGATAAGATGTATAACCCTGTGCATTCAAGCCAATGTTCATAATGTTATCAGACACAACTGAAACATCAAAGCCCTTAATACTTGTTGATGCCGACGTTGTGAACCAAGCGTATGTAGCGGTGGTGAGAGATGCAATCAAGACAACAACCATCACGACTGTTGAAATAATCAAACCTTTCTTTTTCATCGTTTTTCTCCTTGTCGGAATAAAGCCCCTTTCTAAAAAACTTTATCCCTATATTTATTTTTTTTTGTTTTTTTGTTTTTGTTGTGTGGGCAGTTGTTTCGTTTCCCTCCCGGGAGATTGCCACGCTTGCGCTCGCAATGACACGTGGTGGTTTGTGTGCTGTACTTGCACTTTCCCTTATGTCATTCTGAACGCAGTGAAGAATCCAGCCGTCAGGCGCAGTTCGCTCCGCTAGATTGCCACGTCGCAACATTCGTTGCTCCTCGCAATGACATAATGGTGGGACACCCACACCCGATTGTACGCTCCCGCGAGATTCCCACGGTCACTGTGTTCCCTCGGAATGACAAGGAAGTATGGAATATCCCACTTGCCAATCGGGGTGTAAAATTGCGGTTTTGTGCAAAAATCGTCGCTGTGGCAACTGCAACGCTCACAAGTGCGCATTGCCGAGAGCCACGCTAGGTTTTTGCACCTCTACCGCGCAGAGAATTTGTACTATCAGTTCAAGCACGGACAAGAACTCCTGCCACAACTTCGTCAAATTATCTGCTTGGTGGCTCGCTTTCGCTCGCTGTTTTCAGCCGCATACTAGGCGTAAGCCGCATGCAAGCAACTACCCTGCCGTTCATAGCGACACATTATATGCGCGTACACACACGTACATACGCACACACGACTTGTTTATACACGAATTATAAATCGACAATGCATAAATGTCAACACCAAAATTAAGATTTTCTTTAGTTTTCCACATTTTTCCCTACAAAACGAATGATTTTATCCACATCAAATGTATGATGTCCATACATAAATGCGATTATGTCGGTTTTCTTGCGCAATGTAATTTTGGATATTTATACATATATATGCAATGTTTTTGAATAATTTGATAATTTTATGCGTTATATAATATATTAAATGCATATTTTGTATAATAACGTGCGTTGCGAGCGCGTGACGCGCATATGTGTGCAGATGTGCGCGCCCACCTGCCACGATGAATCTTTTAATATACTTTTTTTAATAAAAGTGGGAAAATGCGACAAAATGCCGCGCTTCGCATGTGATGCGCAGGCATATGCTTCGCAATGATATCGCCTGCGGCGGTGATATCACTTTGTGATGATATCGTGCAACGCACGATGATATCCTCACATTGCTCGGATTGTGGAATATTTCACTTGTCAATCATGTGTGGGTGTCCCCACCCTACTGTCATTCCGAGCGTAGCGTGGGAATATAGCCGTCAGGCGCATTTCGCTCCGCTAGATTGCCACGTCGCAACATTCGTTGCTCCTCGCAATGACAAGGAAGAATTGAATTGTTGTGCGCTATACTTGCGACAATTCACATCGTTTACCCTCGCCGGGAGATTCCCACGGTCACTCCGTTCCCTCGGAATGACAAGAGTGAGTGGAATGCGTCTGTCGGCTATATTGCCACGCTTAAGCTCGCAATGACAGAATTGTGTTCGTTGCTCTCCCGAGAGATTGCCACGCTTACGCTCGCAATGACAAAGTGGTGCCAATGCCCACCTTGTGTCATCCTGAGGCACAAAGTGCCGTGAGGATCTCGCGGGAGCGAAGTGATATCATCGAGCAAAGCGCGATATCATTGAAAAATTCGCCTTTCGGCGAATTTTTAGGTTGCATAGAAGTTCAATCCAATCTTGCAATAACCTCCCAATCGGTCATCGATACATTCAAAGTCACTCCCCTCAAGCCAGATGCTGACGTAACAATACATGATGTCGCCTTTTGCCATGTCCGCTTCGCGTTGGAATACATATTCGTCCGAAAAGAACGGCGTCGTGGCAAAAAAGCCGTTTGCCATATCGTCAAAACGCTTGTCGATGTCAACCGTGGATTCATAATCCTTGACGTAATAATACTTGTCGCCCTTGTGAACCTGTGTGGTAAAGTCGCCCGGATAGGCAACATACTCGATGAAGCCCTCTTCTGCCGTGCGGAAAGTGCCGTCGCCTTTGGCGTTGATGTTGGAGCCGGCAAGACGCTCGTTTTTGGACAAAGCGGCGTAAATTTCCACGTCGGTGTTCTTTTCAAGCTCGACGGTTTCGTTTTTGAAGCTTTGTCCCCACATGACGCGAACGGCATCGTGAAGTTTGTGCTTGTCAAATTCAAGAGTCATCTCATAGTTGATGTGCGCCGCCTCGTTGCCCGTGTTTTTGAGCATGAAAACAAATCTGATAAATTGCTCGCCGTTTTGTGTGCCAAGTTGCACTTCGTCCGCCTCAAGCATCTCGGCAACTTTGGCAATCGTGTCAAGTTGCTCGGTTTTGTAGCGGACATCATAGCTGATGTTCCACATATGCTCCGGGCCGTCGGCATTGAGATACGGCGTCCAAAACTCGTTGTCCATCGACAACGAGATTGATTTTTCTTTGTTGCGGTTGCTCGCCGTGATGCGAATGTTGTTTTCTTGAACAAACAAAAGCATAATGTACACAACCGAAGTCGTTATGAGCGAAAATACAAGCAAGATGAGCATGGCGCGTTTGAGCTTGCGACGCATTTCCTCGCGCTTGACCTTTTTGGAAGCAACAATAGAATCTTCCCACTCTTTTTTCAAGCGGGCTTGCTCCTTTTTGGTCGCAGCGGCGGATTTTTTGTCGCCCTTTGCGCCTTTTGCAGACTTTTTCGACTTGGCAGATTGCTCCGATGCCGATTGCTCGGTTTGGTCGGATTGTTCGTCTTGCGCAGTCGTCTGTTCTGCCATCGTGTTGTCGTTTTGTTGTTCGCTCATCGTTTGTTATTTTCTTTTATTTGTTTTTTACATTATTTGACGTGTGTTTGGTGTGCCACGTCATGCACTTTTCCTTATGTCATCCTGAGCTTGGCGAAAGATCTAGCCGATAGGCGCATTTCGCTACGCCGGATGTTTAGGCTGCACTTCGTTTCGCTCAACATGACGGACGAGAAACATTTTGGTGCATGTGTATAATTGTCTTCTTTCTTGTCATTCAGAGGGAACGGAGTGACCGTGGGAATCTCGCGGGAGCGCACAATCGGCATTCGTTTCCGTCCCCGGAGATTGCCGCGCTACGCTCGCAATGACTATTATCATTCAGAATTTGTGATAAGTTCCGTCGCCTGCAAAGTAGCCGTACGGCACCCACTTGCCGATTTTGTCGTCAAAGTAGCCGTTGTCCACGATCTCGCCGCTCGGATCGGTGTAGGTGTAATCTATCCACCTGCCCTCCTCGTCAAAGTAGCCGTCATAAACGTTGCCGTCTTTGTCAACCCACTGCGCGTTCTCGTTGTAAGAGCCTTCCTTGCTCACGTCAAACTGCTCGTATTCAACCCAGTTGCCGTCCTCGTCAACCCATTGACCTTTGTCGTTGTATGTTCCGACAAGATCGGGCTCGTCTTTGTCCTTGCTCGCTATGTGCATTGTGACGCCAAAGCCTTTCATGCCCGAATCCATACCCAGCCCGCCGAAAAGACTGTCGGACTTGTATTCATTGAAAAGTTTTTCCTCTTTGTCAAAGTCCGCTTTGATTTTCTTGGGTTTCTTGTGGGCTGTAAATCCCGACGGTTTTTCGGGACGGACGGGAGCCGCAACGCTATTTTCTTCTTCCTTGACTATGGTTTCACCTTGCGGTTGCGGTTTTTCTTCTTCCGAGGCTACATTTTGTTCAACCTTTTCGATCTTATGTCCAAACGGTCTGTCTATGCCGAGTTCGCTCTTCTTTTGCGATGCGAAAGACAACGCAAGCGCGCTTTGCACGTCACCTTCATAGCGCATACGCGACATCTCGGTGATGAGTTTCTTTTCTCTTTCCTCAGCTTCTTTCGGATCCTGCTCGACAAGTTTCGCCTGCGCTTGCAATCTCTCCTCGGTCGCTTTCTTTGCGCTCAGCTTTTGCTGTTCGAGTCGAACTTGATACGGCGATTTTGCAAGTTCGGGGCGAGGTGCGGACGGCATAACCTTTTCACCGTCGGTCGCTTTTGCCTTTTCTATCGCCGCCCGGCGCAACGCCTCGAGCTCGACTTGCTCCGCCTTTTCTTTGGCGTCGAGAACCTTTTGAAGTTTCTTGAGATATTGCTCTCTCTTTTCGCCTTCGGGTTCTTTTTGTCCGAGCATCTCGTTGGTCACCCAACGCGAGAGCTTCGATACGCCCCTGCCCGTCATATACTTGACGCCTTCGCGTTTGTATCTCGAATATTGGCTCGGAGTGTCCACTCCTTCCATAACGAAACCAATCTTGTTGGCTTTGCAAAAGCTCACGAGCATGGCAAGCACTTTCTTTTTGTTTTTATCCGTGCCGAAATACTGCGCTTCGCATCTCAGATAATCGAAAGTAAAATCGGAAAACACGTCCAACGAATTGTAATCTTCGCCAAACGCCGTCGCGCAAATCTTGTAGCCGAGCTTGCGCAAACGATTGTATCTTGCTCTGCCGTCGTCGTCGAGCTTCGTCAAAGACGATACGAAAAAGGAAATTATAAGTCCGCTCTTTTTGTACCCCAAATCTTTGATGGCGGACGTGAGCACGTCAAAATCCTTGTCGTTCTCCAAAAAGCGAGTGGAAATCGGAAGATTGTAGGTGACGTCGGGGATAAGAAAATTCTCTTTCATCACGAGGTCGTAATTGACAAGTTCTTCAAGAGCGATAATATTGAGTTCGTTGATGCGCACCGAGCCTTCCGCAATGTAAAAGTAATTGCATACGCTCATTCTGCCGAGATAGCGGTCGTTCAAAACCTGAAACGCGTCGACAAATGCAATCTTTTTCGTCTTGCCCGAAGCGTCTGCCACTCCGCGGAAGAAGAAATCGATGGGTTTGTATAACGTCCTTTTGGCGTATGTCGTGGAATTCATTTCTCACCTTATCGTGCGTGTGCGCATAATGCGTACGCATACTCTCTCAATATACTTAATAATTATAACATCGCGCGTGCGACTTTGCAATAGGTTTGACTGCAAAAAATCGATTTTTAATACATTTTGCATAATTAGTTAAGTCGCAATAAAAAACACCCCGAAAAAACGAGGTGTTTGGTGCCGAAAATCGGGGTCGAACCGATACGATGTTTCCATCGAGGGATTTTAAGTCCCTTGCGTCTGCCTATTCCGCCATTCCGGCTTATGTAATATTATGTTTTAGTTCTCAACCAAGTGCGAGGCGGTCTTTGCTCAGACGCCGGGATGAATATGGTTCATCCGTCTGCCTATTCCGCCATTCCGGCTTATGTAATATATTTTACTTTTCGCGTTTGCTGGCGCAAAAAGCTTTGGTCATATAACTTTTATTGCAACATCACCCCTTCCCTTCGGGCTTTCCCCTATTGCTCAAACTTGCGCCATTTCTCTGCAAGAATAAACATCGTTCGCAAGAGGGGAAGTCGGCACTCGCATAGATAAGTATCGTTCTCTCATTATGCCACTGCGCTTTGTGCGCCAGGCGTGGCCAACAACACGGCGCAGTCGCTTGTACTACGCACACAAGGGCTCCCGCACGGCAAAAACAAGCGAACTAGTGCTTGCATATCAAAGATGAAAGCGAAGTTTTTGTCGTGTGGGAAGAGGAGCACAAAGAACCAAGGCGAACAACTACAACTTGTTGTGGTTGAAGCAAAAGGAGCTTGTGTGCGACGAAAGCTCGGCGCTCCAAGGCTCGCCGCCTTGCGACTCGGAATCCGTCTTCGAATATGCAAATTCCGTGTATAAGTGCCATCTGAAATAGTTCTCGTTAGTTTTTGGGTTCGAAATTCGTTTTTGAATAGGCACATGCCGTGTATAAGAACGCTTCGAATAAGCTGAAATTATCCGCAATCGAACATTTTTTTGTTTGTTATTTTTCGTCAAAGAAAGTATTTACATTTTTGCATTTCATTGATATAATAAATTATCCTAGTTTATTATTCGGGGGAATTATGAATATAAAAGACTATACTCTGAAAATCGGATACCGCATTGGCGGAAAGTGTAAAGAAGAATCCGTCGAGTACGCTCTTGTCAAAAACGGCGGGTATGATGGCGAAGATATTCGTATTTGCGATTTCGGAGATGCCGACCACGTAAAAATTGTTGTGAGCGCAAAAAGCAAAATCGAACTGACGCTTGCCGAACTCATATACGACCGTTATTTCGAGAACAACGAGAGATTTTTCGCGAACGGTTTCCAATCCTGGACGTCTACGAGAGAGTATAAAAAACGCGACGTGCAATACGGTTTGCGCTCGCTGTCCAAACTGCCGATAGTTAGAAAATTCTCGGGTGTGTCGGGCGATTACGCTTTCACCGAATACGGCAAAGATTTGTACCACGGCTTCACATATACTTACTTCCGCAAGGACGAAAAAGTGGAGTTTGTAGGTTCGCTCAACGAGCGCACGGGCTATACGATTTTCTATGCGGATATGAAAGAAAACGTATTTGCGGTGCAAAAAGACGTTGAGGGATTGTCGATTGACGGCGAATACGAATTGTTTGACCTTATGCACGTACACGGCACTTACGATGGCGTTTTCGACGCGTATTTTGCCGAGTATCCTCAAAAACGCACGGGTAGGGTTGACCATCTTGCAGGCTACACGTCTTGGTACAACTACTATCAAAACATCAACGAAGAAATCATTTTGCGCGATCTCGAAGGACTTGCCAACGTCGGCAACCTTGCAAATATTTTTCAAATCGACGACGGATACGAAACCAAAGTCGGCGACTGGGATACGGACACGCAAAAGTTTCCGAGAGGACTTGCGCCCGTCGTTGACAAAATCCATTCATACGGCTACAAAGCGGGGCTTTGGTACGCGCCTTTTGCGGCGCAGTTCGGCGCAAACGTCATAAAGAATCATCCCGATTGGCTCATCCGCGGCAAAAACGGCAAACCCGTGTTGAGCGGTATAGCGTGGGGCGGTTTTTATGCTCTCGATTTCGAAAAAGAAGAGGTTAAGGCATATATCAAAGCGTTTTTCGACAAGGTGTTTGACGAGTGGCACTTCGATATGGTCAAGCTCGACTTTCTCTATGCCGCCGCAATCGAACCCAGAAACAACAAGACGCGCGGTCAGCTTATGTGCGAGGCGATGGACTTCTTGCGCGAGTGCTGCGGCGATAAAATCATTCTCGGATGCGGCGTGCCTCTCGGCCCTGCGTTCGGAGTGGTGGACGCTTGCCGTATAGGATGCGACGCCGAAAACACGTTCAAAGAGAAGTTTTACGTCAAAGTCACCAATCAGGAAATTATCTCCACAAAGATTTCCATGCAAAACAGCGTGTACCGTCGTCATTTGAACGGCAGAATCTTTGCAAACGATCCCGACGTATTCTTCTTGCGCGACGGCGGCGTGAAACCTGCCGTGTACACGTGGCAACAAAAGAAACTGCTTGCGACGGTAAACCACATATTCGGCGACGTGCTGTTCGTGAGCGACGATATCGGCGAGTACGACAGTGAAAAAACCGCTGTTTTGGTGGAATCCTATGCAAAATTCGACGGAAAAGTCTTATCCGCAGAGCATATTGCGCCCGAAATTGTCAAAGTGGTGTACGAAGAGGGCGGCAGGAAAAAGATGCTCGTGTTCGATTTGACAAAGGGTGACTATATCATCCAATAAGCGCAACGCAAAAAGCCTATGATACTGCTTGACAATCTTCTAAAAGTGCGCGACGAGGTGGCAAGGTACGATAGGAAGATAAATCTCGTTGCGGCGTGCAAAATGCAGACCAAAGACACGATAGACAAGTTTATGTCAATCGCGCCGGACTTTGTTTTGGGCGAAAACAGAGTGCAGGAGTTTGTCGAACACTACGATGAAAAATATACGTGGCATATCATAGGACAGTTGCAGACGAACAAGGTCAAATATATTGCCGGCAAGGTGGATTTGATACACTCGCTTGACAGGCAAGACCTTGCAAAAGAGATTGAAAAACAAGCCGCAAAACGCCAAATCACTCAAAAATGCCTTGTGGAAATCAATATGGGTGCGGAGATAACCAAGGGCGGTGTGCGCCCCGAAGAAACGCTTGATTTCATACAAAGTATGAAAGATTATCCTCACATAGAGGTAAAAGGCGTGATGAGCGTGTTGCCTAACCTCGACGACGAAGTTGAACTTGCAAAACTTTACGACAAGTTGCAGCGCATATACGAGGACGCAAAAAGCATAAAGCAAGACGGCGTAAACGTCGAAATTTTGTCGGCAGGAATGTCCAAAGATTACAAAATCGCACTCGAACACGGCTCGAATATGCTCCGCCTCGGCAGAGTGCTGTTCGGAGAGAGGGTGGCACTTGCGGGGCAAGCGCAGTGAAATTGCGCAAAAATCGTCGCTGAGGCAACGGCAACACGCAGATTTGCGTATCGCCGAGAGCCTCGCTCGATTTATTGCGCTACTACCGCGCAGAGAATCGTTGCTATCAAAACAAGACGGATAAATAATCAAGCCACAGTTTCGCAAGATTATCTGCTTGATGAGTGCGTGCTTTGCACTCAGTTGCGGAAAAATGAAATTTTACGCTTCGCATAGGTTTCGAAAGATTGAAATTTACGCTTTGTGTGAATCAACTGTGCCGCTAGGCACAATATGGGTAAATATATGGACGAAAGATATTTTAGAAACAATCAAACGCAACGCGCGGATATGCAAAACGGGGGAAGAATTTTC
>OHEP01001394.1_pt1 | contig 12497 bp, 10 predicted proteins | sample 1567271 | NCBI WGS metagenome assembly OHEP01 (sample SAMEA3879577, study PRJEB24766) | human gut metagenome | biome: human-associated habitat; feature: feces | place: USA | collected 1985/1987
GAACGTATTGACATGGTGCTTGATATTATGGAAAAAGTAGGACTTCCTTTAGAATATCTTAACCGGTATCCTCATGAGTTTTCAGGCGGTCAGCGTCAGCGTATTATGATTGCACGAGCTTTGATTTTGAATCCGGATTTTGTCGTAGGAGATGAGCCGGTTTCAGCTCTGGATGTATCGGTTAGAGCACAGGTGCTGAATTTGATGAAAGATTTGCAGCAGGAATTGTCATTAACATATATGTTCATTTCTCATGATTTGAGTGTAGTACGCTATTTGTGTGATAGAATTCTGGTTATGTACTTAGGAAAAGTAATGGAAATTGCATCAAAAGACGAGTTATATTCCAATGCACAGCATCCGTATACCCAAGCGCTTTTATCCAGTATTCCAATTCCTGATGTGAATGCAAACGGAAGGAGAATCCGTTTGGCTGGAGATGTGCCAAGTCCTTTTAATCCCCCAAATGGATGCCGTTTCCATACACGCTGTGCTTATGCAAGACCAGAGTGCAGTCAGTGTGAGCCAGAGTTAAGAGATCTCGGAGGAGGTCATATGGTTGCTTGTCATTTATGTGAAAGATGAGGAAATTGAGAATGAATGAAATGACTGTAGCCCGGTTTCTGGAAAGATACCGGGTCGAGTTTTTAGAAGATATTCAAAATCTGATTCGCATTCCAAGTGTCAGTAAACCAGATAAATACGGAGAATACCCATTTGGTAAGGAATGTGCGCGGGTTCTTGATATTGCTTTGGCAAAAGCAAAAGAATTAGGATTTGAAACAGAAAATCATGAGTATTATTGTGGAAGTATTCTTATGCCTGGAACAGAAAATGGAGAAATAGGTATATTTTCACATTTAGATGTAGTTCCAGAAGGTGATGGGTGGCTTCATGATCCGTACACTCCTTATGTTAGAGATGGTTGGTTATACGGAAGAGGAAGTGCTGATAATAAGGGGGCAGCGGTAACAGCTTTATATGCAATGCGATATTTAAAGGAAAATGGGATACAGTTACGCCACCAAATTCGACTGTTTTTAGGCTGCAGTGAGGAAAATGGAATGGAAGATATGGAATATTATTTGGCTCATTTTCCAGCGCCAGATTTTTCATTTATACCAGATGCATCGTTTTCGGTATGTTATTCAGAAAAAGGAATTATAGAAGGAGATTTTGAAATACCGCTTCCAGAAGGAATTGTATCTTTTACATCAGGCGTTGCTTCTAATTCTGTCTCGGCTAGTGCAAGTACAGTGATTGAAAATATATCCGGAGAGATTCCACTAGTAGATTCTGAACTGTGGCCAGAAATTTCTGTTTTTCAAGATGGTATTCGATTGAGAGTTGAGGCAACGGGAAGATCGGCACACGCAGCTTTTCCAGAGGGAGCTGTGAATGCAGGTGCGGTACTTGCTGCATATCTTTGTGAAAACAATTTAATTAACAAAGAAGCTAAGACTATTTTATCATTTTTATCGGAGTGTTTTAACCAGCATTATGGAGAAGGATTAGGAATTGAATATGATGGTGGAAAATTAGGAAGACTAACTGCTATTTGTGGTATGGTACGAACGGAAAATAAAAAATTAAAGTTAAATATTAATATCCGTTATCCAGCTCAAGTAAATTCAAAAAAAATGATTGAGAAAATTGATGAAAAGGCGGCTAGATATGGATGGAATGTGAAAACAATACGAGATGATCCTCCATCCTATATTGATCCGGAAAAAACGGTAATAAAGGCCTTAAATGAACTTTGTCAGGAAGAACTGGATCCTTCCTTTGAGCCTTATTGCATGGGGGGTGGAACTTATGCAAGAAAACTTCCCAATGCAGTTGCATTTGGACCAGGTATTCGAGGGCAAAAAAAACCGGGACCGGAAGGTCATGGAGGTGGACATCAGCCGGATGAGTGCGTAAAATTAGAAGTACTAGAAAATGCATTGTCTATTTATATTAAAGCTTTGCAAAAAATAGATGAGCTACTCCCTTAAAATTCAATTTTATAGATAAGTTTTATTCTACATAGCCGGAGAATATTTGTATGCCATGCAAATGTTCTTCGGCGGTCTCATTTTCTCATTCGGCAAACTTGTTTTTGTTTCATTCTTCTTTAATTTCTCAGTGTATCAGGATGTTTCCGGAGATATTTCAAACCCATGGTCTAAAGCCAGTGGATTTACTACCCCTATCGATCTCGTAATCTACTATTTCCACAGGCGTAAATTGGAAAGTCGCTGTCCTATATATGTTTTTATGCTATTTGCCGTAATCCCTTTGATAAAATATTCTTTGCGGCATTGATATCTTTAAATTCAGTCCGATCTTCTGCTTTGTGTGCGGCAATTTTTCTGGCTCTGTTTCTACTAAAATAGATACATAATATCTTCCACTTGGCATTTGCGATACAGTGGCAGACTTTATCTGTCTGCTGAAATCACTATGCACTTTAGATATTCGGCATATTTAAAAAAATTTATGATATGCTGCATCCATGTTATAAATGCATTTGACAGGGCAAATTTATCTACTTGTTTAGCAGCTCCAGGGTTTCCATATCATTTCCTCCTTACGGCTTTGCCGGCGTGTTCTGATCCGGTACGAAAAAGAAGTCTCTTTTTGTAAACTGACAGACACTGTCAATAAAGACTTCGGCGCTGAACTGGTCGGCGTACTCCAGATAGCAGGTGACAATATCAAAGTAGAGATCAGCAGTCAGAGTGGTGAAAATCTCTGCCGGAATTTTCAGCCGGTAGCCCTGCTCTTCAGCCGCCAGAACCTTGTCCTGAAGAATCTGAATCAGTCCCTTGCGGATAATGGGGATCAGCTCCCCCTCCTTGTTGGCATTATAGATTTTCTGATACAGAACACGGTTTTCTTCAATGTGCCGGAGCAAAATGGTCAGAACCTCCTGCATGGAATTGCTGTCCATAAAGTAAATCACATCTTCAGACAGTCCGATCTCATCGAGAAGCAGTTTCAGACAGTAGTTGAGAAGTTCATATTTATCCTCAAAATAACGGTAAAAGGTGGAGCGCGAAATCAGAGAGGTGCTGCAGATATCTGTCAGGGTCACCTGTTCAAATGGCAGGGCAGAAAGCTGTGTTAATAGTGCGCCTTTTAAAAGGGCATAGGTGCGTCGTGCGGTAATGTGTCCCTTCTGTTCGGTAAAACGTCCCATTACAAATCCCCCTTAAATGTTTTAATCTGGACAAAAACATAAATAGTGTTTCATTTGAAACGGCTGAAATAAAAGTGATACTTGAGTATTTTAGCATAAGAATGGATAATAATGCAATAAAACAAGAGTGTTGCCGGAGGTTTTTATGGAAATTTTACGGAATAGATGGAAACAGATGCAGCTGCGGCTGCTGTTAAGTGTCTCAGTTTTGATGGGAATCGGCGCCGGTTTTCCGAAAGAGGCATGGGCTGAGATGGAGGAGCAGGCAGCAGAGCCTGACAATTATCTGGAGGTCCGGGAGGAGGATGAGGAGCCGGGGCGGGAGTCAGCCCGCGGCAGCTGGCAGAAGGAGGAAGGCGCCTGGTATTTTATTCTTCCTGACGGAACAAAAAACAGGGAGGATGTGATCTGGCAGAATGCGCTGTATGAGTTTTATTATGACGGCTCTTTAAAGTCAGCTCAGTGGATACCCAATACAGGCGGAGGCGCATATCCTGTATTTTGCTATGATGAAGAAACGCAGGAGCTGTTTGATCAGCTGAACGAAGAGAAGAGGGAGCTCTTTTTTGAGGAGCATCCGGATCGGGAGGACAGCTGGGATGGAGATGAGAAGATCCGGTATGACAGATATGCAGGCTTTCTTATGGATGCCAGGCTGAATGAGGCTGCATCCCACAGGCTGGAGATGGCCCTGGAAAACGGATATTCCGGGGATTCCATACCGGGAGAGGGAACGCTGAAGGATTATCTGACAGCAGTTTCTTACAGGAAAAATGCATCTGCCCAGGAGCTGTATATCCGCGGAAGAGAGGATGCAGAGGACGCCTTTTCCAGAATCATGGCAAAAACGCAGGAGCGGTATGATTCTACGGAGAAGCGGAGGTATTCTCTGGGATATTACCGGCGGATAGGCATGGCCCATGCTGAGAAAGACGGGGAACAGTATTTTATGGTGATTCTGATGAGATAGAGTGAGGAGTGAAGCTTATGGACAGAAAATGGGCAGACAGCCTGAGGGAAAAGCTGCATTGGAAAAAGAAGGATAAAACGGAAAATGCTCAGGAAGCAGGAGACGGACAGGAAAAAAAGAGCAGAACTCCTGCAGAGGTTCTTGCCAGATTTATTATAGAGAAGCGGGCGCTGATAGAAAGTGTTTTTGTGGCAGGCTGTATTTTTTCCATAGTTGCCATGTGCTTTGTAAATGTTAATTATGATCTGACAAAATATGTTCCTTCTTATACGCAGTCCAGTCAGGGACTGGATAAGATGAAGGAGGAATTCGGGTATCCGGGAACAGCCCGTCTGATGATAAAGGATGTCAGTCTTTATGAGGCGAAAAAATATAAGGATCAGCTGGCGGCAGTAGACGGAGTGGATCAGATTCTCTGGTGTGACACCAAGGTCAATGTCTACGCAGGAGAAGACTTTGTTAATCTGGATGATATTAAGGATTATTATAAAGACGGCTGCGCTGTTATGGATATTACGTTTGAAGAGGAGTCGGATTCTCCCAGAACGGAGCGTGCCATTGACGAGATGAAGGCCATTACCGGAGACAAGGGCTGCTATGTGGGAATGGCAGTACAGAACAAGTCTCTGATTGAAACAACAGCCAAGGAGATGGGAAGAATCCTTGTTGTTGCAGTAATTATGATTCTGGCAGTTCTCTGCCTTGCCACTACAGCCTGGACAGAGCCGATTCTGTTTATGCTGGTGATGGGTGTGGCGGTTCTGCTGAATAAGGGAACCAATATTTTCCTGGGAACTATTTCTTTTCTGACAGATAACGTGGCGATTATTCTTCAGCTGGCGACTTCCATGGATTATTCTATTTTCCTTCTGGACGCGTTTATGAGCTGGAGGGATACGGGGCTGTCTGAGGAAGAGGCGATTGTAAAGGCAGTTGAGGAGGCGATTAATTCGATTTTTGCCAGCAGCCTGACAACGGTAGTCGGATTCCTGGCGCTGGTTACCATGAAGTTCAATATCGGCTTTGATATGGGACTGGTGCTGGCAAAGGGAATTGTGTTCAGCCTTTTGTCGGTGGCATTTTTCATGCCGGCCATGATTTTAAAATTTACGAAATGGAATGACAGAACAAAACACCGTTCCTTTTTCCCGGATTTTACAAAGATGGGAAAGGGTGTATTTAAAATCCGGTATGCTGTTCTGATTGGTGTTCTTCTGATTACGCCTCCGGCTTATGTGGCTCAGGGCATGAACAATTTCCTTTATGGAAACAGTGCAGTTGGAGGGGCAAAGGGAACTCAGGTTTATGAGGATGATCAGGAAATCACAGAGCGGTTCGGACGCAGTAATATGCTGCTTTTGATTTATCCCAATAACGATATGGTGGCGGAACGGCGGCTTTCCGATGAGCTGGAGGATCTGCCTTATGTAAAAAGCGTAACGTCTATGGCCAACACTCTCCCGGAGGGTGTTCCGGAGGAATTCCTTCCGGAATCAGCGACGAGTCTTCTTCACAAGAACGATACCGCCCGTATGCTGATATACATAAGAACGAAGGGGGAAAGCGACATTGCTTTCCAGTGTACGGATCAGATCCGGAATATTATGAAGAAGTATTATCCGGAAGACTCCTATGTAGTGGGAGAGACTCCGTCCACTCAGGATATTAAGGCGACGATTACGGAGGACAATACCAGAGTAAATGTGCTGTCGCTTCTGGGCGTGTTCCTGGTTGTTATGTTCAGCTTCCATTCCGTTTTGATTCCTCTTGTGGTTATGATTCCCATTGAGGTGGCGATTTTCCTGAATATGGCGATTCCGTATATTCAGGGTGTGGATATGGTGTACATGGGTTATATCATTGTCAGCAGTATTCAGCTGGGCGCTACGGTGGACTATTCTATTCTGCTGACGAACAACTATATTGCAAAGCGTAAAATCCTTCCGAAAAAGGAGGCCTGCATAGAAGCAGTTACCCGTTCCTGCTCTTCTATTTTTACTTCGGGAACAATTATTACTCTGGCAGGCTACATCGTGCATTTTATTTCTACAACAGCAGCCATTGGCGATCTGGGACACCTCATTGGCCGCGGCGGTCTGCTCAGTGTGATTCTGGTGCTGACTCTTCTTCCTGCCCTTCTGGTGCTTTGCGACCGGCTGATTATTGAAAAGGACTGGAAGAAGCCGGGAAGAAAAATCAGAGAGCATTACGGAGTGCGCCGCCATCAGTTCCATGAACGGGCGGAACGGATTCGGGAACTGGGTACCCGGCGGAAAAATGAGCGGGATGTTTAAAGGACAGGAGGTAAGGACATGAAATATAAATATAAAAGAATCGGAGCCGGAGCCATGGCGGCGGTGATGCTCTGTACCGGAATTCATATTCCGGCATACGGCAAAGAGGCCTCTGTGGCGGTGGATGAGGCCATGTACGTAAATCTGGATTATTATGGCAGAATGGAAACGGTCAATGTGGTAAAAAGCTGCAGTCTGAACGGACAGAAGACCTTTACAGATTACGGAAATTATCTGGATGTAACCAATATGACGGATTATACAGAGCCTCAGATGGAGAAGGGATCTGTAACCTGGAATTTCCCGGAGCCGGAGGCAAACCGTTTTTATTATAAATGCAGGCTGGATGCAGAGCAGGTGGAGCTGCCCTGGAATTTTGATATTTCTTATAAATTAAACGGGGTTCCCATGAACGGAGATCAGCTGGCCGGAGCGTCGGGACTGGTGGAAATTCACATAGATGCCAGGGCGAACGACCGGGCGCTGGAGTATTACCGCAATAATATGATGCTGGCAGCCGGCGTTATGGTGGATTTGAATGACTGCTACAGCCTGGATGCAGAGGGTGCACAGATTCAGAACATGGGAAGTCAGACCGCGGCTGTCTTTACGGCTCTTCCCGGTGAGGACGGAGACTACACCATACGAATCGGCTCAGACAGCTTTGAAATGGGCGGAGTATTTATGGCAATGGTTCCCGGAACAGCGGAGTCTCTGGAGCATGTGGTGGATTTGAAGGATGCGAAGGACACCTGGAAGGAGTCCGGAGATCAGTTTTATGACAGTATGGAGCAGATGGCTCTTTCTGTAGAGGCCATGCGGGACAGTGTTCAAGAGCTTCAGCAGGGGTTAAGCTCTGCTGAGGAGGCAAGAAAGGTCTGGAGCGGTTCCAAAGACAGTATTCTGGCAGGAAATGATCAGGTGCTGGAATCCCTGACTCAGGTTTCCAGACAGATGGAGGTCATGATTCCTCATATTGAGACGGCGAAGGAAGCGGCAGATGTGGTTCATGACAGCATGGAGGATATTGTAAATTCCATGAGGGAAATGCAGGATCCTTTGCAGAAGCTGAATCATGCTTTGAAGGGAATTCAGAGCGGAGCTGAGGACTTGTCCGGAAATGTTCCCGGGCTGAACGCTCTGATGCAGCAGCTGATTGCCCTGGATGCCGCTCTGCAGGCCAGTGAGCAGGCCTATATAACAGAGCTGGGCCAGCTGGCAGGAAGTCTGGAGCAGATTGGAAAGGATTATCAGATGCCGGAGACGGATGCAGAGGATGTGGAGCTGGAAAATGATCTTCCGCAGACTGCAACGCCGTCAAACGCAGCTGTCAGAACAGGACTCGGAATTTCTTCCCACGAGGCGCCGCGGGTAGGTGTGGGAGTTACCATGGATACTTCAGAGCTGATTGAGACTCTGATGCAGAAAAAGGCCGCTCTGGAGAAGCTTTCAGCAGCAAGCAGTAAGCTGGCTTCTCAGATGAAGGAGCTTCTGGAGGACGGGGCAGATGCCTCCCGGTATATGGCAGAGCTGACAGAATGCATGGATTTCCTGATAGAGGACGGAACAGCGCTTTACGATTCTCTTGATATGTATTATCCGGATCTGCAGGCTGCTCTGGACGACACAGAGGAGCTGGTAAACAGAACGACAGAGGCATTAAATAATGGAATCAATACAGCAGCGGTTCTTCAGCAGACCTTGAAGGACAGCAGCGATCACATGGATGCCGCAGCCAGGGACAGTATTAGCGGCGCCATGGATATGCTGGATAAAAGTCTGAGTGTGCTGGACAGCACAACAGCCATGAGGCAGGCGGGACGGACCATGAAGGATACTCTGGACAGAGAGTGGGAGGATCTGGAGGAGGATACCCGGTTCTTAAATATGGATCCTAATGCAGAGAAGGTGTCCTTTACATCAGAGAAAAATCAGGAGCCGGAATCCCTGCAGATTGTTCTGAGAACAGAAGAAATCAGCCTGGATGATGACGATGAGCTGATGGATGCAGAAGCGGCAGCGGGGCAAAACACAGAAAGTCCTCTTCGGAGAATGTGGAATGTGCTGGTAAAAATGTGCAAAGCAATTGCAGAAATTTTTAAAAACAGATAATGGGGTGAGTTTCCATGAAAGAAGAAAAATTCAGAATTATTACAATTGGGCGGCAGTTAGGCTGCGGAGGAAGTCAGATTGGACATGAGGCCGCCAGGCGTCTGGGGCTGGAATGTTATGACAAACGGCTGATTGAAATGGCCTGCAGCTATGGGGAGGTGGACATGGAACGGATGCGGGCTGTTGATGAAAAAATGCCGAATCCATTTCTCTACTCTGTTCCGAGAGAGATTCAGAATGAGAAAACCGGCCGGGGAATTGCGGTAAATGACATGATGTTTAATCTGCAGTCAGAGGTTATCAGACGGCTGGCAGCAAGGGAATCCTGTGTGATCATCGGACGGTGCGCAGATTATGTGCTGAGGGACATTCCGGGAGTCACCTCCATTTTCCTTCATGGAGATATGGAAAGCAGGATCCGGCGGGTTGCGGAGAGACGGGGCGTGGAAAAAAACCAGGCTATCAGCCTGATCAAAAAGACAGACAAGGCGCGGCGCAATTATTATGAGTGCTATACCGGAAAGCGGTGGGGCACCAGAGACAGCTATGATGTGACACTGAATACAGCAAGGCTGGGACTGGAGAAATGTGTGGATTTGATTTGCCGGATCTATGCAGGAGGAGAGGCAAAGATGGTTTAAGCCGGAAGACGGCACAGAAAGGAAATGGAAGCGTGAAAATTGAAACAACCGTGTTGGTTCTGGCAGCTTCTGCAGCCCTGTCCCTGGCATCCATGGGGACAGCGGCAGGAGAAACAGTAAACTGGCCATATCAGTCAGAGGTTCAGGACGAGGGACAGAAGGAAACAGGGCAGCGCAGAAAGATAGGTAAAATCAACCTTGTTTTTGACGCGGATCTGGGAATTGGAAATAACGGGAAACAGATTTCGGTAACGGCGGAGGGAAGCAGCAGAGAGCGCTATTCTATCGAAGATACGCAGGTGGTTAACGAAGAATGGGAGTTTTCCAATGCAAACCCGCCGGAGCTGGAAATCACCCTGGTTTCCGGGGATGAGGATCTGTGGTATTTTTCTTCCTCCGCATCATCAGATTTCCGTCTGAAGCTGGCAGAAACATCGAAGAACCGGTATGAAAAGGTAAAATTTGTCAGCGCGAAAAGGCAGGAGGACAACAGTGTTTTGACATTGCGGGTTCAGCTTCTTTTTGATAAAGATGCAGATACCAGAAAGTCACCGGCGGTTTCTCAGTCACCGGCATCCGGTTTTGGCTGGGATTCCGGGGAAAAGGGACGGGCGGTCTGGAATCCGGAGGCATCTGCCCGGTATTACCAGGTACAGCTGATCCATAATGGAGGAGCAGTGGGAATTGTCCGCTCGGTTTACCAGAATTACTATGATTTTTCGAAACAGGTGACAGAGCCGGGTGCGTACCAGTTTCAGGTGCGGACGGTGAGCGAAGCCAGTCACAGAAAAAGTGAGTGGACCATGTCAGATGTGTTGACTGTAAAAACGGATGGAAGCTTTGTGGTGGCGAAGACTTATGAAGGAGCCGGATGGCAGAAGACGAAGGACGGACTTCACTGGTGGTGGAGAAATGAAGACGGAACCCGTCCTGTCTCACAGTGGATGGAGCAGGGCGGCCGCTGGTATTATTTTGATGACCAGGGGTACATGGTTACAGGCTGGCTCTGTCTGGACGGCCTCTGGTATTACCTGGATCGGGAAAATGGAGATCTGTATGTGAATTGCCGGACTCCGGATCATTACTGGGTAGGGCCGGACGGGATATATGTTCCCGGAAAATAAAACTGCCGCAGTTTTTTGTCTATTATGCACATATTTTTTTGACCATATCTCTGATTTTGTGTTATACTGTTGAGAAAGAATGAACGGGTTTTGCACCACAAAACCACAGTGATACACAGGAGGAAGGGAAATGGAGATGGGCAGCGGACTGCTGGTGGAACAAAAACAGACCTTGTCAGTGGGGCAGGTGCAGTCATTGAATATTCTGGCGCTGAACAATCAGGAGCTGGAGGATTTTCTGATGAATGAATATCTGGAGAATCCCATGCTGGAGAATTCCGGAGATAAAGAAAATGAAATGTTCACGGATATGGAAAAGATGTATGAGAAGGGAACCTCGTTCCGGGATCAGTATCTGGAAAATCCGGAGGAAGAAGAGCAAAGCCGCAATGATGTAAGAGCAAGAACAGAAAACTTCCTGAAGGAGTATCTGTTAAATCAGCTGGATCGGGGAAGCCTTTCTCTGCGGGAGTGGGAAACGGCGGAGTACCTGATTGACTGTCTCGATGAGAAGGGATATTTTCTGTATCAGACAGAGGAGCTGGCCCGGGATTCCGGTTACGGGAAAGCGGAGCTGGATCAGTGTCTGTCTATGTTGAAGGAGCTGGAGCCGGTGGGGATATTTTCCTCCAGTCTGGCAGAATGTCTGGAAAAGCAGCTTCGTGTAAAGGGCATTGAGGACGAGAAGCTGTTTGTTCTGCTTCGGGAGCATATGCAGGAGCTTATGAACGGTCAGATTGGAATGATTTCCAGAAAACTGCAGGTCTCTACGGTGCAGGTAAAGGAATATATTCATTTGATTGGAACGCTGAATCCAAGGCCGGTAATGGATATTCAGAAGGATGACACCGAGTATGTGGTGCCGGATATTTTGATTTCCCGTCAGAATGATCAGTGGGAGGTAACGCTCAATGACGGCTGGATGGGGGAATACCGGTACAATGATTACTATATCCGCATGATGGAGGAGACAAGGGATCCGCAGCTGCAGGCGTATTTTCGGGAACGTCTGGAGCGGGCGAGATTTGTCGTGAATTCTGTAGAGCAGAGGCGCAGAACCATTGTCCGTATTGTGGAGGCTGTTCTGGAGCTGCAGAAGGATTATTTTGAGGGAAACGGAAATCTGGTTCCTATGCAGCAGGAGGATATTGCGCAGCTGCTGGGGATTCATGTTTCCGCAGTCAGCCGGGCGATTAAGGGAAAATATATTCAGTACCGGAAAACCATTCCCTTAAAGGCTTTGTTTACCTCAGGAATTTCAGATCGCGGAAGAGACGGAAATGTTTCTGCAGATGCCATTAAACAGCGGCTTCGCCAGATGATTGAGGCGGAAGGGAAAAAGCCTCTCAGTGATCAAAAGCTGGCAGATCAGCTGGAAGCGGAGGGGATTTTTGTATCCCGCCGTGCAGTGACAAAATACAGAATTCAAATGAATATTCCGGATTCCCGGCAAAGAGGAATTCTGAAATAAAAATACAGGAAGAGCCGATTTCATATCCAATTCCTAAGGAAGATAAGAATGATAAAGGACCAGAATTCTTTTTACATTTACAGGTTTTAGCTCAATTACACGATTCATATATCCTGTGCAGTAATGAAGACGGACTTGTGATTGTTGATCAGCATGCTGCCCAAGAAAGATATCATTATGAACAATTAAATGAAAAACTATTGGGACAATGCACAAATAAACAGCCATTAATGGTGCCAATTCAATTAGATGTATCAAGTAATGTTTTAGCTCAATATATGACAATCAATGAAAAAACAGCGTTTTTTGGGATTGAATTTGAACCCTTTGGAACCGATCAATTGATTTTAAGAGAAATTCCACTTTGGTTTCATGATGTAGATCAAAAACAATTTTTACAAGATTTACTTGATTATTTTGTGGAAAATCAAGATGTTGATATGGCAAAACTCAGAAAGCACATGATTGCGACTATGGCGTGCCATAGTTCGATTCGATTCAATCGTCCATTATCGATGCAGGAGATGAAGCAGGTCATTCTCGATTTACAAAAGTGTAAACAACCATATCATTGTCCGCATGGAAGACCAACTGTTATTGTAATGAGTGATAGTGAATTAAGAAAGGAATTTGAACGTGGATAAACAAAAAATATTAGCGATTGTCGGACCAACAGGAATTGGTAAAACAAGTCTATCTGT
>OHEP01001417.1_pt1 | contig 12405 bp, 18 predicted proteins | sample 1567271 | NCBI WGS metagenome assembly OHEP01 (sample SAMEA3879577, study PRJEB24766) | human gut metagenome | biome: human-associated habitat; feature: feces | place: USA | collected 1985/1987
GTCATACGTGCGCGAGAAGATTCGAACTCCCGACACCTTGGTCCGTAGCTATTCGGTCTTTATCTTTTTTATGTTATTTTGTTTGCTTGATTATGCTATCTTGGTTATTTTTTTCTAAATCTTCCATCATAAGATTTATTTGCAAAGTATAGTTGTTAGTTTCTTTTATACGAAACAGGGGGATTTTAATTGCTTTGAATATATTGTTTTTTAAATCATCGGTTTTTTGCGCTTGTTTTTGATAGTGTGAGTTATCGTCTAGTTCTATTCCTGCTAAAATATATAAGTTTTTATCGCATATTAAGAAATCTATATGTCTGGATTTTATATATCCTCTATATTTCATTACATTCTGTGAGTCTGTTACTTTGATAAAATCTTCAAGTCTAACTTTCGGACATATAATGTATTCATTTTTCTTACATTGTTCTTTAAGTTCTTTATAAAATTTATATTCTGATTTAGTTAGAAGGTGTTTTTTTTCATATGGATAATAATTATTAGTTTGAGTCAGTTCAAATTCTGTTTTAGAGGTTACAGTATTTTGTTTTGATTTGCTTTTTATAGTAATTATAATTAATATTAAAATAATTAATTCGATGCATCCTAATATATATACCATTATTTATCCTTCTTCCTTACCCTGTCACAGAAATATATGATTCTTGTTCTTGTGCTTCTTCTTTGGCCGTTCGCATAATAGTACGTTTTCCTCTCTGGTCGGCAGCTCTGTAGTATTTAATTAATTCTTTTTCCTCTGGTGTGTTTTCATTACTTTCTTTTCCGGTTATCAAGTATTCTAGAGTGATTTGTAAAAATTCACAAATGACAAGAGCATATTCTAAAGGTGGAGTTGTGTTTCTTTTCTTCCAGTTTGTAATTACACTTTGTTTTATATTTAATTTTTTTGCAAGTTCTGAAGTTTTCAGCTTTTTTTCTTCAATTAGGTAGAATATTCGTTCGCATATAGTCATGATAGCTTCTCCATAAAATGTCATTTGACAACTAAATATATTGACAAGTTGTCAAATGTGAAGTATAATATAAATATAGAAAGTGACACGTTTGCATTATTGATTTTGTAGCTTTCTACCATGGGGGATAGGAAGCCGTTATATAGTTATTGGACGTTTCTATCATAACATTTTTCCGATCCCCTTTCAACTAATTAACTTCATGTTTTCGATTGGCTTGTATACCAGTCGCGGATGAGAGGAGTAGGTCTTATGAGTGTTCTTAAATCGGTTCGTGTTCCGGAAGAAATATATGAATATATACTTTCTTATCGGGGAGACGGGTTCAATCAGAAGTTTGTTAATATCATTCGAGATGCCAGAGATTCTGAGGAAAAGCGGTTATCAAATTTGAAGTATATAGATTACCGGATTCAGGAGAGACAGAAGATTCTGGATGAGATAGATGCGGCGGTTAAGCAGCTTCAACTGAAATTGCGTTTGTTGTAGTTGTATCTCAGTTTTTAAGCTGCAGCAGCTTCATCCTGGATTGAATTGAGATACTTTTTGTGGTTGCCAGTGCAGCCGACGTAGTCGGCGCCTGGTGGTTGAAGCCTGGCGGCTGCAAGCCGCCAGAAATGCCAGATAGTGTATTTTTTTGTCGGTATCCGGCGGCGGCCGGTTATGCCTTCTCCTTGTTCACCCTTGTACCTGGCGAGTGATTCATCATTCGCCGGGATGTGGGGGCAACGCAGGGGGGCCCGCATCCGCGGAGTTATAGCAGCCAATGTCGGCGCTTTAATATTATATTTATGGAGGATTAAAAATGAAAGCACAGATTATTTTGTTGTATGCAAGTCAGTACCGGATCGCAGATGAGAAGACTGGTGAAATTTCTGAGGGGGTAACCTGTAATTATTATTTTAATACGGAGTTGGAGGCTGAAGATAATACGAATGGCAGTAAGGGAACCCGGCCGGCAAAAGGTAAACTTGATTTTTATTTGATGAGTAAGATTCCGAAAGCTCCGGCACTCTATGATGCTACTTTTGAGATGTCGATAGGTTCCGATATGAAGCCGGTTCTGAAGATAGTTGACCTTGATTTTGTGGATGTTGTTAAGATTGTTCCGGTAAATGAATAATTTAAGGGGGTACAGATATGGTTAGACGATATTTGAGCATTGTGATGATAGTGCTGCTTGTGGTCTGCTGGTCTGTGCCTTCTTTTGCGTATGAGGCTACTCCTTCAAATTCGGAGGAATTGAGTATGGAAGATTATTTGAAGAATTATAAAAAGATTCCATTGCCTTTAGATAATCCTGGCCTGGGTGTTGTTCCGGATGCTCCGGTTCATACTTCCTCTGATGCTGAAATCTGGATGGGTGATGATGGGCTTCCGGTTGATGATTCGCTTACACTCTTTTCTGCTGGGGATATTAATACGAATATTGGCGGTACTTCGGTTGATATTACAAAGTGTTATGTAAAGCTTATGTACAGAACTACAAATAATCAAATAATTTCGCATGTTGATTTTTGTGATTCAAAGGGGCGTGTATCGATTCCTGCTGACCTTGTTAATTTTTCGAAAGCCTTGAATATTGCTTTTATAATTCCGAAAGAAAATATACCTTCATCAGGTCGTTATAATTTAAATGCTTCTTTTGGTTCTGATACCGGCGGTTTTACCTATACAAAAGCTCAGCTTTTTTCTGTTAAGCGTAAGCCAAATGTTAAAGATGAGGTTGATACTTATGAGATTCCTGTTTTTGACCAGTTTTCTGGTGATTGGAAATTGTTGGTATCTGTTGAAATTGGTACGCCGGACAGGATGGAAATTCAGCTGATTCCAGATGCAGACTTTAAGCCTCCGTATTCTGGCTATTTTCAGCTTAATTTTTCTTATCTTGGACCTACGGAACCTGTAGATACTTCTACTGCTGGCGGTGGCTCTACTTCTGAAGATGTGCAGCAGAACATTTCCAGTACGAATAATCAGATTGCTCAGAATACCGCTTCGATGAACGATACCTTAAAAGAGATTGTGCAGACCATAAGTAAGCAGCTGGAAGCTCTCTGGAACCAGCAATACAACTATATTCATTTGGAGGATATGGCGAACGCGGACAAGAACGCGGATAAGATTGTCAATTCCATCAGCGATAATATTAGTGACCAGATGATAAATGATGATGTCAATACAGATACCATTGTGAATGGTTTTGATAATTCTGCTATGGATTCTACAAATAACCAGTTGAGTAGTAAGCTGGATGAACAGGCAGCTCAAGAGCAGCAGATTCTGAATCAGATTTCTGCTCCGCTTTCTTCGTTTGAATTTTCTAATCCAGTTACAGAGTATCTTTCAACTTTTATGCTTTTCGGTGATTTCTTGCAAAGTCTTTTTGTTAATTCAGGAGGTTTCAAAAATGTAATTAATTTGTCCTTTATTATGGGTATTGCTCTTATGGTTGCTGGCTTGTATCGCTTTAAGGGGGGAAATTAATGTTTGCTTTTTTTGATTCGGTAGCAGCGATTTTTCAAACGGTTGTTAATTTTGTTGTTGGCCTTGTGGAAATGATTATGAATTTATTTTCTATTATTTTTAAAGGTACTGTTTTTTTATTTGCTTTGGTTCCGAACTTACCTCCATTTTGTATGTCATTTATTGCTGTGACATTATCTATTGCAATTTTGATTCAGATATTAAATAAGGGGGGATGATTTTTGATTGCTGATTTTTCTGGTTTCATATTGGATTGTTTTATGATGGTTGTGAAATTATTTAAAAATACTGTGATTGATGGCATTTCTTATGAAACTTTGATAGTAGCTGCATGTATGCTTTCTGTTGTTCTTACGTCAATAGTTGTCCGGTTTCGTCCTGGCTTTCGACCGCCTCGACCGCAGCATACAAGTAAGGTTTCAGATTCAGATTTAGATGATTGAGGTTCTTATGAAAATATCTGTTTTTACGCTGTTATTTTCTTTCTTGGTGGCTGTTCCGGTTTATGCTGCAGCTTCTCCAAGTAACGCTGATGAGCAGCTGCAGGATGAAATTCCTTTGATTAATGATTTAGGAAGCGAGGTTGATGATAATGCAAACGACTCTGGGCTTTTGGGTGAAATACTCCGGCATGTTAAGTCTTTGGATGATTTTCTTGTTTCTGGTGATGTCGCTACTGTATCTAATGCCGATTCCGTGGATCCAGCGGCGGATGATAACCTTGACCAGGGTGAGACAATTACTTTTTTCAATGATGCCATTTCGTTGGCGGCGTCTTCTGAAGACCGTTATGTCAATGTGCTTCGTTATGATGTTATTGTGGACGGTCATTCTTATATATGCTGTTTCGCTCCTGAATATATAGATTCGCTTTATGTGGATGCAAATAAACGTCTTTGGAATGTATCAACAAATGTAATTCAAGGGAGGGTGGTAGATGCTACATTTAACCCATATGCAGAAACAGGTACTTTGGTGTACCTTACTCCTTGTCTTGGCAATAACTTTTCTTATATTCGCAGTAATGGATCTCCTAATTACTTTAGAGAATATTATTGGAATGGTTCGAGATACCAGTATACAGATACATATTGTGAGATAGTTGTCGAAAAGGCATATTATCCGTTTACTATGTCTGATATGCCTTATTTGATTCTTATTTTCTTAGTCGGAGGAGGTGTTTTGATTTGTTGGTTGAATCGCTTCAGGCATTATTAGGTCATTTACCGGAGCAGTTTGGCCCTTTTGAATATTTGGTGGCTTCCTGGTTTCTGCTCTTGTTGGTTGCATATTTTGCTGAGTTCTTAAAGCATCTTGTTATGAGGTGGTGATATGTTTGATGAGCTGCGTTATTTGCTCAATAATGGTATTTATGTCTGGTTAAAAATGGCCGTTGATGCATTGCTGCATGATTATGGCTGGTTGGGGGTTGGTATTATTCTTCTTCCTATTTTCCGGAAGTTGATTAATATATTCAGATGTTTATTTTAAAAGGAGGGTGTTTGTATGAAGTTTCGTAACTGTTTTATGAAGTATCGAGTTGTTCCGGTTGCGTGTTCTATGTCAGTAGCAGCTGCTTTTCCGGCTTTTGCGACTGGTGCGGAGCCTGTTTCAGGTGGTTCTATTACGGATATGCTTGGTATTTTTTCTCAACTGTTCGCCTGGATCCTGGAAGAGGGTGCAACGCTTTTAAGCTGGATGCTTGATAAGCCGATTCTTATGATTTCTATGGGATTGTTTTTCTGTGGTGCTATCATTGCTTTCCTTATGCGGATTTATCATTCTGTATAATCTTCTGGAGAGAAAGGGCAGGTTCTTGCCTGTCCTTTTTTTTACCTTTTTTTCAAGGTTTGTATCTCAGAACTTCTGCTGCAGCCTGGGAAATGAGATACGGAAAGGGGAATATATGTATATTTTTTTGCGTGCTTTTATTGATTTTTTCTTTTTTCCTTTGAAGGCGATGACAATAGATAATAACTTATATGTTGTTATTTATGTCGTTGTTATAGTTTTGGCTGTGTATGGCTTTGTCAGGAGGTTATTTCGATGTATATAGATTTGTATGTCAAAGTGTTTGCGGTGATGCTGCTTTTTACTGCTTTTTGGGGCTATCATCTCGTAAAATATCGGAATCCTTATAAACTCTTTATGGTGTTTGGTAAGAAAGGAAGTGGTAAAAGTACACTGATGTGTAAATTGGCTCTTAAATATTCAAAAAAGGGGTATACGGTTTTCTGTAACAGTTATATTCCTGGTACCTATTATTTTGATGCTGTAGATGTCGGTTTTTATCATTTTCCGGAAAATTCGGTTCTGCTGATTGATGAGGTCGGTATGATATGGGATAACCGTGATTTTAAGTCATTTAAAAAAGAGGTACGAGATTATTTTAAGCTGCAGCGCCATTATAAACATGTGGTATTTCTTTTTTCTCAGACGTTTGATGTTGATAAAAAATTGCGAGATCTGACGGATAATATGTATTTGATTACAAATTTTTTGAATTGTTTTTCGATTGCTCGCCGGATTACGAAAACAATAACGATTACTCATGGTGATAAGAACGGTAGTGGCGAAAGTAAGTTGATTGACGATTATCATTTTGATCCTTTGTTATTTTTCTTTATTGGCAGCGTGAAGTTTACCTATATTCCGCGTTATGTAAAATATTTTAATTCTTTTGATGCTCCGCCGCTCCCCTTGAAAGAGTTTGAGTATATTCCTTTTGCTGAGGTTGTTCCGCTTCGCCAGCGGGTGCGGGCGCTGCCCCCGGCCATGGCCGGGGCAGTGCGCCGCGCCTGCAGGCGGAGAAAAGCGAATATATTGAATTGGCTTCAAGAGTTTAAAAAGAGGATGAAAAATGAGTGAAAATCAGTCAAAAAGAGGCCCGCCACGTCCTTGTAATACGTGGTCTGAAAATACATAGTAAAATGGGCTGAAAGCCTTATAAATACTGGGTTTAAGGGTCAAAAACAATTTTCGGGAAAATGCGTTTTCCCGAAAAGACTTTAATTGACTAAAGTGGGGTGTTTTATGGTACATGAAAGAGAGTATTCAAAGGCAATTATCTATAACGAATTTGATGAAAAAGATAGTGTATACTGGTTTGATTTTAAGCAGCGTAAGTTTTTACATAATATTGATACGTTTTATTATTCAGTTAAGTTTTTAAATGACTTTACATTGGATAGTAAAGATTCTAATGTTTTACAGTTCCGGAAGTTTTTTAAGCAGAAGTATGAGATTCTTGAAAATGATTCAAGTATTGATTTTTTATCAATACAGTTTGATGATAAGATATTGAATCTTAGGAAATTCAGTTTTGCACATATGTATACTATCTGCTTAGAGTGTCCGGAGTGGTTTGATGTCTTCATTGCTCCTCATGTTCCTCGGGGTGCAGATGGTAATAGTTCTGTGACTTGCGAATTAGTGGTTCAGATTCGTAGTTATATGTTGTGGATGTATGGAGTTCATAAAGCATTTGAAAGATCTTATACTTATGTCAAATCTTTGGTTGATTTTTTTGGGCTTCAGATTCACTATTGCCAGGAGAACCGGATTGATTATTGCTGGCATAGTAATTATTTATCTAATCCGGAAAAGTTTTTCTCTCTGGAGAATTTTTATAAGATGCGAGTAGACCGTTTTGAAGATGCTCTGACGCATACAGAAAAGCAGGGCTCAGAGGGATATGAAATTGATTATGTGGCTTTGGGAAAGCGTTCTGATAAGGTTTTTATCAGAATTTATCTAAAGAGTAAGGAGGTGGTTGAACAAGGTTATAAAGGTTGGTTTTTGTATACCTGGTTTTTTCATGGTCTTATTAATCGCTATGACCTGTTTGTTTATGAGGAATGTTATAAGAGAAAGAGTTGGAAGTATCTCAATTTTGCACGCTGCATGTTTTATCTGCAGTATGGTCAGGATACAGATTTAAAGATTACATGTGGTCGGCTCCTTTCTGGAGATCTTACAATGGAGGTGGATAGTTTACAAAAATTTGTTGACCGTATTACTCCTAAAGTGAATCTTATTATGAATGTAGAATATCAGACTATGAGACGGCACACAAAATCTTATCAGCTTTTACCTGTTACGGATAATAGTTCTCACGTGACTGCGAAAAGAATTTATGATTATCTGGATAATAGAAAACTGATTATTGATTATTTAACTATGCATGTGTTTCGATTAGTGCAGCCTGAGGGGGATGGAAATAAATCCCGGCGTTCTCTTTGTGGTTTCTGGAAGGCTCTCCGGAGCTGTCGTATTGTTGATATGAAATTGCTACCAGATGAGCTTAAACTTGTGAGAACGTATTCCAGGCGACTGAATGCAGAATTGGTTAAGACTCGGGCTTTAAATAGTATAGTGACTTATAATTTATATCAAAAGGGAATTAATGATGATGAAATTATGCAGGATGTGGTAGATGCACTTTGTACACTGAATGATAATGATATTGAAAAAGCGCTGAGATATAAAACGAAAAAAGCCCAGCAGCTTAACGCGGAAGAGCTGCCGGGTTATACAGATTATGTTTCATCGTACAATTTTGGTATCATAAATCATGACACAGGTGAAATCTACGGATATAATAACATGGATTTTCCTGATGTGCAAGGGGGTGTTGTGAATGAATAATGACATAAGTTTGAAGACTGCATTTGAATATTTTCTTCTTGACCGGGAATCTTTTTGCAGTGATGATACGATTAAGAATTATAGAAATAGTGTTCGTTACTTTTTGGAGTATATGGAGCAGGCCAGGGGCGTTCCGGCTGATGTTATTGAGTTACGCAGTATTACAACAAATGATTTGAGGAATTATGTTGTTTATCTTCGGCATAAACCTTTAAATTTTGGTCATCCATTTAAATTTGCTGATGATGCAGCACGTCTTTCTAAGCGAAGCATAAGAAATTATAGTGTTGACCTGAAGACATTTCTTTCATTTTTGATTTCTGAAGGTTTTATTGATGATATTTTAAAAGGGTTTCGGCTTATAAAGGCAGAGAAAAAAGTGGTTATTCCTTTGACAGCTTCTGAGGTAGAAGAGATTGATAGTTTGTTTTCTATAAAATCTTCTTATGGCTGTCGTGATTTGTGTATCATCCATCTGATGTTAGATGCTGGACTGCGTTTTAATGAGGTTTGTGAATTGAGGGTGGATCATGTTCTTTTTGATAATCGTCAGATATTTGTGAAATATGGGAAAGGAGATAAGGAAAGGGTTGTTCCTATGGGGACTACTCTGAAAAAATACTTGTGGAGTTGGATGTATATGCATCGGAAGTATACAGAACATGATTATTTTATTACAATGGTTGATGGAAGTCCTCTTTCAGATTCGTCTATTAAGTCTCTTTTTGCAAGGATTCGCCGGAAGACAGGGATAAATCGATTGAAGCCGCATTTACTCCGTCATACGTTTGCAACGTCTTATATAGTTGGTGGTGGTTCGGTTGAGCTGCTTCGTATTCTGATGGGGCATAGCAGCATAGCGACTACTCAAGGATATTTACATGTTGCAGCTGTTTATGATATGCAGGGAGATATTTATGAATTAGATAGCATATTTTTTCAGAGGTATTATCGTAGATATAAAAAATGATACCTTTGAACCGCCTAAACCTAGAAAAATAGGCGAACCAAGAGATATCCAAATAGATGTTAATCATCCTGAAAGTTTGCCTGTTCCTAAGTTGCTTAGAAGCTTTGTTGTTTATGATGGAGGTTTAATAACTTCCAGTGAAGCATTTGATAAACTGGCTAATGATGTACATAAAGAGATAATGCTGGAAATTCCATCATTAAATGATTTGTCTGACAGGTTTTTATCACATGTTCCGACAGTATATTCAAGGGTAATTATCAATGATTTTGATGTATCTGATATGTCTTACATGATTTTAGTTTCTTCACTTCTTAAACAGGGAGTACAAATTAAAACAGTTCCTCAAGTACATTCAATTAACTTAATCACAGATGATTCTAATGCTATGATTATTTCTAAAGGTAGCAATAACAGTGATGTGGAATATGGAGCTATTTATGAAGATAGGAAATCTATTTCTGAAATCAGAACTAGCTTTGAGAAAACTTGGGATATTGCAGCAAACTTGGATGAAAATTTAGTTGCAAATTATATACAGTAAAGGTGATTTAAATGGAAATTAGATGGTTAGGTCATTCAGCTTTTGAAATAATAACTGAGGAGGGTTTAAATATTTTAATTGACCCTTTTATTAGCAATAATCCGGCTTGTCAAATTCCTGTTGAAGAATTTAATCCGGATATCATATTGGTTACTCACGGACATTCCGATCATTTGGGGGATGCAATGGAACTGTCCAATAAAAATAATGTTCCTGTAGCAGCAATTCATGAGATTTCTTTATTTTTATCAAAACATGGAATTAACAATATTGGTGTAAATATCGGCGGCTCATTCATATACCGTGGAGTTAAATTTACAATGCTTGATGCTAAACATTCTTCAGTATTGGATATTGTTGAAGAGCCACTTCCTGCTGGAGATGCAGCCAGTTTTTTAATAACACTTGAAGACGGAACTAAACTGTTCCATGCTGGGGATACTGGATTATTTGGGGACATGAAAACAATTATTGGGGAAATATATAAACCAGATATTGCATTGCTTCCTATTGGAGATAAGTTTACAATGGGTCCTTTTGAAGCAGCACTGGCTACAAGGTGGATTGATTCAAAAGTAGCTATTCCAATGCATTACAATACATTTCCGCCAATTGAACAGGACCCTTCTATTTATGCTAACTTTGTCAGTCAGTTAAATCCGAATATTGATGTGGTTATTTTAAATCCAGGTGAATATTTTGAATATAATCCTGAAAATTATCAGGATTAATTCTTTTCATATTTTTTTCTTAAGTGATATTCTTCGTCAACATCACATTTTCCAGATGGTAAAACTCTGATTATATCATCTAAAGTTATTAAGTCGTCTTCATTTATTTCATGAAGTATTTTTTTAGCTATTGCTGTTTTTTTAGTATATCCGGGTTTCAACACAATAAAATTGTCACAATGTGCTTCTAAAGCATCAACAGGACCGGCCATTAACCTTTTTCCTTCATAATCAACAATTCCAATAGCAATTCTGACTTTTGCACTGCGGATGTAATTACGGTTACCTCTTATTACAAATGATCCTTTTGGCAGGAATTCTCCGGCTTCAGGTGTTTTTGTAACCTGCTCAGGGTTGACCCAAAATACATCCTGTGTTGTGAAACCTTTGGACCAAGCAGTTGAAAATGATGCTGCAAACTCTCCTGATTCTTTAAGGATACTATCATTTACTTTATTACCTTCTAGTTTTATCACAGTTGATGTTGCTCCATGTATATCTGCATGTAAATAAATATCATTATTGTCCATATATTTTTTTACAACAGCTTCATTGGTACCGGCATCTCTTCCCCCAATTACTAAAACATTATCTGAAGTTACAAACCATCTTAATTTCTCGTACCATTTAAGATTTTTCTTAACTCTCTTTTTAGGAACTGAAATGTGTTCCATAGCCACTTCTTTTTTAGCTTTGATTTTTTCAAGTTGCTTTTTAGTATTTTCAATAGCTATTGCAGCACCTTTTGTTTTCTTTTTAGCTTTTTTAGCTTTTTCATAGTAAATTTCAGCATTTTCAGGAATAGTCAATTTTGGATTAATGTTTATTGAAGTTTCATTTAGTTTAAGTGTTAAAACGCCCATTTTATCAATGGATTCAAAGATTTCAGCTTCTTTTAGACAGTTCTTTTTAGCTTCTTTCAGTGTTTTTCCAATTTCTTTGTAAGAATAATCTTTACTTATAGCGTTGTTTACTACTTTTACCAAATTTTCTATGGTGGTGTAATTAGAATAAATTACTTCTCCTTTATGTTGGCTAGTTTCAATTGTTTTATGAAAATTATCAAGTGTTTCTTCCTGTAGCTTTAATCTTTTTTCGAACTTGTTTACTTTTTTATTCCATGCAGCTTCTTTAATATTTTTAATGTCAGTGTTTACCTTTTTGGAATAAAATTCATCACAGGCCTCATTGAAGTTATCAAAATATGTTTTTTCAAATCCGTCATATTTTACTAAATCAAAAGCAACAACATCTTCTTTGCTGTCTTTTTTAACAATTTGAGGTTTGAAATGTTCTTCTTGCAGGTTATCAAACAGCAAATGGATAGCCTTATTTAGGTTAGCTATTTGACTTCCACTTAAATAAGCTGAAGGAGTATGTTTGTCAATTTCTTCAAATTCGTTAGCTCTTTTAATAATTTCTTCAGCATATAGGCTTCCCAAATTATTCATAGCTAATGTTCTAACCAAATCTTTATCTGAACTGGCAAACAGTTCTTTCAGTTCAGTTTCACTTATGCTGATAGGATCAATTCCCCTTTCTTCTGGAAACTGGTATTCTTTTTTAGAACTAATGTCCCTATCATTAAAACGTTTCCTTTTAAGAGGCAATATTATGTTGTTGTCTTCATCTAAAAGGATAATATTTCCTTTATCGAACAGTTCAACAACAATGGTGTAGTATTTGTCTTTTTTAACTTTAATTTCAATAATCCTATCAAAATTATGCTGGGTTATACTAACTACATTAGCACCTTTTATCCTTTTTCTTAAAAGCATTGGAAAAACAGGAGGATTAATAGGATTTTCAAGAGGATATTTGCTGGTGTGGATTCTTTTACCGCATTCCATTACTAAATCAATCCTTCCGGTTCCAGCTACATGAAATCTCATTACAACAATATCTTTTGTTGGTTGAAATGATTTGTCTACTCTTGCACCGGTTAATAAATTATTTAATTCATCAGTTATTGTAAAAATGTCTACATTAGACATAGGTTTCATTGTTTACACCTTTTTATTATAAATATCAATAGTTTAATATAGTATAATT
>OHEP01001418.1_pt1 | contig 12401 bp, 10 predicted proteins | sample 1567271 | NCBI WGS metagenome assembly OHEP01 (sample SAMEA3879577, study PRJEB24766) | human gut metagenome | biome: human-associated habitat; feature: feces | place: USA | collected 1985/1987
TGCTGCCGACGCCTGCCAGAATGATCACGAGCGACAGAGCAAAGTAAAACTTGCGGAATTTCAGGAACGGACGCGTCTTCATATCCTTGCGGCATCCGTAGAACTTCGCATCCTCAAAGCCCATCTCATAGAAGCAGTTCAGGGCAAATTTGGTTACAAACAACGCCGTGAACATAGAAAGCACGATACCGATTGCCAGCGTCGCCGCAAAGCCCTTGACGGTACCGGAACCTCTCCAGAACAGAACCGCTGCCGCAATCAGGGTGGTTACGTTTCCGTCGATGATCGCGGAAAGTGCCTTGGCGAAACCTGCCTTGATCGCATTCTTGACGGATGTTCCCAGACCGATCTCCTCTTTGATACGGGTGAAAATGATAACGTTCGCATCCACCGCCATACCAATCGACAGGATGATACCAGCCACGCCCGGAAGCGTCAGAGTCACCTCAAATGCAACTAACAGGATCAGGATCAGACCGACATACAGGCACAGAGCCAGAGATGCAGCCAGACCCGGAAGCAGATATACGGCAATCAATGACAATGGCAAATCCGATCAGACCTGCCTTTAAGCTGGTGGAGATCGCCTCCTGGCCCAGCTTCGCGCCAACTACGTTGGAACGCAGCTCTTCCAGCTCCAGTGACAGGGAACCGATACGGATCGTGGACGCAAGATTATTTGCCTCTTCATAATCCGCCATGCCGTCGATCTGGCACTGTCCGCCTGTGATCGCCTCACGGACGGTCGGAGCAGAAATAATCTGGTTATCATAAATGATATAAATTGGTTTTCCGACGCCATTCGTGGTCGCCTCAGCAAATGCCTGTTTACCTTCCTCGGTAAAGGTCAGGGAAACAACATACGCCTTGGAACCGGTCGCCTTATCCTCGGTCATGCCGGCTTTCGCGCTGGCAACCTGTTTACCATCGAGGATCTGATTTCCTTCAGAGTCCACGAAAATCAGGGAACCCGGTTTTCCTAACTCTTCCAGAATCGCGTTGGCATCCGATACACCCGGAATATCTACGTTGATACGGTTATTACCCTCCTGGTAAACCTCCGCCTCAGTACTGTAATTCTGTACTCTCTGCTGGAGCTTGTAAATCGTATCTGCCATCTCTTCCTGGCTGGGATCTTCCTTTACCGCCTGGTAAGTAATGCTGACACCGCCTGCCAGATCCAGTCCCAGCTTAATGTCATCCATGGTGTCATAACCCAGAAAACCAAAAAGCCCCACTGCGATCAGCAGAATCAGCAGACCGATAAGCCCCTTTCCTTTACTGCTTTTCATCACATTTCTCCTCTCATACAAGCTGTACGGCTGTACTTTACTGTCCTTGCCCCCAAACACCTTCTCAAATCCAAAAGCAGCAGACGCCAAAGCGCTCCCGCTGTCCGGGGCTCCCGGCAGTTATTCCTCTTCAGCCAGAGCAGCCTTAATCATAATGGCACACTCAATTCTCTTTTTCTGCATTTCACAGCCGATATCATAGGCATCGGTAATGCATCCGTGGAAATTGTAGGAATTGGCCGCGCATCCGCCGCTGCAGTAAAATCTGGCGAAGCACTTCCGGCATTTTTCCTTTGCGTACACATTGCAGAGTTTAAATTCATCCCGGATATCGGTCCGGGTAACTCCCGTATCAACATTTCCCATCAGGAACTCTTCCTGTCCTACAAACTGATGGCAGGGATAGAGATCACCCCAGGGCGTAACTGCCAGGTACTCTGTTCCTGAACCGCAGCCGGACAGACGCTTGGCTACACAGGGACCCTGATTCAGATCAATCATAAAGTGGAAGAAATTAAAGCCTCTTCCCTCTTTTTTGCGCTTGATATATTCTACAGCCAGCTTGTCGTACTCTTCCAGAATCTTCGGCAGATCCTCTTCGCGGATTGCATAGGGTTCCTCCGGAGAAGCCACAACCGGTTCAATGGACATCTGCTCAAAGCCCAGATCCGCAAAATGCTTTACATCCTCGGAAAAGTCCAGATTGTTGCGGGTAAAGGTTCCCCGAACATAATAATCCTTTCCGGCACGGCTTTCTGCAAACTTCTGGAACTTGGGAACAATGATATCATAGCTGCTGCCATGACCGTTTCTGGTAGGACGCATCAAGTCGTTGACTTCCTTGCGGCCGTCCAGACTCATAACTACATTGCTCATTTCCTTATTGCAGAAATCCATAATTTCATCATTCAGCAGGACTCCGTTGGTGGTAATGGTAAAACGGAAGTGCTTTCCATGAGCTTCTTCCTGGGACCGGCCGTACTCAACCAGCTGCTTTACCACTTCCCAGTTCATCAGCGGCTCGCCGCCGAAAAAGTCTACTTCCAGATTTCTTCTGCTGCCGGAATTGGCAATCAGGAAATCCAGAGCCTTTTTTCCTACCTCAAAGCTCATAAGAGCCCGTCTGCCATGATACTCTCCCTCTTCTGCAAAGCAGTATTTGCAGCCCAGGTTACAGTCATGGGCAATATGCAGGCACAGTGCCTTTACAACAGTTTTGCGCTGCTTAAAGTCTGTTACATACTCCTGGTAAACGTCTGCGGTATACAGTTCCTCTGCATCAATCAGATCCTGAACCTCATCCAGAGCCTCCTCTGCATCAGAGCGGTTGTAGGACTGGGACAGAAGCGCTAAAGCCCGCGCTCTGGCATCAGCCGGAATAGCCATGGGCTTGCGCAGCTCGCCCATCACCGGCTCTAACAGCTCCACTGCATCATAAACTACATCGTCCACTACATGGACAGAGCCGCTGGAAATATCCATAACAATGTTGTATCCGTTATTTTTGTACTGATGAATCACTATATTTCTCCTTATCTTTCTTTCAGCTGTTCTCTTACAGAATGACGAAAAAGATCCCCTACGATCCGGGACCATAGGGGATCTCTTGGCTTCCTTATCTTAGCTTGAAGCGCTGTCCGAGCTTATTATCTGTTCGGATTCTCGCAGCTCTGGTTGCCAACGGTGCAGGAAGTCTTGCATGCAGACTGACAGGAAGTCTGGCACTCACCGCAGCCGCCCTTCTTCATGGACTCTTTCAGAGTCTTGTTATTTAAAGTCTTTACGTGCTTCATACGTTTCGCCTCCTATGCTATGCTTAGAATTCAACGAAATTATATCATATCTTGTCATTGTATGCAAGCTAAAGTTCCCTGTTTTCACTGGGGACGGAACCGGCTGTAGGTGTGGCCGGGAACCATACCGCCCCGGTAAGAGGCCAGCTCACTGACTGTTACCAGCTGGAAGCCCCTGTTGACCAGTTCCGGAATCAGAACCTCGCTGGCATCGGCTGTGGCATCATAAAGATCATGCATCAGAATAATGTCTCCGTCCTTCGCCTGTTCCAGCACGGTCTGAATGGTTGTCTGCGCATCTCTTGTTTTCCAGTCCAGGGTATCAATGGACCAGAGCACTGCAGGCATGGAGATCGCTCCTACGATATTCATTCCCGCCTCGCTCCTTGCGCCTCCGCAGGGCCGCATCAGCACCGGGGAAATTCCGCAGGCATCTGATACCACCTGATTGGTCCGCGCCAGCTGGCTGGCCAGCTCCTCCGGAGGAACCTTCGTCATAAGTGTATGATCATAGGTATGGTTTGCAACCTCACAGCCAATCTCCTCCATCCGTTTCACTACGTCCATCCGTTTTTCCGCCTGTTTTCCAACCATAAAGAAAGTGGCACTGCTGTTGTACTTCTCCAGAGTTTCCAGAATTCTCGGGGTTGCGTGCGCGGATGGTCCGTCATCATAGGTCAGGGCAAGCATCGGCTTTGTGGGATCGATATTTCCTGCATAAGTATTTCCACCCTCGTTTTTCTTTACAATAGAAACCCGGATTCCGTCAAGCCGCAGTCCTGCGCCGCTGACCCCGGCCTCCTCTCCATTCTTCATCCAGTCTGTCCACTGCTGATTCTGAAGAACGCTGTAAAGGATATCATAATTTTCCCCCAGCTCTCCTGTCAGCTTCATGCTGACCGCCTCCAGGGGCATCTCTCCTTCAGAAGAACCGCCTTCCCCGGCATCCTCTGTCCAGTCCAGCCAGCCGCTTCCGCTTAAATTGACACGATAGGCAATGGTACCTGTCATATCCTCCGGCTGGTTATGCACCGTGGCCCGAAAGGCTGTAATAAACTGATTGACCGGAGGCATGCAGTAGGAATTATCTGCAAAAAAATGACTCCATCCTACCTGATTCACATAAATTCCGTATATCGCTCCAATATCCGGAAGATGATTCGCCCAGCTCTTTGCAGAAACGCCTGATGTCTCTGCTCCTCCGCCTGATGTTTCACCCTCCGGTATATTTGCTGCCTCCACAGCTGCCCCGGCGTCTGCTTTTTTATTTTCTGCCAAAATCATACCGGACTGATCTGATGCCTCAGCCGGATTTCCTTTTCCTATCCGGCCTGCAGCCAGAAACAGAACCAGCGCAAAGACAGCTGCCATTCCTGCATAAAGCAGATGGCGGCTTCTGCGGGCACTGCGGCGGCGTCTTGCCTGACTGTTTTTCCTGTTCTGCGTCTGACGGCTCTGCATCCGGCGCAGTTCATCCTCTCCCGGACGGCGGCCCGAAGTATAGCTCCGGCTTCCTGCAGCGGCGCTGCGTGTCTGTGTGCGGCGCTGGCCTCCTGCGGCAGCACCGGGACTCTGGACGCGGTGCTGACCTCCTGATACGCTGCCATTTCCCTGATTCCGGCTTTCCTGTCCCGAATTTGTATATGCAGTTCTTCTCATTCCTGAGCGAATGGTCATAACCTCCGGCTGGCTCTGCGCCTTTTTTACCTGTCTGTTCCCGCTTTTTTCTCCTGCAGCCCTTTTCTGGCCGGTTCCCGTTTTCCCGCCTTCTGGCTTTCTCTGACTCGTTCCCGTTTTCCCGACCGCTGTTTTTCTCTGGCCGGTTCCGCTTCCTTCTTCTGCTGTCTTCCGGGAACTGCTTCTGCCGGAAGACTGAGCTTTTTTCTGCCCTGCCTTATCCCCGGACGTCCGGGACGGCTGTTCTGTCGAAGACAATGTCGGCCAGCTTCTTTCCGCAGAAATTTTCCTGGCTGTACTTTTTTCTCTATCCATACTCATTCCTCTGAATTTCATCCATTAAAAATCATAAAAAATCTTAGTTTCGGAAGGCAAACACTATTTCTAGTGAGGCCTCCTACCAGATATAGTATAACAGCCCTGTTTTTACTGTCAATAGAAATCAGAGGAAACTCACCTGCAGACGCTTTCCTTTTGTTTCAAAAAATTTTATCGTGAATTTACCCAAATATTTTTCAAAATAATAGTTGACATTTTTGTTTTTTATGGTATCTTATAGTTATAGTTGTTGTTTCGAAAGTATATATTTGTTATTTCAAAAGTTTTAATTATTTTCAGGAGGACATCAGCCATGATTTACACTGTAACATTAAACCCGGCTCTGGATAAAACAGTCCAGATTTCTGAAATGACCATTGACCGCGTGAACCGTATTTCTTCCATGCGAACCGATCCCGGTGGAAAAGGAATCAATGTTTCCAAGGTCATTCAAAAGCTGGGAGGAAACAGCATTGCCACAGGAATTCTTGGAGGAAGCACAGGAGAAAAAATCCAGACTGCACTCCATGCCATGGACATTAAATCTGATTTTCTTTTTTCAGATGGGGAAACAAGAACCAATTTAAAAATTGTTGATCCGGTGCTCCATACTAACACGGATGTCAACGAACCGGGGCTGACTGTATCCGAAGAGCTTCTTGAAGAACTGCTCCAGAAGCTCTGCAAAAAGCTTACTGCAGAGGATATCGTAATTCTTTCCGGAAGCCTCCCCAAAGGTGCTCCCAAAGATACCTACAAAGTCTGGGGAAATGCCTGCCGGAAAGCAGGGGCCAAAGTCATACTTGATGCAGACGGCGATCTTCTTGCATCAGGTCTGGAGGCTTCTCCATATATGATTAAGCCTAACAATCATGAAATTTCCAGACTTTTCGGAAAAACCCTCGACAGCCCTCAGGAACTGTGTGATGCAGCACAAACTCTGATGAAACAGTATTCCATCGAAAAAACTGTCGTTTCCATGGGAAGCGCAGGCGCTCTCTATGTGACAAAAGACCAGACACTCTATGCGGAAGGTCTGAAGGTTCCTGTTGGAAGCACAGTTGGCGCAGGCGACAGTGTGGTCGCTGCTCTTGCCTTTGCAGAAGAAAGAGGGCTGAGCCTGGAAGAAACCGTCCGGCTTTCTACCGCTACAGGAGCTGCCAATGTCATGAGCAGCGGTACTCAGGCTGCTGAATATTCTTTGATTCAGTCCCTGATTCCTCAGGTTATTTTCCACAAACTGTAGTTTTAACAATCTGACCTGTTATCTGTTATTTCAAAAGTGTTTATATTATTGCAAATTTATATATTTTCAATTATGATTAGGAAAGGAGCTTTACTATGAAAGCAAAAGGCGTAAGACTTCACGGAGCAAATGATTTAAGACTGGAGGAGTTTGAACTTCCGGAAATTACCGATGATGAAATTCTTGTCAAGGTAGTCTCTGACAGTATCTGCATGTCCACTTATAAGTGTGCGATTCTGGGTGAAAAACATAAACGTGTCCATGATGATGTTGCTGAGCATCCGGCTGTTATGGGACACGAATTTGCCGGTGACATCGTAAAAGTAGGAAAAAATCACCAGGATACTTTTCAGCCTGGAATGAAATTCACACTGCAGCCTGCTCTGAATTACAAGGGTACCATGTGGAGTCCTGGTTATTCTTATGAATTTTTCGGCGGGGATGCAACCTACTGCATCATTCCGGCAGAAGTAATGGAACTGGGCTGCCTTCTGGAATACAAGGGACGTGCCTACTATGAAGCCTCACTTGCAGAACCCATGTCCTGCAGTATCGGCGCTTTTAATGCAGCTTATCACACTCAGATGGGTGTTTACACTCACCAGATGGGTATTAAGAAAGACGGTAAGCTGGCTATTATGGCAGGAGCCGGCCCCATGGGTCTGGGCGCACTGACCTATGCCCTCCATCGGGATATCCGCCCCTCTATGATTGTTGTCACTGATTTAAATCAGGAAAGACTTGATCGGGCCGCTTCTCTTTTCCCGCCTGCTGAGGCTGCAAAAGATGGTATCGAGCTGCACTTTGTCAACACCGGAAATTTTGAAGATCCCGTCGCTGAACTGATGCGGATTTCCGGCGGAACCGGTTATGATGATGTTCTCTGCTATGCTCCGGTTGCTTCTGTTGTCACTCAATCCAGCGACATTCTCGGACGTGACGGCTGCCTGAATTTCTTTGCAGGACCTACCGACAACAAATTCAGCGCAACCATGAACTTCTATGATGTACACTATAACTCCACCCATGTTATGGGAACTACCGGCGGAAACACAGACGACATGATCGAATCTCTGGTGCTGACTGCTGCCGGAAGAATCGACCCGGCTGTTATGGTCACCCATATCGGAGGTCTGGATTCTGTGGCTGACACGACCTTAAATCTGCCCAAGATCCCCGGAGGAAAAAAACTAATCTATACCCATTTAACTATGCCTTTAACTGCTCTTACAGATCTTCGCGCCAGAGGAGAAGCTGAACATGATTCCCGCTTGACTGCTCTTGCCGATATCGTAGATGCCCACAACGGACTGTGGTGTCCGGAGGCAGAGGAGTACTTGCTGGCTCACTTTATTGAAAATTAATTTGTGATGAGATATCCTGTCTGCGGGATTCTCACCGCAGACAGGAGGTACATATGGACGCAATGGAAACTCGCAGAAATGCGATTGTAGAACTGATTAATGAAAAAGGCACTGTCAGCTTTTCACAGCTGAAAAAATCATTCCCACATGTTTCAGAAATGACACTCCGCACAGATTTAAAGCTTTTGGATGAAGCCAACAGAATTGTCCGCGTTCACGGCGGAGCCAAATCTGTACAGATTCTTATTGGCACAGATGATTTTCTTAACCGGAAATCTGTCCGCAACATTCCCCAGAAACAGGAAATTGCTGAAAAGGCACTCTCTCTTCTGCGCCGGGACACTACCGTTTTCCTGGACTCCGGAAGTACAACAACCATGTTTGCCAGCCGTTTTCCGGATCAGTCCAATCTGATTTACACAACCGGACTTACCTGCGCAACAGAACTTTCCAGCCTTTCCAATCCCACCGTTATGCTTCCCGGCGGAAAGCTTAACCGCTACAGCCAAAGTGTTTTTGGTTTTTCTGCCATCAAGGAACTGGAACGGGTGAATTTCGATCAGGCTTTTCTGGGAATTACCGGCTTTCATCCTTCTGCCGGCTTCAGCTGCGGAATCAGTGATGAAGCCATTTTAAAGCAGACTGCAATCCGTCAGTCAGAACAGGTAATTGCACTGATGGATTCTTCCAAAGTCGGAGTGAAATGCAGCTTCAATATCTGTACTCTTTCTGAGATTGACATTGTGGTTTCTGACGGAGAACTTCCCGAAGAATTTCTCGCGGAATGCAGACGTTTTGGGGTACGCGTTATTTAGTATTCCTGTGCTCAATCATCGATCATCCATTCCCCATTGCTGAACCAACACTGAGGAGGGACTATCGTGAAAAACACTATACAACGTATGGGTAAATTTTTGTCTGCCATGGTCATGCCGAATATCGGTGCACTGATTGCTTTTGGTTTTTTTGCAGCGCTGTTTATTGACTCCGGCTGGTTTCCCCACAAAGGCTTAAGCGCCCTAGTAGGCCCTATGCTGACTTATCTGATTCCGCTCCTGATTGCTTCCACCGGAGGACGCATGATCGGCGGTGACCGGGGACGTGTTGTGGGCGCTATTGCCATGGTAGGTGCAATTTTAAGCAATACCAGCATTACCATGCTCATGGCTGCCATGATCATGGGACCACTGGCCGGCTTCTGCATCAAAAAATTTGACAAAGCGGCAGAGGGGCATATTCCTGCAGGCTTTGAAATGCTGATAAATAACTTTTCCGCAGGTCTGATCGGAATGCTTCTTGCCATTCTGGGCTATTTTATCATCGGTCCGGTGATGTCCGCTATTCTGACCCTGCTTTCTTCCGGAGTAAATATCCTGATTCAAAACAGTTTACTTCCTCTGGTTTCCGTATTTATTGAACCGGCAAAGGTTTTATTCCTGAATAATGCAATCAATCATGGTATTTTTACTCCTTTAGCTACTGCACAGGCTGCTGAAGCAGGAAAATCCATCATGTATCTGCTGGAGCCAAATCCCGGTCCCGGTCTTGGAATTCTTCTTGCCTATATGTTTTTCTGCAAAGACAAAGCAACCAGAGATTCTACCGCAGGCGCTGTAATCATTCATCTGCTGGGCGGCATTCATGAAATCTATTTTCCGTATATTCTCATGAATCCTCTGGTAATTCTTGCACCAATTGCAGGAAATATGGCTGCCATTTTCTGGTACAGCGTAACCGGCTGCGGACTGGTAGGACCCGCTTCTCCCGGCTCTCTTATTGCCTATATGATGATGTCTCCGGAGACAGATATGCTGAAAATTTTTATTGGAGTCCTCCTTTCTGCAGGAATCTCCTTCATCATCGCTTCTCCGATTGTAAAAATGGCTTCCGGAAAAAGCCTTGAGGATGCGCAAAACGAAGTAGCCTCTATGAAGGCTGAGGCAAAAGGCCAGACTGCAGCTTCCGAAACCATTGAGAATGCAGATAACATCAAAAAAATCATTTTTGCCTGTGATGCCGGAATGGGTTCCTCCGCTATGGGAGCCACCAAATTCCGCAACCGGATCAAAGCAAGCCGGCCGGATATCACCGTAACCAATACCTCTGTAGATAACATTCCTGCCGACTGTGACATTGCAGTTGTACAGGCTGTCCTGGCAGAGCGTGCAAAAAAATCTGCTCCCCAGGCCCGGCTGATTACCATCGGTAATTTCCTGGCAGATCCGGCTCTTGATACACTTTATACGCAGCTTACCGCCGGAAATGCCCCGTCATCTCTTCCGGATGAAAAAGCCGCTTCAGCTTCCCCGGAGCTTTCATCAAAAAACCAGGTTATTTGTGCGGAAGGAATTCATCTGGGACTGACTCCTGTTACAAAAGAAGAAGCAATTGAGGCCGCAGGAAATCTTCTGGAAGAACTGGGTTATGTAGACGGAACCTATGTAACAGCCATGCAGGAACGGGAAAAACTGGTTTCCACCTACATTGGCATGGGTGTTGCCATTCCTCACGGAACCACACAGGCAAAAGGAACCGTGAAAAAAACCGGAATTGTATTCCTTCAATACCCTGAGGGAGTTGACTTCGGAATAGAAAAAGCTCAGCTGGTATTCGGAATCGCAGGAATCGGAGATGAACATCTGGAGCTTCTCAGCAGACTCTGCACTCTTCTGGAGGATCCGGACAGACTGGAAACCTTAAAAACCACAGATGATGTCCAGTGGGTTCTGGAGCAGCTGTCTTAATATACAGCGAAAACCATGCAATGCAAACAGATGATTCAATGAGGGGAATATCTGATTGATAGATAAACAAAAAGCCCGGCGTCGAAAAAGCGGGAGCCGGTTAAGGAAACTTTTTTAGTTTTGTGATAAGCAGCGTAATGTACGAGGGTATGTTACGCTGCTTTTCCTTTCAGTTCGAGTTGCGCCACAAGCTGTGTTGCACCAACTTCCCCGATAAAGGTATAGTAGATGTCAATTTTCTGCTGGCGGTGGCCGCTGCTCTTGTCACCCTCATAAAGAGGAAATCTGATAAGGATCGTATCCTCATTTACCTTGGTTTTTGTTTTAGCCCCGCAGATTGGACAATGCACCCAATGGGAGCTTTGTTGTTCCTGCTCTTTCATGGACAACACCGCCTATTCATAGGAATGCTTTCGATATGTTTTTTTGCTGCTATCCCAATTTTTTAGACATCAGGGCGGTCTCATATCCGCCTGTAGTAAGCAAGAGAAGCCCCTGAATTGCCGTTCTTTTCAAAAGAGAAGTATAATTCCAGCGTATCAGGATCGGTAATGGCAACGAAATACGAGACCCCTTCCTCCTCACATAGTAGCTGAACAGACCAGGCCTCGTTGGGACAGCCGTAGTACAACAGTTCATCCAAGAATTTGACCTCCATATTCCGCTCATGCGCCTCGTTTCCATTTTCATCCATTCTGTCAAAATCCGCAGTGAGATCCGTGGTTGGAATATTGCTGTCGTAGATGCGGGTAAAGCACAGCGTCGAGACAATGCCCTCATCCGCCGCACTGTACCGCCACCCCTCGACTTCTCCCTCGACCATCTGCCAGCTGCCCTCCAGATCGGACATGGCAAATTCCGCGCCCGGAATGGAAGGCTCACTACCCAACTCCAGCCATTCATCGTTGATCTGGTCATAGGTATAGATTGTGTCGCAGCTGACAGCGTAGTAAATTTCCTGCACAAAATGAGTTTCATGGTCAGTACCCAGGGAGATGATCCGGCAGTTCTGCCCGTTGACAGTCTCCTGAAGCCCTGTGTCCAGCATAACCATGCCAAGTTCGAGGTAATACCGGACAATCTCGGTTTCCCGCAGACGCTCAAATGCCTGCTCGGAGGCCGGATACTCCGCGCCCGAACCACTAACGGAAACTGCGGCAGCTTCCTTGTCAGATGGAGGAATCATATCTGGCTTACCATCCGGAACCGCACTGCTTTCGGAACTGTCTCGGTTCATATCACCCGTCTCCGTCTTGGATATTTCCGGCAGCTTCCCGCCGCTTCCGGCTGTTGGAAGCGGCTGTGCGGCATTATTTGCATCTTTGCAGGCAGTCAGGCTAAAAATCAGGAGAAGCGCCAGCAGGATGCCTATCCAGCATTGTTTCATATTCTCACCCCCAAGGATCGCATTCCGCGAGGGACCGTATCCCGCTGAGGATGCTGGAATACTCCCAGAGATACCACAGGCTGCCCTTTTGCCGGAGCTTGACCGGCCTGGGAGAATCCGCCCCCGCTGTTTTCAGGAATACCCGGATATACCCGGCTTCTATGTCCTGGGGACGTAGATCCGGAAGCACATTCAGTACATAGGGCTGTGCCGGGGTATAGTTGTTTTTAGGTGCCGCTCCCTCAAAGTAGGCCAGGGGCAGATAAGGCTTATCCCGCAGGCGGTCCCGGAGAAACTGGCTGTCGTAGGGAGTCATGGGTCTGGGACCCCGCAGCATATTCATTGCCTCCACCCCGGCATCCCTGTCCTTTATGTATAGCTGTAATGCACACAGGAACATGGCGCAGGTGTTTTCCGGCTTGGAAAGATCCATCTGCGGACACGTTTGGAATTCCTGCAAAGTAGCGGGGATCATGTTTAATGTGACTGGCATTTTTCTGTCTCCTTTCTTTCAAAAACGGCTAATAGGCGTTTGCGAAACGCCGAAACCCGCATAAATACGGGATTCTTTTTGTCACAA
>OHEP01001420.1_pt1 | contig 12399 bp, 9 predicted proteins | sample 1567271 | NCBI WGS metagenome assembly OHEP01 (sample SAMEA3879577, study PRJEB24766) | human gut metagenome | biome: human-associated habitat; feature: feces | place: USA | collected 1985/1987
AATCATCTAATTTGATGATTTTGCGACACCCTCTTTTCGATCTTTACCAGGTTGCTACTACAGTTTCACCGGCAGAAGCAGTCATGCCGGTTTTAAAGTCCAGAGCCGGGAGAGCCGGATTGTCCAGTGCAATCAGGATAACATCGGCACACAGACCTTTGGATTCCACCAGAGCCTTGTCAAAGGTGATCAGCTTGTCACCGGCTTTTACCTTCTGTCCCATGGAAATATGGGAGGTGAAGCCTTCGCCGTTTAAGGATACCGTATCAAGACCAATGTGAATCAGCAGGTCAAAGCCCTCGGCAATGCGGATGCCTACCGCATGGTTGGTTCCCTCCATGGTAACGGAAATCTCTCCGTCAACAGGTGCAACTACAACGCCGTCTGCGGGATGGATGGCAATGCCTTTGCCTAACATACAGGAGGAGAAAACATCGTCCTTTACTTCAGTAACAGAAATCACTTCGCCATTCACCATGGCCTTTAATTCTTTTGGTTCGCTTTTCTTTTTAAAAAATCCAAACATGGCACTTCTCCTTGTATTTATTTTCGAAAATTACTACAAATATTTTACCACATCAGAAAGGGAGTTACAAGGTACATTCCCTTTACTTTTTGCTTTTCCTGCCCTATAATACAATAGACTACATGCAGGGAGAAAAGGTATGATAGAGAAAATTTGGAGAAAATTTGTAAACAGAGAAACCGTTTCCTATCTGTTTTTTGGAGTTCTGACCACGCTTGTAGACTGGCTCAGCTACTGGTATATGCGCCAGGGCGGCATGGATTACCGGATTGCAACAGCCCTGTCCTGGGCCGCGGCAGTTTTGTTTGCTTTTATAACAAATAAGCTGTTTGTTTTTGGAAGCCTGGATCTTCATCCGAAGAAGGTGTGGAGCGAGTTTGTTCCTTTTGTAATCTGCCGGGCAGCAACCGGAGTCTTTACCATGATCGCCATGATTGTTTTGGTGGACGGACTGGGAATCCGCCAGGATTTTATCTGCAAGATTGTGGTTTCAGCCATTTCACTGGTGCTTAACTATCTGTTCAGCAAGCTGTTCATTTTTAAATCAGAAAAGAAGCGGGAAAATCGTAAGTAAGGAGAAACCGGTTATGAAAGACGGGGAAATCGCCCGAACTACGAAAGAATTAGAGGATTTACTTATGGCAAATGAGAAAAAACAGAAGAGCCCGATGGAGGAGCTGCTGGCTGAGATGGAGTCGGCAGTGGCCCGGGTGGAGAAGCGGGGAACCGGGGGCCGAAGGAAAGATGAAAACGGCGGAGTCCGGAATTCGGAAAGAGAACGCCATGTGGCCTGGAAAACGGCAGCTTCCGGAGATTCCTATTTAGATGAAGATATACCGGATGAGTATTTTGACGAGGATCTGGAGCGGGTGTTATCCGGAAATTATCCGGATGAGGCAGACGGGATGCTTTTGGATGGATTTCCAGAAGAAAGCGGAAGTGATTTTCTGGAGGAATTTGAGGAAACCGACAGAAGCGGATTGCAGGAACAGGAATCAGAAAGTATCCGCAGCGAAGAAACTCTGGAGTGGACGATTCAGACAGAGGAGCCGGGAACAGGCGGCAGTTTCTGTGGAAATATTCCTGATGAAACAACTTCCTGTGGAAATATTCCGGAGAAGGGGCCGGAGCTGATTTCCCCGAAGCCGGTGAAAAAAAATGCGCCTGCCCGAAAAAAGACAGGAGTCCGGACGGCCGGACGCGGGATGATACGTCCGGGAGACGGACTTTTGGCTGCGTTTTTTGTTCCGGTTATGGTTCTGCTGATTATTTTTATTCAGAGAGGAATTTTTCCCTTTGGAGAAGAATCGTTTCTCAGGACCGATATGTATCACCAGTATGCCCCGTTTTTCTCTGAGTTTCAGTATAAGCTGACACATGGAGGAAGCCTGCTTTACAGCTGGGATGTGGGAATGGGAGTGAATTTTTCAGCCCTGTATGCCTATTATCTGGCAAGCCCCTTAAACTGGCTGCTGGTTTTATGTCCGAAAAGTCTTGTAATTGAATTTATGACGTATTCGATTGTCATAAAGACAGGGCTTTCCGGTCTGGCTATGGCCTGGTATTTAAGAAAGCATTGCCATACCCGTGATTTTGGGATTGCCTTTTTCGGAATTTTTTATGCGCTGTCCGGGTATATGGCAGCCTACAGCTGGAATATTATGTGGCTGGACTGCATTATTTTATTCCCCCTGATTGTTCTTGGCCTGGAACGGCTGGTTCGGGAGGGAAAGGGCCTGATGTACTGCATGGCTCTGGGACTTTCTATTTTGTCCAACTACTATATTTCCATCATGACCTGTATTTTCATGGTTCTGTATTTCGGAGCTCTTCTGGTTCTGGACGAGGATATGAACTGGGAGAAGTTCATAGGAAGAACCTTCCGGTTTGCCGTGTATTCTCTTCTGGCCGGAGGTCTGGCAGCGGCAGTGCTTCTGCCGGAAATCTATGTGCTGCAGTCAACGGCATCAGGAGATGTAAGCTTCCCGAAAACCGTCAGCGAGTATTTTCCCATTTTTGATATGCTTGCCCGTCATATTGGAAATGTGGAAACGGAGATTGGACTGGATCATTGGCCGAATCTCTACTGCGGTGTTGCAGTTCTGATGTTTTTTGTACTGTATCTGGCCTGCAGTAAGATCCGGGCAAAGGAAAAGGTTGTGACCTGTACGCTGCTGCTGTTTTTCCTGGCCAGCTTTTCCATCAATGTTCTGAATTTTATCTGGCATGGCTTTCATTATCCCAACAGTCTGCCCTGCCGTCAGTCTTATATTTATATTTTCCTGGTGCTGTCAGCCTGTTATCGGGCTTATACGCATCTGGAGCAGATTCCCTGGAAACAGATTACCGGGGCATTTGCAGGAGCTGTGGTCTTTGTGCTTCTGGCACAGAAGCTGACAACAGAAGAGCATTTCCACTTTATTGTATTCTATGTGGCGATTCTTTTCCTGGCGCTCTATCTGGGCGTGATTTATTTATATAAGAAGGGAATCAGGTATCAGACCCTGGCAACGCTTCTGGCGCTGATTGTGGTTTCGATTGAGGCGGCAGTAAATATGACTGTGACCAGCGTGACCACTACCAGCAGAACGGCTTACACGGCAGATAACCAGGCTGTAGAGCGGCTGGTGGATTCGGTACAGCCCAACAAAACCTTTTTCCGTATGGAAAAGGTAAACAGAAAAACGAAAAATGACGGAGCCTGGATGCATTTCCCGTCAGTGTCTCTGTTTTCTTCAACAGCAAATGCAGATTTATCCAGACTGTTTAAGAAGCTGGGATGTGAAAGCTCTACAAACGCATACAGCATTACCGGGGGAACTCCTCTGGTAGATTCGCTGTTTTCTGTGAAATACGGTCTGTATTCGGAACAGCCGGATCCGTCGGAACTGAGAACGGTGGAGGCTGAGGATGACGGGGTATGGCTTTGTGAAAACACCTATACGCTTCCTCTGGGATTCTGGGTGGAGTCTGATTTTGAAGAACAGTGGAATCTGGATGCAGGAAAGCCGGCAGATGTCCAGAATAATCTGACCTCTGCTCTGAATACAGAGCCGGTGCTGGTTATGGTGCTGGATACAGTTTCTGACGGGAAAAAGGTGACCTTTACTCCGGAGACCGGAGGAGAGTATTACGCCTATACCGGAGGAAAGTCGGTTAAAAAAGTAAAAGCCACGACCTGGAAGGGAACCGAAACCTTTGATAATACGGACAGAGGCTATCTGGTGGAGCTGGGATACTGTGAAGCCGGAGAGGAAGTGGTTCTGGAGGCAGAAGAGGGCAGCGATTTCTGGGCGGATGTATACCGGTTTTCAGAAAACGGCCTGAAGGCTGTGTATGAGAAGCTGTCTGCCCATTCATGGGTTTTGAGCAGCTGGACAGACACCTCTCTGGAGGGAAGTATTTCCTGCGGGGAAAGCGGTCTGATGATGACAACCATTCCCTATGATGAGGGATGGAGAATCACTGTGGACGGTGTGGAGCAGCCGCCGGAAAAGATGCTGGATGCATTTATCGGTGTGAGGCTGACGCCGGGAAGTCATATGATTTCCATGCAATACAATCCAAAAGGACTGAAGCCCGGATGGATGATTTCTCTTGGAAGCCTGGCTGTGCTTTGCCTGATAGCTGCAGGCGGAAGATACTGGAGCCGGTATCAGGAGGAACTGGAATACGAAGAGCGGGCGGAAAAGAACCGGCCGGCAAGATAAAAACGCAAAATAAAGGAGACTGGATTATGAAGCTGTGGGGAGGACGTTTTACGAAGAAAGAGAATCAGCTGGTACACAATTTTAATGAATCTCTGTCCTTTGATCAGAAATTTTATCATCAGGATATTCAGGGAAGCATTGCTCATGTGACGATGCTGGCAAAGCAGGGAATTGTGTCAGAGGAGGATCGGGAGGCTATTATCGGCGGACTGAAGGGAATTCTGGCAGATATTGAATCCGGAAAGCTGGAATTTACAAAGGAGCATGAGGATATTCATTCCTTTGTAGAGGCCAATCTGATTGAACGCATTGGTGATGCAGGAAAAAGGCTTCACACAGGCCGGAGCCGCAATGATCAGGTGGCTCTTGATATGAAGCTTTACTGCCGTGATGAAATTGACGAGCTGGACGGACTGGTCCGGAAGCTTTTAGAGGAGCTTCTGGCAATTATGGAGGCGAATACGGATACCTTTATGCCTGGTTTTACCCATCTGCAGAAGGCGCAGCCGGTTACTCTGGCCCATCATGTAGGTGCGTATTTTGAAATGTTTTCCAGAGACCGGGGACGTCTTCATGATATCCGGGAGCGGATGAATTACTGTCCGCTGGGCTCCGGAGCTCTGGCAGGAACCACCTATCCCCTGGATCGAGAATATACGGCAGAGCTTCTTGGATTTTATGGCCCTACATTAAACAGTATGGATTCTGTTTCCGATCGGGATTATGTGATTGAGCTTTTATCTGCCCTGTCTGTGATTGCCATGCATTTAAGCCGTTTCAGCGAGGAAATTATTATCTGGAACAGCAATGAATACCGGTTTGTGGAGCTGGACGATGCCTACAGCACAGGAAGCAGCATTATGCCTCAGAAGAAGAATCCTGACATTGCAGAGCTGGTTCGCGGAAAGGCAGGCCGTGTGTACGGGGCTTTGATGTCCATGCTTACGGTTATGAAGGGAATTCCTCTGGCTTACGATAAGGATATGCAGGAGGATAAGGAGCTGACCTTTGATGCCATTGATACGGTAAAGGGAAGTCTGGCTTTGTTTACCGGAATGATTTCCACAATGACATTTAATAAAGAAGTGATGGAAAGCAGCGCGAAAAACGGCTTTACCAATGCCACAGATGCTGCTGACTATCTGGTGAATCACGGAGTTCCCTTCCGGGATGCCCATGGAATTGTAGGACAGCTGGTATTGTTCTGTATTGACCGGGGAATTGCCCTGGATGATATGACTCTGGAGGAGTTTCAGTCTATCAGCCCTGTGTTTGAGGAGGATATCTACGAGGCCATCAGCATGAAGACCTGTGTGGAAAAGCGTGTAACCATCGGCGCTCCCGGACAGGAGGCCATGAAGAAGGTAATTGAGATTTACAGAAAACGTCTGGAGGAAGAGGCGTAAAACAAAAACAGACATAGAATGGGAAGCGGAGGCTTTATGGAAGTTTAATGGAAGATTAGAGGAAACCCTATGAAAGCTTAGTGGAAGTTCAGTGGAAGTTCAGTGGAGGTTTAGCGGAAGCTCCGTGAAAGTTTAGCGGAATCTACGAGGCGGTTTACTGGATGCAGAATACCGGAGAGAGAATACGTACTCTGTTGAGAAAAGCTTAAAAATAAGAAAAGATAAGAAACAGAAGTCAGACCACAGGTTCTTTCATGGACCTGGTCTGGCTTTTTTGTATCATAAGAACGTTCATTCTGTGACACAAAAATGCTCTGCGAGGATGTGCCAAGGTATATTCTTTTTCGCCATTAGTGAAAGCTTCCAGGCGGAATTTTGTGGATTGAAGGACTATTTTTATAAGAGGTTTTCTGCCTGGATTTTCATAGAGCGGACATCCGATGCGTCTTGTTCACTGTGAGCAGGCAAGAAGATACATGGCTGAATTATTTATATACAGCCTATTTCTGTAGGGACCTCTGTGGGGATTTTGCATTTTCGAAGGAAAAAGCCGGATCCTGCAAAAAACAGGAAGAAGATTTTGCATTTTCGGAGGAAAAGGTCAGATTCTGCACAAACTGGGGCGAAGATTTTGCATTTTCAGAGGAAAAAGCCGGATTCTGCACAAACCGAAGTCAAGTTTTTGCATTATGAGAGGAAAAGTCAGGTTTTGCACAATTCCAGAGAAAGAAATTTTAGACTAAACTTAAAAGGGGGAACAGGTTTCTGAATTTTTATATCTGCCATAGGAGGGAGCAGACCTGTACCAGGGGGAAAAAGCAAGAGCTCGATGATATGAAAGCATTCCAGATACTACAAACAAAACAGTACCGCTGAGAAGTCTGTATGAAACAGACCATTCAGCGGTACTTTCTCTTCTATTTGTTATTGATTTTCAGATTACTGTACCAGGAATACTTCCTGCATAAAGGAGCCGTGCTGACGGGTCTGACCGTGAGTGTCGTAAAAGATATCAATGTGATTTCCCTTGACACCGCCTCCCCGGTCCTCTGCTGTATAAATCACACCGCCAATCATGACCTTGGAGCCCATGGGAATGACCCGGGGATCTACGGCGATGGTATGACCGGAGCGGGCAATGGCACCGCTGGAGGTGCGGCGTCCCCAGCCTTCAGAGCATTTGTAGCAGGGGCAGTAGGCTGTGGTACGGAACAGGCCCAGAGAACGCATTCCGGAATTCTGCTGGGGCTTTTCTGCTGCCGGAGCAGTCTCCTCAGCCGGAGCAGCCTCGCCTTTTACATAGGTCTTGGTGTTTTCAAACTCCTGGCCTTCAATCCAGCCCTGAATCTCATAGGAACCGTCGGGAAGGCTGTCCCAGTCCATGGGAATGCGGAAGCCGTGGTTTCCGTTGCCGATTCCGTTTTCTTTTAAGTCCTGACGGAAGGTACCGGCTGTGGGCTTGAAATCACCGACTACTTCGCCGGATTCCTTGTTGGTTACAGTCACATGTACCGGAACTGCAGTATTGGGAGTGGAAGAATCCCAGCCCCATCCCACAATCGTATTTCCCTCGAAGGCGTCAAAGAAGCCGTTGGCAGGCTGGCTGCCGTAGGCGGTAAAAGCACCTCCGAAGAGAAGACAGAAGGCAAGTCCAAGTGTTGCAAAAATCGTGTTGTTTTTCAACATAATAATCAATCCTTTCCTGCTCAGACCGGAACAGTGATATCCTGCATCGTTCTGCCTGTTTGAGGCGGGTGAGAAGCGTCTGGCTTCTGAAGCTTTACAGGGTCAAATGTTACCGGAATTTGCTACGAGGTTTTGCGGCAGATAGCTGCAAAACAAAAAATCAACAAAAGTTTCATACAATCTAAATATATGTAACAAATTTGTAATATATGAGCAACAAGTCCCTATTTTACATATTTTTTTTCATTTGTCAACAAAATGCGTAAAAAAGGAGCGGAAAACCTATATATGGTATCCGCTCGCACTATATCTTGTATGTATGGAATTGGATTGAGAGTTTTCTTCAGCAGGAAGGAATTGCAAAAACCTCCTGAATCTGCATGCCGTGGGCCTCGGCATCCTGGTGGCAGTCGTAAAAAATATCGATTATATTGCCGTTTACAGAGGAACCCATATCTTCAACTGTGTAGATAATCCCGTCTACCATAAGCTGTGTGCCAATAGGAAACAGATTCAGATCAGCAGAAAGTGTGTGTTCTGCCCGGGGCACTGTGCCGGCATAGGTGAGACTGTGGCCGCCGGAACATTGTTCGCAGTTGCAGTAACCGGTTGTGGTAAACATGCCGAGAGACACAAATTCGCCCACCGTATCCTGAATATCTTCCGGAGTTTCGCTTAAAATAACTTCATCCTCTTCTTCAGAAGATTCTGAACCACATATAACAATAGAAGAAGTTTCGGTGGAAGCCCAGGCGGAAATGCTCAGGGACAGGGTGCATACGACAGCGGCGGAAAGCCGGAACAGATTCTGAAATATCATTTTTTTCATTGCTCAGTTACCTCTCAAACATCTGAAAATACGATTGTCAATGAGTTGCTGCACAGGTCTTATTATATATTACAAAAATGTTAAATGTCAACAATTTATTACAAAAATATGACACTGTAAATGGAGGTTTTGATGCCCGGTATGTTTCTCCCCGGCCGCTGCCGGAAGGCAGAAAGAGAAAGGAAGAAAGAACCTTCCATTTTTGAAAGTTTTTTTGAAAAACCCTTGACAAATGTGTTGGCTTAAAGTATATTAAACACAGATGTTAGCACTCCTCACTCACGAGTGCTAATAACCCAAAAGAGAGGAGGCCGTCAGAATGGAGCTGGATGAGAGAAAGATTATAATATTAAAAGCAATCATCAAAACTTATCTGGAGACGGGAGAGCCGGTTGGTTCGAGAACCATTTCCAAGTATACGGATTTGAAGCTGAGTTCTGCGACCATCCGCAATGAGATGTCTGATTTGGAGGAGATGGGATATATCCTGCAGCCTCATACATCAGCAGGGCGGATTCCTTCGGATAAAGGGTATCGCTTCTATGTAGATCAGATTATGCAGGAGAAAGAACAGGAAGTGACAGAGGTCAAGGAGCTGATGATTCAGCGGGTTGACCGGGTAGAATTGGTACTGAAGAAGCTTGCACAGCTTTTGGCGGCAAACACCAATTACGCAGCTTTGATCAGCGGCCCTCAGTATCACAGAAACAAACTGAAGTTTATCCAGCTTTCCATGATGGATGACAGGAAGCTTCTGATTGTTACAGTGGTAGAGGGAAACCTGATTAAGAACACCATGGTAGATGTTCCAAGGAACATCAGCCGGGAGGAACTGCTGAATTTGAACATTCTTCTGAACAGCGCCTTAAACGGACTGACCATTGAGGAAATCAACCTGGATGTGATCAGCCGGCTGAAGGAGCAGGCAGGAGCGCACAGCGGTCTGGTGGATACGGTGCTGACAGAGGTTGCACGGGCCATCCGGGCTGATGAGGAGGACCTGCAGATTTATACCAGCGGAGCTACCAACATTTTCAAGTACCCGGAGTTAAGCGATGGAGATCGGGCAAGCGAGCTTTTAAAGGCTTTTGAGCAGAAGGATGTGCTTCAGGAGCTGATTACAGATGTGAATGAAGCTTCCGATGAGACAGGAATTCAGGTTTATATCGGAAATGAAACTCCGGTTCAGACGATGAAGGACTGCAGCGTAGTTACAGCAAATTATGATTTGGGCGAGGGAATCCGGGGAACCATCGGTATCATCGGTCCCAAGCGGATGGACTACGAAAAGGTTCTCGGCATTCTGAAGAATCTGATGAAGCAGCTGGATGCCACGTTTAAAAATGAGGAAAGGTGATAGACCATGAATCAGGATAATAAGAATGAAGAAAAGAACTCCTGTCAGCAGGAGCCGGAGACCGCAGAGGATGCGGTAAAGGCACCGGAGACAGAGAACGAAGAACATATGGAGAATCAGGCAGCGCAGGACGCCGGAAACGGAGAGGGCGCTGAGGAGACAGCCGGTGACCATACATCCCAGTCCGGCAGCAAAAAGGATTCCAAGGATGTTCAGATAGAAGAACTGCAGGATCGCCTGAAACGGCAGATGGCTGAGTTTGATAACTTCCGCAAGCGGACAGAAAAAGAAAAGGCTTCTATGTATGAGATTGGAGCAAGAGACATTATCGAAAAGATTCTGCCTGTGCTTGACAATTTCGAGCGGGGGCTGGCAGCCGTGCCGGAGGATGTGAAGGGTTCTTCCTTCGCCGAAGGCGTAGAAATGATTTATAAGCAGTTTGTGAAAACGCTGGAGGATGCCGGTGTAGAAGCAATCGAGGCAGTGGGACAGCAGTTTGACCCGAATATCCACAATGCAGTGATGCATATAGATGATGAGAATTTCGGGGAGAATGAGATTTCCCAGGAACTGTTAAAGGGCTACAAGTATCGTGGTACCGTGGTTCGCCACAGCATGGTACAGGTGGCAAACTGATTTTGAGCAATTATTTCATTTAGTATAACAGGAGGAAAAAACTATGAGCAAGATTATTGGTATTGACCTTGGTACAACTAACAGCTGCGTAGCTGTTATGGAAGGCGGCAAACCGGTTGTAATCCCGAACCAGGAAGGTTCCCGTACAACCCCGTCTGTAGTAGCATTTACAAAGACCGGAGAGAGACTGGTAGGTGAGTCGGCAAAACGTCAGGCTGTTACCAACGCAGACCGTACCATCTCTTCCATTAAACGTCATATGGGTACCGACTACAGAGTAAACATTGACGGAAAGAACTACACTCCGCAGGAGATTTCCGCTATGATTCTGCAGAAGCTGAAAGCAGATGCAGAGGCATATCTGGGCGAGAAGGTAAGCGAGGCTGTTATTACCGTTCCGGCATATTTCAACGATGCACAGCGTCAGGCAACCAAGGATGCAGGTAAGATTGCAGGTCTTGAGGTAAAGCGTATTATCAACGAGCCGACTGCTGCAGCTCTGGCTTATGGTCTGGACAATGAAAAAGAGCAGAAGATCATGGTATACGACCTGGGCGGCGGTACCTTCGATGTATCTCTGATTGAGATTGGCGACGGCGTTATCGAGGTTCTTTCCACCAACGGTGATACCCGTCTGGGCGGTGATGATTTCGACAACCGTATTACCCAGTGGCTGGTAGATGAGTTCAAGAAGGCTGAGGGTGTTGACCTGTCCGGCGATAAGATGGCAATGCAGAGACTGAAAGAGGCTGCAGAGAAGGCAAAGAAGGAGCTGTCCACTGCAACCACTACCAACATTAACCTGCCGTTCATTACTGCAACCCAGGAGGGACCGAAGCATCTGGATATGAACCTGACCAGAGCAAAATTCGACGAGCTGACCCATGACCTGATTGAGAGAACTGCAATTCCGGTACAGAACGCTCTGAGAGACGGCGGCGTTACCACCAGCGAGCTGGGCAAGGTGCTGTTAGTCGGCGGTTCTACCCGTATGCTGGCAGCTCAGGATAAAGTAAAACAGATGACCGGCAAGGAGCCGAACAAGTCTCTGAACCCGGATGAGTGCGTTGCAATCGGTGCAGCAATCCAGGGCGGTAAGCTGGCAGGCGATGCAGGCGCAGGCGATATCCTTCTTCTGGACGTAACTCCCCTGTCCCTGTCTATCGAGACAATGGGCGGCGTTGCAACCAGACTGATTGAGAGAAATACCACCATCCCCACCAAGAAGAGCCAGATCTTCTCCACCGCCGCTGATAACCAGACCTCCGTGGAGGTCAACGTGCTGCAGGGCGAGCGGGAGATGGCCGCCGCCAACAAGAGCCTGGGCCGCTTCCACCTGGACGGCATCGCCCCCGCCCGCCGGGGCGTGCCCCAGATCGAGGTGACCTTCGACATCGACGCCAACGGCATCGTCAACGTCTCCGCCAAGGATCTGGGCACCGGCAAGGAGCAGCACATCACCATCACCTCCTCCTCCAACATGAGCAAGGAGGATATTGAGAAGGCCGTCAAGGAGGCCGAGCAGTATGCCGCCGAGGACGCCAAGATCAAGGAGAAGGTGGAGGTCCGCAACCAGGCCGACCAGATGGTCTACCAGAGCGAGAAGACCCTCTCCGAGATGGGCGACAAGATCCCCGCCGATGACAAGAACAAGGTCCAGGCCGGCATCGACAAGCTGAAGGAGACGCTGAAGGGCCAGGACACCGCCGCCATCAAGGCCGCCACCGAGGAACTGACTCAGTCCTTCTATGCTGTCAGCGAAAAGCTGTACCAGCAGGCCAATCCCCAGGGTGCCCAGGGCGGCGCGCAGCCCGGCCCCGACGCCGGTGCGCAGGGCGGTCAGTACTACGACGCCGACTACAAGGTGGTCGACGAGGATGACACGAATAAGTAAGCACCCTCTCATAAAAGTATCAGGGACAGAGCGTTTTCAGCCTGTCCCTGATACGGCGTTTCGGAATATGAGGAGTTTTCAGTATGGCAGAGCAAAAACGAGATTATTATGAGGTCCTGGGCGTCTCCCGGGGAGCTTCGGAGGCCGAGATCAAAAAGGCGTACCGCAAGCTGGCCAAGCAGTACCATCCCGACATGAACCCGGGGAACAAGGAGGCGGAGGCCAAATTCAAAGAGGTCAATGAGGCCTACGAGATCCTGTCCAACAAGGAGAAGCGGGCCCGGTACGACCAGTTCGGACACGCGGGGGTGGATCCCAACTATGGAGCGGGCGGCCCCGGCGGCGGCTTTGGCTT
>OHEP01001422.1_pt1 | contig 12376 bp, 11 predicted proteins | sample 1567271 | NCBI WGS metagenome assembly OHEP01 (sample SAMEA3879577, study PRJEB24766) | human gut metagenome | biome: human-associated habitat; feature: feces | place: USA | collected 1985/1987
AATACTAATGGCTTTAATATTAAACATATTATTACTAAGATAACAATTGTTACTATTAATTTAGGTATTGATTTAACTGTTTCTTTGTAACTAAAGTTATATTTGTGATGTAATGTGTAAAGTGGAATAGCAAGTGATAGTAAATAACCAATTGTAGTTGCAAGTATTGCTCCATAGAATGGGTATATACCTAGTTTGTTAAATAAGAATATTAATGGTATATCTAATATTGTTTTAGTAATTAAACCTGTTGCACAAGAGATGTAAATTAGTTTTGTTTTAGATAGTCCTTGAAGAGCACTACATATCATTATGTAAGCAGAATCTAATATGGCAAGTAGGATTGTATATTTGAATATTAATGGTCCATAGAAACTTTCCCCATAAAATATTGTCCATACTTGTTTTGAAAATATACTTAAGAATATTGATAAAGGTAATATAACATATAATAATACTTGTAAAGTTTTATTAAAATCTTGATTAACTTTTTTCATATCTTTTTTTGTATATGATTCTACGATTGTAGGTATTAAGCTTATTACAAGTCCAGTTGCAATTGCTGTTACTACACTCACTAATTTACTTCCCCAGGTGGTAAATACTGATGAAATTGTTTCAATATCTTGGGCTGGATAACCAATCCAATTTAATCCTTTGATAACTAATATCATATCAACAGTGTTATAAATACTATTGGCAACATTTATAATTATAAAAGGAATACAATAACCAATTAATTTTTTTAAGATTGTTTTCTTTTCAGTTGCAGATACTTCTTCGTAAGGTACAAATAATTCTTTTTTTACTTTGTTTGTTTTAATAAGAAGATATAGATATGAAACTAAAGCTCCGGCACAAGCTCCAAATACAGCAATACCTACGGCCTCTGCAGTTGATAAATGAAATACTTTTAATGCTAGGTAAGATCCTACGATTATAATTAAGACTCTTACAAATTGTTCAATTACTTGACCAATTGATGGAGCCGTTATATAATGATGTCCTTGTAAGTAGCCTCGAAATATACTTAAAAGAGGAACAACTAATATGGCAAATGATACACATCTAATTACAAAAGCAACATCTGATACAGTATTTCCACCAGTTAAATCTCCGACGATTGCATTTGCTATTAAGTTTGCGCCAAAGAAACATATACAAAATGATACAATGGAAAATATTCTAATAATTTTTTTTGAATATTTAAACATGTATGTTTTTTCTTTTAATTTTCCTAATGTGTTATATTCACTGGTAATTTTACTTATAGCGAGCGGTATACCTGCCGAAGATATGATTAAGAAAAAGTTGTATATGTTGTAGGCATATCCATAAAGAGAACCACCGTTTTCACCTATTATATTATAAAAAGGGATTACATAAAGTACTCCGAGTATTTTAGATAAAATTATAGCAATCGTAGCTATTAGTGCACCTTCGATAAATTCATTTTTTTTCAAAAATATCATCTCCGTATGTAATTATTATATTAAAATTATGGTATGTAAGCAAGGAAAGTTAAACAAATAAGTGTAAATTACATAAATTTGCCATTTATAAAATAGATAATTAATGATATAATTATGGTGGAGGATCCTATGAAGTTTATAGAATTAAAAAATGTTAATAAAACTTATAAAAATGGTATAACTGCTGTTGCTGATATGTCAGTAGAAGTTAGTAAGGGTGAGTTTGTTTTTGTTATAGGACTTACTGCAAGTGGGAAATCAACATTTATTAAAATGCTTTATAGAGAAGAAAAGCCTACGAAGGGAACTGTTTTTGTAGGTGGTTTAAATGTGGGTAAACTTAGAAATAGAAAAGTATATAAATTAAGAAGAAAAGAAGGAATTGTTTTTCAAGATTTTAAATTGTTGCCTAGACTTACGGTTTATGAAAATGTAGCTTTTGCTTTAGAATGTATTGGCATGAAAGGCTCTGAAATTAGACCTAAAGTTATGAGTGCTTTGGAAAGAGTAGGTCTAAAAGAAAAGGTAAGATCATTTCCGGGAGAACTTTCTGGTGGAGAACAACAAAGAGTTTGTATAGCTAGAGCTATTGTTAATGAGCCTAAGCTTTTAATTTGTGATGAACCAACTGGTAATTTAGATCCTAAAACTAGTGAAGAAATTATGAATGTAATTGAAAAAATTAATAAAGAATTAGGTACGACAATTATTATGGCCACACATGATAAAGATATAGTAAATAGAATGAAAAAAAGAGTTCTAGTTATTAATCATGGAGTGCTTGTTGGCGATTATGCGAAAGGAAGTTATAAGACAAATGAGAGCGTTTAGAATATTTTTTAGAAGTATAAGAGATGCGCTTAAGAGTGTTGTTAGAAACTTTTCTTTGAGTTTTGCATCAATTATGTGTACCACAATTACGTTAATACTTGTAGCTGTGGCTGTTGTTGCTGCAGCAAATGTAAATAATGCTACAAAGTTAATTGAAGATGAATTAACAATTGTTACTTATTTAAAAAAAGATGTAACTGAAGAACAAATTGATAATATTAAAAGTGAAATATCAAGTTATAAAAATGTTGAAGAAGTAACATTTAAAAGTAAAGACGAGTGGAAATTAGAAATGAGTGAATATGACGACTCATTTAAAACAGTTTTAGATTATTTGGATGAAAATCCATTAATGGATTCATTCGTATTAAAAGTAAATGATGTAAAAAAATTAAGCGAAACAAGTGAATATATTAAAGCAATAAATGGTGTCGATACTGTTAAATATGGAGAAGGAATGGTTGAACAAGTAATATCTGTATTTGATATAGTACAAAAAATAGTAGTAGTGGTAGTAATTGCTTTAGTAGTTGTAACAAGTTTCTTAATAAGTAATACAATTAAACTAACTATATTTAGTAGAAGAAATGAAATTGAAATTATGAGATTAGTTGGGGCAAGCAATATTACAATTAAATTACCTTTCTTATTTGAAGGGTTCATAATTGGCTTAATTGGTTCAATTATTCCTGTTTGTATTACTATTTATGGATATGTAATTCTTTATTCAAGAATGCATGGTAAATTGTTTTCAAATATGATTATGTTAATAAAACCATATCCATTTGTATTTTGGGTTTCTTTAATAGTTATAGCAATTGGAGCTTTAGTAGGTATGTATGGTAGTATTAAAGCTGTAAGAAAGTATTTGAAGGTGTAACTATGAGTATAAAAAAATTAATTTGTTATTTCATAAGATATATTTTAGCAATAATTATATTTGTGTCATGTTTTATATTTAAGCCATCTAATGCGTATGCCAAGTCTGCAAATACTTTGGCAGCTTTAAGGGCTGATTTAAAGGATTTGGAAGCTCAAAAAAGAGCAAATGATAGCAAAAAGAATTTAACACAAAGTCAAATTAATACAAAGAAAAATGAGATAAATAATGCTAATCAAGAGATAACAAATAGTAAAGAAAAAATAGAAAATGCAAAAGTGTTAATTGAAGAAACTGATAAAAAGATTGCTGAATTAGAAGAAAAAAACAAAGAATTAATTGCTTATTATCAAGTAATGTTAAGTAATAATGTTTATATGGAATTTATTACTGAATCATCTAATATGACAGAATTAATAATGAGAAGTGACGCAGTTAAAGAATTAACAAATTATCAACAAGAGAGACTAAAAAAATTAGAAGACTTAATTAAAGAAAATGAACAATTACAAGTTGATATGAAAAAGTATCAAGTAACTTTAGAAAAAAATATTATTGCATATCAAGATGCAGTTTATAGTCTTCAAGATAATTTGTCTGATTTAAATGATATTGCTTTAGATATTAATTCTCAGATTAGTTCTCAAAAAGAATTAATTAAAGTTTATGAACAAATGGGTTGTAAAGAAAATCAAGACTTAGATGAATGTTCTAGAGTAATGGGAAATGCTATGTGGTTAAAGCCTTTAATTAAAGGAAGAGTAAATAGTAATTTTGGAGTTAGAAATAATCCGTTAAAACCTGGTACTTATAAGGTTCATCAAGCTGTTGATATTGGTGGTAATGGTGAAGGAACTAAAGTTTATGCAGTTGGTTCTGGTTCTGTTGCAATGGTTATTAATGCTGAAAAAACATATAATTCAAAGAAAACTAAAACTTGTGGGGGTAATCAAGTATATATTTGGATGCAAGTTGCTGGTAAATATTATACTGTTCAATATGCTCACTTGTTAAAAGTTTATGTTAAAGCCGGAGATGTTGTAACTAAGGATACTGTTATTGGCCTTCAAGGTGGAGGTGCTGGTACTAGAAAATGGGAAAGTTGTTCAACTGGAACACATTTACACTTTGGTATTGCTAAAGGCAAAATTGCTAATAATAAGTACTTCATCAGTAATTGGATGGCAAATGCTGTGAAACCCGAAGGTTATCCTTCAGCAGGTGGATGGTTCTATTCAAGAACTCAATGGTTTTAAAAATACTGTATAAAAAGCACTATTTACACAAAATGCGTGAAAATAGTGCTTTTTTTTCGGTTAAAATGAGTATATAAAATAAAATATCTGTGCGTGATATTGTAATGGAGATGATGTCAAATGAAGAAAAAATATATTATATTATCAATAATTACTTTAGTTTTATTAATTACATTTGTTACAAGTTTTAATTATTTTAAAACTACAAATACTTATGTAGAAAATAATAGTAATAATCAAACTAAAATAACTAAAGGAATATCCATGAATTTAGAACAAACAGCAGGAGCTGGAGACTATAAACAAGTAACACAAAGTAGTTGGCCAACAGAAGGATATAAATTTAATGCCGAATTATCCAGATGTGAAAATGGTTCAACCTTAAGTTGGGATGATACAAAGAAAGCAGTGATAGTTTCAGGTAATTTGTCAGATAAATGTTATGTTTATTTTGACATTTATCAACCAACATTAGCTGAATATATAAAATCTCAATATACAGGAACCCAAGGGGATAATGCATTGTATTATCATAACTCCACTTTAACAAATGGAGCAGGAGATAATTCGTATAGATATGCCGGAGCAAATCCAAATAACTTTGTATGTTTTGGAAGTGATACAAGTCCATGTCCAACAGATAATTTGTATCGAATAATTGGAGTATTTGGAGAAAATTATCATGGAGTAACCGGAAAACAATTAGTAAAATTAATTAAATATGATTATATGACAACGGATGAATTAGGAACAGATGGGGATTATTCACAAACATACAAAGAATGGGGAATGGATAGTACGTATAAAGGAACATACGGAGATGGAGAAAGAATAGGTGTTTATTACTGGAATTATAAAGCAACAGGAAGTGCAACGAATACATGGAGTACAAGTTTGTTAAACAAAACAAATTTAAATACCAACTTCATCAATAATATAGGAACCACATGGGCAAATAAGATAGCTACAGTAACATGGAAAGTTGGAGGTAACATTTTTGTGAATATAGGTGATGTAGTGCCAGCAACAACATATCAAAATGAGATAGTAAATCCAGTAACAACAAATACAACTGATAATGCAACAACATATAGTGCAAAAATAGGTTTAATGTATGTTTCTGATTATGGATTTGCAGCAAGTCCAGATGCTTGGACATTAACAATGAGTTCATATAATAATACAACAGCCACAAATAATAATTGGATGTATATGGGTCTTTATGAATGGACCATTTCCCGTGATGCGGACCGTTCGGACCGTGCGTTCGATGTGGACTTCGGTGGTAACGTGAGCAACTTCAACGTGCACGGCAACTATGGCGTGCGGGCGTCCTTCAATCTTGAGTCTTCGGTAAGCTATGTATCGGGTTCGGGAAGTATGAGCGACCCGATTGTGATAAACTAATATACAAAATATATACTTTGGTTTGTCGGGTACCATCTTTAGAATTACAACGAGAGTATAATTAATTGATTTCAGTTATTGCTGAAAGCAAAATTGCGACGAAGGAGCAATTTTTAGTTATTTTAGTTTATCTAATTCTTGTTGCATTTTGTTTAGTGCATCTAGTAGGAAGTCTACTTCGTTTCGTTGGTTTTGGTTACTTTTGTGGTTCACATTATCTGTGTATGGGGAACCACCTTTTTTTGCTTTCTTGGAGTTTGAGTTGATGTTGTTATTTTCAATTCGTGACTCAATTAGTTGTTGTTGTGCTGCATGGGTTAATATGTATTGTCCCACAAGAATTAACCAGTTACCAATTGAGTTTTGTTCATTGGCATTATAGTCCCCGACGCAAGCATAACCAACTGCTACAGCAATGATTGAAAAAGTATGAGGATCTATTGAAGGAGGAAAATTAGTATTATGCATGTAATTTCCTCCTTTATTCATTAATAAATATATATGAAAATTTGCATTTTTAAATGAAATAATATATAATTAAATGGGTGAAGCAAATTATGCAAATTGAAAGTGTGAATGAACCAATTATTGCTGTAAGAAGAAGCCAATATCCTGGTGATAATAAGTCAGAGTTTCTTTTAGTGGGTAGAAGTAATGTTGGTAAAAGTAGTTTTATAAATACTTTGATTGAAAGAAAAAACTTTGCTAGAACTAGTAGTAAACCTGGTAAAACTCAAACATTAAATTTTTATTTAGTGAATGATGCATTTTATTTAGTTGATGTACCTGGTTATGGTTATGCAAGTGTTAGTAAAGATACTCAAAAAAAATTTGGTTTAATGATTGAAGAATATTTAAAATCTAGAGAAAATCTTAAACATGTATTTATGTTAGTAGACTACAGGCATAAACCAACTGAAGATGATGTTTTAATGTATGAATTTTTGAAGTATTATAACTTAGATATTACTATTGTAGCTACGAAGTATGATAAAGTAAGTAAAAATAGTAGAATTAAACAAGATAAATTAATTAAAGATACATTGAAGTTTGATGATAATGAATTTATAACATTTAGTACAGTTACTAAAAAAGGTAGAAGTGAAGTACTAAGTATACTTGAGGAAAAAATATGAAAAAAAAGAATGGTTTTTCATTAGTGGAAATATTGGCTGTTATTGTAATATTAAGTATAGTGGCTACGATGGCTACTTTTAGTGTTATGAAAACAAGAGAAAATTCTATGAAAAAATTACTTAATACAAAAATTGATGAATTGGAAGCAAGCGCCATTCTTTATGGGCAAGAGAACCAAGGTTCTCTTGAAGGTACATGTACTGTAGATAATGAAGAATATAAATTTTGTAAATTAGTAACTGTTAAAGAATTAATAGATGATGATTACTATACAACAAGTGAAGAAAATAGAAATAATAAGAAAGATTTAATAAATAATGTTACTAATAAAAGTATGTTATGTGATGAAATACAAATATATAAAAAGAATAATAGAGTATATGCTAAAGCAATAAATATTAAAAGTAATGATGAAAATAATGTATGTAATTTAGAATTATAGAAGGGAGGTAAATTATGCAAACAGTATGTTTAGTTGGTAAACCTAATGTTGGTAAAAGTAGTATATTTAATAGATTAATTAAAGAAAATAAATCTATTATAATGGATACACCAGGAGTTACTAGAGATAGAATATATGGTAAAGTAGAGTATAATAATAAAAGATTTCATTTAATTGATACAGGTGGTATTTCTTTGGGAGATGATGATTTTCAAAGAGATATACTTGCACAAGCAACTTTAGCAATTGATGAAGCAGATTTAGTTTTGTTTGTGGTAGATGGTATAGAAGATATTGATGCAAGTGATAGAAAGGTTGCAGAAATACTACATAGATCAAGTAAACCAGTTATTGTGGTTGTTAATAAACTAGATAATGATAAAAGAAAAGATAATTTATATAATTTTTATGAATTAGGTTTTAGTGAGTTAGTTGCTGTTAGTGCATCTCATAATATTGGTATTAATGAATTACTTAATACTATTACTAAAGATTTACCAGAAGAAGATATAATAGATGATGATACAATTAAATTTTCTATTATTGGGAGACCTAATGTTGGTAAAAGTAGTTTAATTAATGCTTTATTAAATGAAGATAGGGCTATAGTTAGTGATATTGCGGGTACAACTAGAGATGCAATTGATACTAAGTTTAAATATAATCATGAAGATATAACTGTTATTGATACGGCAGGTATGAGAAAAAAAGGTAAGATATATGAAAGTGTTGAAAAATATAGTTTAATCAGAAGTTTAAAAGCAATAGATAGAAGTGATGTTTGTGTTTTAGTAATTGATGCAGAGGTAGGTATTATTGAACATGATAAACATATAGCATCATATGCTTTAGATGCTGGCAAAGGAATTGTAATTTGTGTAAATAAATGGGATACAATAAATAATCCAGATAGTGATATAAGAAATTGGAAAGAAAAAATTAAGAATGAATTTCAATTTATTCCGTATGCTCATGTTGTATTTTTAAGTGCTAAAACTAAAAAGCGTGTAAGTACATTGATGCCTGAAGTAATAAATGCTTATAATAATAATAGAAAAGAAGTTAAAACTAGTTTACTTAATAATATTATTATGGAAGCAGTTAGTTTACATGAACCACCTTCTTATAAAGGAAAAAGACTTAAGATATATTTTGTAAGTCAAACTGGTAATTGTCCTCCAAAATTTACTTTTTCAGTAAATAATAAAGGTTTAGTTCATTTTAGTTATGAAAGATATTTAGAAAATCAAATTAGAAATAATATAGATTTTGATGGGACACCAATTATTTTGCAATTTAAAAATAAGAGTGAATAAAGGCATAAGTAATCGGCATTTATTGGACTAGCTCATATGATATAGTAAAGATTGATAAACCTTTAAAGGGGGTGATATCTTGACTATATCATTATCAGTTATAATAATGCTTGTAGCATATGTTTTTGGAGCAATTACAAAAATATTTATTGAGAATATTCCTAATAAATTTATTCCTATTCAAAATGTTGTGATTGGCATTTTAAGTGGAGTAGTATGTTATTTTCTTCATATAGATGATAACTTGCTTAATTCAATTGTTGTATGTATTATGTCTACGATGAGTGCAGGCGGAATAGCAGACTTAATTGAAACAAGAAAGCTACAAGATAATGAAACTAAAGGATAGATAAAAAGAGCACACATGCTTAATTGCATGTGTGTTTTTAAATAAAAAAATGTTTATTTGTGATAGTGAATATCCGAATAAACATATCAATAAAGAAACGGTAACATTCAACATACCAAAATCAAATGTTTCCTTTTTTAATATATGAGTTTTTAATTCATATATATTCATCTTATCATATTTTGAATGCAGTTTCAATAGGCCACATTTCATTACTTTATTATTTACATAAGGCCACATATTTGGTATAATTATTTCATGGAAACAATTGATAGTTGAGTGTTACTGAACCTGACATATTGACTTACCTCTCTATATGGGGGCTTTGGAATATATGAAAGGAGTTGGTACTTATCGTGATTAAACACTTTAAGAATTTTTTGATGAAACTTTTACGTTCATTAAAAAAATGTTTATTTGTGATAGTGAATATCCAAATAAACATCCAAATAAATAAACGGTAACATTCAACATCCTAAAATCAAATGTTTCCTTTTTTAATATATGAAAATCTGTTTCATATATTCTTATGTTATCATATTTATTTTAAAATTTCAAGTATTTTAAACTCTGATGGCTATGCCTTTTTTCTTTAATATGTATTTTCTTAACCAATCAACTGGAAAAACGCTTAAGGCTAGTGTTAAAACTAATAATAGTTCATTTGTTTTGAGTCCATATGTTCTAAAAATATCTCCACCATGATAAATGATCCAAAGTTGAGCAATAAATATGAAAGTGAAAACTGTGATGAATACTTTATTTTTACCTAAATTAGCAAAAGTATTAATTCTAACAGTTCGTGCATTAAATGCATTAAATATTCCCATGAAAATAAACATTGCAAAATAAGCAGTCATTAAATATTTATTATTTTCTCCATCTCTGATTAATTCTTTAAATATAGGTAGTTTTAAAAATAAAATACAAAGTAGGGCACAATAAATACCTGTCCAAATTATTTCACTATACATATATTTATTCATAATTGGAGTGTCTTTTTTCTTAGGCGGTTCTTCCATATATTCTATGAGTGGTGCTTCAAAAGAGAAAGCAACACCTGCGAATGTATCCATAATCATATTAAGCCATAACATTTGCACAATTGTAATCGGGGTTGTAACGCCGATAAAAGAACCAACTATTGATAAAACTAAGGCACACATATTAACTGTTAATTGATATATTATAAATTTTCTAATACTTTTAAATATTGTTCTTCCATAAAGAATAGCTTTACTTATTGATAAAATATTATTATCAAGAATTACAATATCTGCAGCTTCTTTAGCTACTTCTGTACCACTTCCCATAGCAAATCCTACATTTGCTTTTTTTAAAGCTGGGGCATCATTAACTCCATCTCCAGTCATACCCACAACTAAATCCATTGATTCTATTATGCTTACCATTCGGCTTTTATCTTGAGGTAGAGCTCTTGCAATAACAGCAATTTTACTTAAATTCTTTTTAATTTCATCATCATTCATTTGGGCTAACATATTACTATCTAAAACCATATTACTATTTATATCAATAAGACCAACCTCACGAGCAATAGATGTTGCAGTATCTATTGCATCCCCCGTTATCATAATAGGTTTTATTCCAGCACTTTTAATTAATTTAATTCCTTCTTTTGCTTCATCTCTTAATTCATCTTTTATATTTACAAAGCCTAAAAGAGTTAAATTGTCTTTATCTTTTCCATATGCAAATATAAGAACTCTACCAGAATTTCTAGTATACATATCTATTTTCTTTTCTATTAAACTTTTATTTATAAAACTTACTTCATTACCAAATGAATTTAGATATTTTTTACATTTAGATAATAATACTTCTCTAGCTCCTTTATAATATGTTATACCATTACTTATGGTAACACTACTATATTTATACTTACTGTCGAATGGTTCTTTTTTGATAACTCTTTCATTTATTACTTTATCATACTTTATAAATTCTAGTAGGGCACGATCGGTAGAATTACCTCCGATAATACCAGATTCACTTATTATACTTGCATTATTATAATAAAATGAATTATATATTACTTCATAATTCTTAATTTTTTTTAATTCACTAACATCTTTAAATACTTTGTTATCCGGAGTAACAAACTCAGTAACTTTTAAAACGCCTTTTGTAAGAGTACCGGTTTTATCTGTAAGAAGGACATTTAGGCTACCTGCAGTTTCTATACCTACGAGTTTTCTAACTAAAACATTATCTTTTAACATCTTTTTCATATTACTTGATAATACTAAAGTGATCATCATTGGTAAGCCTTCGGGAACTGCCACAACTATAATTGTAACCGATAAAGTAAGGGCATATAATAGATGATTAAACATAACACTAGGATTACTAATGGTGGCAATCATTAAGTCGGTATCAAAGTTGTTAGAAATTACAATACTTGCAAATAGATAAGAGATACTTGCAAGTATAGCTCCAGCATAACCAATTTTACTTATGGTTTTGGCAAGTCCTCGTAATTTTATTTTTAAAGGGCTTTCTGGAACGACTTCTTGTAATTCTTGAGATATTTTACCTAATATTGTTTTATCCCCAATGCATCTTACTAACATTTCAGCTTCGCCATTATATACAACTGAACCACGATATATACGATTTACATCACTTATAACTGGACCATTTTTGCTTACTTTTTTAGCTTCTTTTGTCTCTCCGTTTAAGGCAGATTCATCAACACTTAATGAACCTTTAACTAAATAACCATCAGCAGGAATTTTATCACCACTATTTAAAATGACAATGTCACCAACAACTATTTCTCCAGAAGGTATTTCAATTATTTTGCCATTTCTTCTAACTTTAGCTTTTGTTTTTAATTGCTCTTCTTGAAGTCTTGCAAATGCTTTTTCAGAACCATATTCACTAATACTAGATATAAATGAAGCTAAAAATATTGCTATTAAAATACCAATTGTTTCATACCAATCAAAATCACGAAAAAGTACTATAACTTTAATTCCTAATGCAATTAATAATATTTTGATAATAGGGTCTCCTAAAGACTCTAACAAAAGATGTAAAAAAGTATTTTTCTTTTGTTTAGTTATTTCGTTTGTACCATGTTCTTTTCTAGAAATAATTACCTCTTTTTCGCTTAAGCCCATATGCTTGTCCTCCCAAAATAAGTTTATGAGCCAAAATGTTTTTTAGAACAAAAATTATTGTATATTAAGGTTGTTTTGTATTATAATTAATTGGGTATTCTAAAATGAAATAAAATAATTTTATATTTTAATGTATATTT
>OHEP01001425.1_pt1 | contig 12358 bp, 9 predicted proteins | sample 1567271 | NCBI WGS metagenome assembly OHEP01 (sample SAMEA3879577, study PRJEB24766) | human gut metagenome | biome: human-associated habitat; feature: feces | place: USA | collected 1985/1987
CTCATCATTTGTGCTTTGACAATGGCAAGTTATATTATCGGAAAAATCCCTATGGGTCTGACGGCTATGCTCAGTATGTGCGCTTTTATTATTACCGGCTGTCTGGATCCCAAAACAGCATTAACCTATATCGGAAATGCCAATGGCGTGATGATTGTTGCCATGTTTGTAGTGGCAGCAGGCTTTACTCGTACTCAGTTCGTGAAGAAATGTGCTACCAGTGTGAATAAGATTGCAAAAGGTTCTTTGACCATGGTAATGCTGGGCTATGTTCTTGTTGCTGCCCTTCTGGCACAGTTCATTCAGAGTTCTGTTATTGTATTTGGAATTATGGCACCTATGATGATTGCTACCTGTGAGGAGATGAAGATCAATCCATCTAAGACTCTGTTCCCTCTGGCGATTGTCAGCATTGCTACCATTTCCGCTCTGCCTTTGGGCAGCGGCGCTACTCAGGCTGCTGAGCTTAACGGTTATCTGGAAGCTAATGCCTATACTGATTTTGTTGTAGCATTGACCGATCCCATGAAGGCACGTTTGCCCATGCTGATCGCAGTTATGATTTATTGTATTTTCTTTGCTGTAAAATTTGCTCCCAATGCACCTGTTGTTCGGACTACGGAAATGCAGGATCGTACAGATAATCGTGTACCCCTGACTCCTTTCAAAGAGAGAGCTGGTTATATCATCTTCATTCTGACGACGATTGCTCTGATTTTCCAGCGTAAAATTGGTATTGATACCTGGGTTATTTGTGTGTCCGGTGCTGTTGCTATGGTAGCTTTTGGTGTTCTGTCTGAGAAAGAAGCAATTGCTTCTATCAACTGGCCTATGGCATTTTTGTTGATTGGCTCATTTGCTATGGGCGGAGCCCTGACACAGACAGGAGCAGGTGAATTAGTAGGTGATATTCTGGCGAATATGGCCAATACCCTGAACAACCGTTATCTGATTGGTTTTGTTTTCTTTATTGTACCATTCCTGCTGACCCAGGTGATGATGAACCGGACAGTTATGATCGTGTTCATTCCGATTGCAATTCTGGCCTGCAAGTCCATGGGTGCAAACCCCATCGGAATTATGATTCTGGTACAGTCAGCCTGCCTGAGTTCTTTTATGACTCCTATGGCAACTCCAGCCGTTCCTATGTGTATGGCTTCAGGAGGATATGATCTGAAAAGCCTGATCAAGCAGTCCATAATTCCTGCAACGATCCTCTGTATTGTTTCTGTGTTCTGGATTATGACTGTATTCCCTCTGTTTTAATGATAAGGAGATAATATTATGCTGGAAGTAAAAACATTTCCTCAAAATCTGGCAGAGATTCAACCGGATCCTGCACATATCAGCAGATGTCTGTTTACCGGTCTGTTTGAAGAGACAGTAGATGTAAATGGAAAGCCCCGTAAATTTTATACATATTTGAAACCCGGTCTCTGCTATGTGCGCCCCTGTGTGTTTGTGATTCCTGATGATGATGAGAATACATTAAAATATCTGGAAGAGAGCTTCTGGATAGATTTTGCAAACAGGGCAGATGTATTTCTCTTTGTCCTGACTCCAGAGAATGACAAATGGAACCTGAATGGCGATGATGCGGATTATATGAACCGAGTTTATATGGAGGTTCAGTCTCGGAATTATTACGTCACGATTCAGGATACCATGTATGCTGCCGGTATCGGAACCGGTGCGGTTGTTGCGCAGCAGGCTGCCATGAAGATGACCAGCGAATGGGCAGGTCTTGCTACTTTTGGCGATTTGCTTCCTGAGGCGATGTATAACGTACAGTCTGTTCATAAAAGTGAGGATACAGGACGGGTGGAAATGGCTATTTCTGGAACAAAGGCCCCCCTTCCTGTTTGGATGGCATGGAGTAAGAATCAGGGTGCAAATGCGGAAGTTGCCGATTATTGGAAAGCGCAGAACTACGTTTCATTGGAGCGTTTTTCCAATGAAAACGCAGATGAGATTTACTTCCCCACGACAGTGTGGAAGAAGAGTCAGCTAAACGATCAGCTGATCAGTGAAGTACGCATTACCAATGGTTTCAATGGAAGGCTGACACAGGATTTTTGGGAGTCTGTCTGGAAGTATCTAAAGGAAGCTTTTCGCTACCGCAGCCGCGGTAAGATGCTCCGCCGTCGTAAAGAGCTTACAGACTTTGGCTTGGAAAAGCACACCATAGAACACGATGGCTTTACACGTCTTTGGTATGAATATGTTCCTGACAGTGTAAAAGACTGTACTGAGCCGGTTCCGCTGGTGACAGCTCAGCATGCCCGGGGCAGCAGTGCAGAATTTTATGTCTCTCTGTCCGATATGACCACCATTGCCGAGGAACGCGGCTTTATTGTAGTATTTCCAGAAGCTGCCTGTTATCAGCAGAAGCCGGGAGGAATTTGCAATATTCCATTGTGGAATGGCAGCTATCAGGGCAAAGATTTTGATGACACAGGCTTTATTTTGAAAATGATTGCTGACGTCAAGTCTCGCTATAGCATTGATAACAGCCGTGTTTATGCCTGCGGGCAGTCCAGTGGAGGAATGATGACCTCTGCATTGGGGCTGGCAGCCTCTAAAGAGTTTGCGGCTGTGGCTTGCAGTTCTGCACTGATTGATCCGGAACGAGAGGTACCTCAGCCGGAAGCTATTGATCCTGCTGTGCCATATCTGTTCCTGTTTGGTGAAAATGACTGGCTGGTAGCTGGAAGAGATGGCGGAGAACTGGAGTTTGGATGTAATTCGGATATTGCCAAGTTTGTTCGCCGGATGATGGAACTGTATCACCTGAATCCAAAGCCAATGGAGTACAGCAGCGGTGAGATCCATTTCTACGTGTATTGTAATGAGCAGAAGGTTCCGATGCTGACTGTTGGCAGGGTTTCCGGTATGTCTCATGCAATTTATCCCAGAGAATCCTGGATTATGTATGACGAATTTATGAGCAAATTTTCCCGGCGGGAAGATGGAACCCTGCTGTATATGGGGGAAGAGGTTCGCTAAGAGCCGTTTCCTGTATTCTTTTTTATCTCGGGCAAGGAGTGTTTCTCTTTGTCCGAGATAACGGACGATTAACAAATCCCTTTACTATAACTTTTATTGCGAGGTATTCGGGAGTATCCCAAAGTTAAAGAGGCACTTAATTCCATTCCTCTGCCAATAGGAAATCGCGAATGTTGCGGTGCTTGATCCCGTTTCTGCTCATGTCGAACTCGTCCAGAGAGACAACATATTTCGGGTAGTTATCGCGGATGTTATCATACGCACCGAACTCCCGCTGGACGGTCTCATCGGATGCCAACAGATAGGCAACCTGAACATACAGTTTCTCTCCGCGCTTGTCGCATACAAAGTCAACCTCCTTGTCTCCGGTTCTGCCGACTGTAACTTTATAGTCCCGACGCAGCAGCTCCAGATACACGATATTCTCCAAAATAAGGTTGATGTCACGCATATTGCCGCCGAAAACAGACTCCCGGATGCCATGGTCGGCAATATAATACTTCTCATTGGAAGCAAGGATCTGCTTTCCCTGCAAATCCTCACGCTTGACCTGATAGAACAAATAGGCGTCGCAGCAGTATTTGATGTAGTTTAAGATTGTTTCCGGTGCAACGCTGCGCTTCTCATTTTTGAGGAACTTCGCCAGAGAAGTAGCAGAGAAGGTCGTACCCACATTCGCAATCACATAAGTGATGATGCGCTCTAGCAAGTCAACATCACGGATCTTGTTCCGTTTCACAATGTCTTTGAGCTGAACAGAGTTGAACAGATCATGGAGGTACAGCTTGGAAGGAGCATCCTCGTATCGGATATTGGCAAGGTACGGCATACCGCCGGATAAAAGGTACTTCTGAAAGCATCTCTGGATCGACTCATCTGGTGAGATGGGACGGTACAGTTCCAGAAATTCTGCGAAGGAGAACGGATAAATGATGAACTCCACATAGCGTCCGCCGAGATAGGTGGAAAGCTCACCGGATAGGAGTTTTGCGTTTGATCCAGTGATATAGATGTCGCAGTCAAGCGACACACGGAGGGAGTTGATACACTTCTCCCAGTCTTTTACCTCCTGAATCTCATCAAAGAACAGATAGACCTTGCCAGAGGCGGATGCAGCTCTCTTGGTAATCTCATCATGCAGTGCCTTCGCGGTTTGCAGATGTGCGTAGTTCAAATCCTCAAAATTGATGGAGATGAATTGAGCAGGACTGACACCGGACTCCACAAGTTCCTCTTTTATAAGCTCCAGCATGACCGATTTACCGCACCGGCGAATACCGGTCATGACCTTTATCAGTTCCGTTCCGATAAATGGACGGATGCGCTTCATATACATTTCACGTTTAATCATGATAATTCGCCTCCTTGCCTTTGGCTGAGAATAGAATAGCACATTTACAGATGAAATTCAATGATTTACTCCTAATTTTATCAGTTATAACTGATAAAATCTATAATTCATCAAACTTTGACAGTTATAAAAAGGAACAGACGAAGCAAGTTCCAGGCATCATTTGCGAAAAAATCAGCGAATGCTGCATATCGCCCATTTACTCCACATAAAACATAATTTTTGTAATATATTCATCCTCATCTCCGGTAGAGAGATAATCATTGATTGCAAATTCGTAGGAATCTGAAATAATATGCAAATGCTTATTTCTGCAGTATTCTAGGATTCGTTCATATGCTTTCCCGATAGAAATATAAGTTCCTGTATGATAGGTAAATACACTTTTTCCGGCAGGAAGCTTGACAACGCCGGGAACGTGATCGATTTTTTCAATGGGAAGAAAGGCAAATGCCGCTTCGGTGTATCTGCCATTTAAAATATGCTCATAGGGAACGATTGCCCCGCTTTGAAAGAAGATGGGAAGCTGTTCCTTGAAGGAACGGACAAAGCACTCTTTTGTAGCGATACTGACGCTCTCCAAGGTGTGAGGAGAGGGAACCTCCTGGATCAGAATATACTGGCTTTTTACGTTTTCTAAGGCAATAATATCACTGCTGTTACGAATAGCGACTGCATGTTCCAGCTGCCGGCAGCGGTGTTCCACACGGTTTCTTATCATTTGCAGCTCCTGGATTTGCTGCTCAATGATAGTAAGCTGTTTGCGCAGTGTGACAATAGAATGGTCAATGGTGTAGTTTTCCATGTATGTCTTGATTTCATTCAGAGAAAATCCGATTTTTTTCATAATACAAATGGTATCTAAATAATCGAGCTGACTGGAACTGTAATATCGATACCCATTTTCCGGATCAACATAGGCAGGCGGAAACAGGCCGATTTTATCATAAAAAATTAAAGTCTGGCGTGAAATATTTTGTTGTTTTGACAGTTCTCCAATGGAAAATAGATTTTTCATAAAATACCCCTTGACTGTATAGTTGCTATATAGTTTATAACTATATCATAAAAGTATAAACCAATCAAGGAGGTTGTTTTTGTTGTTATCTTATATATCTGAGCTTTGGAACAAGGTGAAGGATGGGCTGACTGTCAAAAAAATATTGTTGATTATGCTTGGGGCAATGATATATACGTTTGGCGTTCACAATATCCATCAGCGAACAAATATTACAGAGGGCGGCGTTATTGGGCTGATGCTGCTTATCGAGCATTGGCTGCAAATGTCTCCGGCTTACATTACACCGGTTCTTGATCTTGCCTGCTATCTGCTGGCATTTAAGTTCCTCGGAGGAAATTTTATTAAGGTGTCTATTATTTCAACAATGTTTGTGTCAGGCTTTTACAAGATCTGGGAGCTGTTTCCCCCCATGCTTCCTGATTTATCAGAATATCCTTTACTCGCCGCTGTGTTAGGCGGTATTTTTGTGGGTGTCGGTGTGGGCCTGATTGTAAGGCAGGGCGGTTCCAGCGGGGGAGATGATGCGCTGGCATTGACAATTTCGCATACGCTTCGCTGGCGTTTGTCCCGGGCGTATTTATTTACGGATACGGTGGTTTTAGTATTATCTTTAACGTATATTCCTGTTGCGCGGATTGTTTTTTCACTGATTACTGTGAATCTTTCTTCTTTATTGATTGACTGGATCCAGGAGTATCGGAGTCGGGAAGAGACGGGGATTGAGAAGTGTTATGCTACAGAAGCTGTTGATACTGGCCGTGCGGGGAGACTATAAACGGAAGAGAATGATATTGCAGCATAGGAAAAATATTGGAAAATACCAGATACAGGGCGGGGACTTTCGTCCCCGCCCTGTGCATATAGAGAGAAATTAATGGTTTGATTCACCCTCCTGCGGGGTGGATTTTTTCTTTTTCCGGAAGAAGCATTTGGCATTGCCGGCTTTCCTTCTAAGGAGCCAGATAAGCAGAAGAATAAGGAGAACAGCCGGAACCCAGAAGGGCGCCAGGGTCAAAATACTGATAAGTAAATTGAGAAGAAGCTGTCCCATAGAAGCCAGATTGTTTTGAAAATCGCGGCTGATTCGCTGGGCGGCAGTCAGTGGCTTAGAGGGTGTCAGGCGGCTTTCATCTGCTTCATGAAGGGTTAGGTGAACGGTGCTGTATTCCACCTGATTGTTGTAAAGGCGAAGGCGTGCCTCCAGGGATTCCAGCTCATAACGGATCTCCGAAAGACGTTCTTCCAGAGCAATAACAGATTCCAGACTTTCTGCTTTTTCCAGCAGGGCCCAGATACGTTCCTGTTCAATTTCGAGAGATTTTTTTCGGCTTTCTACATCAGAATATTGAAGAGTAACATCCTCTGTGGTTTCAGATTGGCTGACAATATTACCGCTGGCCTGGGCGGCCTGGAGAAAGGCTTCCAGGTGTTTGGTGGGAATTCGGACAGTCATAGAAGCGTGGCGGAGAATCGGTTCTCCGGCGTAATTGAGACGGCTTCCGGTAACCTCAGACTGTTCTGTATAGCCTTCCAGAGCGGAGATTTTTTCATGGACAGACTGAAGGGAACTGTCAAAATCGGTTGTTTCCATGTCCAGCCATACGGTGCGGATCAGCTTTCTTCCGGTCTGTACCGGAGTGGGATGATTGCTTTCGTTTTGGGCAGCGGTGTCTGCAGCGGTTCCGAAGTCGGCGCTGCCATTTTCTTCAAGGGCGCCTTCTGGGGAATGGGAACCGGCAGCAGGGGCCGCGGCGGCGGCAGTCTCAGCTACAGTGACGCTTTTTTCCGATGAGGCTCCGCAGCCAGTCAGAGCTAGGGCCACGGCCAGAAAGAAAACCGGGAGACGAAGAAAGTCTGACGATCGAATTTTCATAATATACCTCCTCTTTGAAACAAACACACATATTTTCTAATGTAAGAATACCATGAAAAGATGGACAATTTCAATAAATGTTAAAAAGTGTAAGAAAAATTCATTTATTTTTAAGAGATGAGTTTACTTAAAGTTTTCAAATTTATGGTAGTGGTTTTTACCTGATACTTGTAAATTATTCATACAGAGAAGACAAACCAGGATGAAATCAGAAAGGAAAATTGAGTGGAAAGTAAAATCGTTTTGGAGAATATTGAGAAGGCATATGGGAAAGAAGCGCCTGTTATTGAAGGGTTAAATCTTGAAATTGGGGAAGGAAGCTTTACCGTATTGCTCGGTCCGTCCGGATGTGGAAAATCTACAACACTTCGCATGATTGCCGGACTTGAAGAGGAGACGGGAGGCACCTTATATATTGACGGGAAGGATATGAAGGAAGTGAAACCTGGCGACAGAGATATTGCAATGGTTTTTCAGAATTATGCTTTGTATCCGACCATGACTGTGAGGGAAAATATTGAATTTGGACTTAAAAATGCAGGGGTTGTAAAGAAAGAGAGGGAGGAACGTATTTGTGAAGTCAGCAGAGCGGTTGGACTGGAAGAATACTTAAATCGAAAACCCAGCGCTTTATCAGGAGGACAGCGTCAGAGGGTTGCTTTGGCAAGAGCAATGGTAAAAAAACCGGGAGTTTTTCTTATGGATGAACCTTTGTCTAATCTGGATGCCAAGCTGCGCTCACAGCTGCGGACAGATTTGATTGAGCTGCATAACCGGCTGGGCTCTACGTTTGTATATGTGACTCATGACCAGGTAGAGGCCATGTCTATGGGAACGCAGATTGTTTTGATGAATAAGGGAAAAATCATGCAGTGCGGGACTCCTCACACGATTTATCACGACCCGGATAATGTGTTTACAGCTCAGTTTATTGGAACACCGCCTATGAATATATTGAAACAGAATCAGGTTCATTATGAGCATTTGCCGGTTGAAAATGCCTGCTATCTTGGCTTTCGCCCGGAGTATGTAACCTTTTATGAGGATGTGCCGGATGAAAAACAAAAGGGATTGATAATTGACGGAAAGGTGATTACCCATGAAATGCTGGGCATAGAAACTCTGTATAAAATTGATACCTGTTATGGACGGATTCAGGCAAAAATTTTTGATGATAAGAAAGCTGTTGATGGGAATGTAAAGATGTTTATTCCTCACAATAGAATTCTGTATTTTGATGAGGAAGAACAGAGAATACGATAATTTTAAGCGAGAGGAAGGAGATTATGATGGATGCAGGCGTAATAAATAACAGAGTCAAACTGCAGTCAGAGCATGTGGAAATCGGCACTTTATGGAAGGAAGGAGTGAGGAAAGGGCTGCCCTATTTGATGATAGCTCCCGCAATGGCAGTCAGCCTTGTGTTTCTTGTATATCCGATATTATACATGTTTAAATTGGGATTTTATAAATGGAATATGGTTGGAGAAATGACATTCATCGGACTGGACAATTATGTGTCACTGATGACAGATCCGGAGTTTATGCAGGTGCTGAAAAATACTTGTCAGTTTTCTTTTTGGACAGTGGCAGGCTGCATTACACTGGGGATGATTTTTGCTCTTTATCTTAATAAAAATGCCAGATTTGAACGGCTTGTACAGGTGATTATGTTTACACCATATGTACTTCCTATGATTTCCATTGCCTTTATCTGGATGTGGATTATGGATGGAGATATTGGTCTCTTAAACTATATTTTGGGATTCTTTGGAATCGAAAAAATAAGGTGGCTGGACGATCCTCAAGTGGCAATGTATTCCCTGATTTTGGTTAATATCTGGAAGGGAGTTGGCTATTACACATTGATTATTTTATCTGCTCTTCAGAGTATTCCAAAGTATATTTATGAGGCAGCAGAGCTGGATCAGGCACATCCGGTTACGACATTTTTTAAGCTTACTCTTCCTATGTTGTCACCGACTTTATTCTTCCTCTCTATTACAGCTGTTATCAGTTCCTTTAAGGTTTTTGAAACAGTAAATGTGATGACTGCCGGAGGACCGCAGAATTCAACTACCAGCCTGGTATATTACATTTATCAGTATGGATTTCAGTTTTATAAGATCGGCTATGCATCTGCTGTTGGTGTAATTTTAATGATAATTGTAGGCATTTTTACCCTGGTATATTTTGGATGTCTGCAGAAAAAAGTTCACTATCAATAACATAAAATCATAGGAGACGGAGTATGAAATATATATCAAAAGCTGTCAGATTCATGATAAATCTGCTTTTGACAGCCATCTTTTTTGTTCCCCTTTACTGGATGGCATTAACGGCCTTTAAGACAGCGGCGCAGGCTCTTCAGTCGCCGCCAACATTCTGGGTAAGTGATCCTCAGTGGGAAAATTTTGCAAGGGCAATTGAGGTAATTCCATTTTTTCATTTTTTGAAAAATTCACTTATTGTAACAGTTGGAATTATGGTTTTGCAGATGGTGACTGTGATTCCCGCTGCATATGCGTTTGCCAGATATGAATTTTTTGGAAAGAAACTGTCTTTTGGAGTGATTCTGGCGACTATGATGATTCCCTCACAGCTGATTTTTCTTCCGGTATTTTTAATGCTGAGTAAGTGGGGGCTGATCAATACCTATTGGTCTCTGATTCTTCCGCAGGCTACCAGCGCATTTGCAATTTTTATGCTGCGGCAGAATTTTAAGCAGATTCCGGAAGAGCTGATTGAGGCGGCGCGGCTGGATAAAGCCGGAGAATTGAAAATCATCACGCATATTATGCTGCCCATTGCAAAACCAACGGTTATTATGCTGGGAATGCTGACATTTGTTGGAACCTGGAATGACTATTTCTGGCCGATGGTTTTGACGACAACGGATGCAGTACGGACACTTCCGGTTGGATTGACTATGCTGCGGAGTGTAGAAAATGGAGTATACCAGCACATTTTAATGGCTGGAAATGTACTGCTGATGGCGCCGATTATTTTTGTTTATACGATTGCCCAGAAGCAGATTATCAAAGGTTTTACTTATATGGGAGTAAAGTAAAAATCATAAAAATTTTCCCAAAACAGGGTTAATATAAAACAGCTAAAAGAGCGAAAAGAACAAATAAAGAGGAGAAGAAAATGAAAAATCAAAAGAGAATTTTAGGCGCAGCAGCAATGGCATGTATCGCTGCAGGAGCTTTGGCAGGATGCGGAAATTCCGGGACAGATAAGGCAGAAAGCAGCGCTGTTGTGTCCAGTGAGGCAGGAAAAAAGGAGGAGTCTGCGGCAGACGGAAATGTAACGGAATTAACCTACTGGTATTGCTGGACAGACAAAATTCAGGAAAATAATCTGGAGATGACAGAGTTATTTAATGAGACAGTAGGCAAGGAAAAGGGCATTCATGTTACAGCAGAATACCAGGGAACCTACGACGAGTGTCATCAGAAGCTTCAGGCAGCATTTGTTGCCAATGAGATGCCGGATGTCTCCGTTATGGAGATTAGCTCGATTCGCAGATTTGCTGAAAATGGGGTGATTGAACCATTAGATTCCTATATTGCGGCATCTGGAGTGGATATGACAGATTTTTACGATGCTCTGCTGTTAAACGGAGAGGTAGATGGTTCCTGTTATGGTCTTCCCTATTTAAGAAGCACTCCGATTATGTACTACAATAATTCTTTACTGAAGGAAGCTGGATACGACGGTGCAAATTTAAAGACCTGGGATGATTTGAAGGAAATGGCAACGGGTGTGCATGAAAAAACTGGAAAATACGGGATTTCTCAGTACAGTTATACCTGGACTTTGGATGCCTTTATGATTGAACATGGAAGCTCTATTTTAAATGACGATGAGACAGCTACCAATCTGAATTCAGAGGCAGGAAAAGAAGTAATTGGGTTTTATCGTGATTTGATTGATCAGGGTGTGGTACATGCTTTTAATAGTAATGAATCTGATAAAGTAACTGCAGATGTGCAGAATGAAGACACAGCTATCTGGTTTAGTTCTACCGGTGATTTAACGAAATTTGCATCTATCGCTAATGAGCTGGGCTTTGAACTGGGAGTAGGATTTATTCCTATGGATCAGTGCTACGGAACCCCTACCGGCGGCTGCAATCTGGTTATGATGAGCAAGATTCCCGACAAGAAAAAGGAAGCAGCCTGGGAGTTTATTAACTTTATGACTGACACAGAGCAGACAGTGAAATCTTCGATTAAAACTGGTTATTTACCAGCCAGAAAGAGTGCCGGAGAATCGGATACAATGAAGGCTTATTTTGAAGAAATGCCTATGGCTCGAGTAGCATTAGATCAGCTGGCTTATGCAAACCGTGCAGCATATTCCAATCCGAATTATACAGAAGCGACAGAGGCAATTAAGAGCGCTTTGGATGCTATTTATATCAATAATAGTGATATAGATACAACCCTGGCTGATATGGAAACAAAGGTAAATAAGATTTTAAATCAGTAGGTAATCATAAGGAGAAAAGAATGAAAAATAAGTTGATTATACTTTCAGCGGATGCCATGGTAACAGAGGATTTAGAACTGTTTTCCACTTTGCCAGGATATCAGAAATATTTGGACGGAGGATGCAGAATCAACCGTGTGGAGTCGATTTATCCAACGGTTACTTACCCCTGCCACACAACAATGATGACAGGGAATTATCCCAATCGTCATGGAGTCACCAGCAATTTTGTGCTGGCTTTGAACCAGAAACCAACACCTTGGAATCGTTATGCAGACGTGATCTGTTCACGGGATATTTTTACGGCATGCAAGGAAAAAGGCCTGACCACAGCTGCGGTGTTCTGGCCGGTAACGGGATGTCATAAGGATATTGATTATAAGATTCCGGAGTATGTTCCGGAAAATGGTGAAACGATAGAAGAAGCCTTTCAAAAGATGGGCTGTGATGAGGATATGATTCGGATTGTTGAGAAAAACAGTTCGATTCTGAAACATTGGGGACATCCCTATATTGATGAATTTATCATTGCCTGCGCCTGTGATATTCTGCGGGAGAAGCAGCCGGATGTGCTTTTGATTCACCCGGCCAATATTGACGGAGCCAGACA
>OHEP01001449.1_pt1 | contig 12197 bp, 7 predicted proteins | sample 1567271 | NCBI WGS metagenome assembly OHEP01 (sample SAMEA3879577, study PRJEB24766) | human gut metagenome | biome: human-associated habitat; feature: feces | place: USA | collected 1985/1987
GGTTGTTCAGCAGAATCATATTGATATCCACGTTGCGGCGGACGGCATGGATGAAATGGTTACCGCCAATGGCCAGACCGTCGCCGTCACCGGAAATCTGCCACACGGTGATATCCGGATTGGCCACCTTGAAGCCGGTGGCAATGGCGGCGGCACGTCCGTGAATCGTCTGCATGGCGTACGTATTCATATAATAAGGCAGACGGCTGGAGCAACCGATACCTGAAATCACGGCTGTCTCGTAGGGAGGCACTCCGATTTCGGCCATAGCCTTGTGCAAAGAAGCCAGAAAAAAATGGTCTCCTCACCCGGGACACCAACGCGGCAATCCCTTTTTATAATCTTTTGCTGTATATTCGCTCATTTTCTTTTATTCTTCTAAGTTTGACTATTTGTTGTAAATCTCGGTAAAGGCTGCCACCAACTCGCTCACGACAAAAGGCTGGCCTTTCACCTGATTGAACTGATAAGGCACAAAACCGTCTACTTTCATACGCAGATATGCGGCAAATTGCCCTAAGTTCTGCTCGGCTACCACGACTTTCTTATACCGCTTCAGCACTTCCGCCGTATTGGCAGGCAAGGGGTTCAGGTAAGAGAAATGAGCCAAAGCCACTTTCTTGCCTGTAGCCACCATTTCATCCATGGCCGAATGCAAATGGCCGTAAGTACCGCCAAAGCCTACTATCAGCAGTTCGGCATCGTCCACGCATCCCTGCACCTCCACATCAGGCACCGGAATTCGGGCCACTTTCTCTGCACGCAAACGACACATCTTGTCGTGGTTCTCGGGATCGGTGCTGATGGCTCCTGTCCGGCCGTCCTTCTCCAACCCGCCGAGAATATGCATATACCCTTCTTGTCCGGGTATGGCCCAGTAACGCACTTGCGTGTCGGGATTACGCATGTATGGCGTGTAGCTCCCGGCCATTTCCGGAGTGACGTAAGGGGGACAAATATCGGGATAATCGTTCAAATCGGGCAGTTTGAAAGCACCGGAACCGTTGGCCACAAAGGCATCGGTGAGCAACACCACCGGCGTCATGTGCTCCAAAGCCATCTTCGAGGCATAATAGGCCGCATCGAAACAATTCGTAGGCGAAGTGGCTGCAATGACCGGCATCGGCGATTCGCCGTTGCGTCCGAAAAGGGCTTGCAACAAATCCGTCTGCTCGCTCTTCGTGGGCAAGCCCGTGGACGGGCCTCCGCGCTGCACGTTCAGTATTACCAACGGCAATTCCGTAATCACGGCCAGATTCATGGCTTCCGATTTCAAACATACGCCGGGTCCCGAAGTAGAAGTCACTGCCAATGCACCGGCAAAGGAAGCACCGATGGAAGAGGCACAACCGGCAATCTCATCCTCGCACTGTACTGTGGTCACGCCCAAACTTTTATGTTTGGACAATTCATGCAGCACGTCCGTAGCCGGCGTAATGGGATACGACCCCAAGAAAAGCCGCTTGCCGGCTTTCTCAGCCGCAGCGATAAATCCGTATGCAGTAGCCTTATTGCCCATGATGTCCATATACTTACCGGGCTTTTTCGTCTTGGATTCCACTTTATAAGTATGTGCCACAGAAGCATGCGTATTTGCCCCGTAATCATATCCGGCCTGGATAACCTTTATATTGGCTTCTGCCACGGCGGGCTTTTTGGCAAACTTCTCACGCAACATATTGAACGCTATCTCCAGGTCACGGTTGAACAACCAGCACACCAGTCCGAGCGCAAACATGTTACGGCATTTCAAAATAGCTTTGTTGTCCATACCCGAGTCAGCCAGACAGACTTTGACCATCTGGGTGATAGGGGCAGCAATCACATCGTTTTTGATGCCCAACTCCTCTATCGGATTATCCGTCGTGAAAGCGGCCTTCTGCAAATCTTTGGCCTGGAAACAATCGGTGTCGATAATAATACATGCTGTAGATTTGGCATATCTGTACTGGGTCTTTAATGCTGCCGCATTCATCGCCACCAACACATCGCACTTATCGCCCGGTGTGTACACGCGTTGGGCACCAATGTGTACCTGGAAACCGGAAACTCCTGTCAACGACCCCTGCGGAGCACGGATATCAGCCGGATAATCGGGAAACGTACAAATGTCATTTCCTACCGTCGCCGAGACCGTAGAGAAAATATTCCCGGCCAACTGCATACCGTCGCCGGAATCACCAGAGAAACGGACCACTACCTGGTCCAGCTCTTTTACTTCTAATCTATCAGCCATACTTTTTGTAGCATTTATATGATTACTGTATATTCTTTCTACCTTAGGAATGCAAATATCGCAAAGATATGTTTAAAAACAAAATATTTTGCTGTTAAAAGCATTCCGGAATACAGATTATACTATAAAATCGTAATCTAAAAGCTTATTTATATAGCATTTCATCGTGCTTCTCTCACTTTTCAAAAGCATAAAGTTCGCAAAAGCACAGGAAAATGCATAAATATGCAAAGAGAGAAAGGCCGAGCCTTTCCCTCTATCTTATGAAAGTTTTGTCCCAAGTATTCGACTTTTTAAGCAGAAACTGTTAACTTTGCAAAACAGAAAGAGCCCCTGTAGTTCAATGGATAGAACTACGGTTTCCTAAACCGCCAATCCGGGTTCGATTCCCGGCGGGGGTACACGGTCTATTTCAAGGTAAAAGCTTGTGTTCCGGCTTTCACTTTGTATTTCTTCCCATTCACTTTCAATACATATTCCTTATCAGACACCACGCGTACGGTATCCCCGTCCGCCACGATGTCAGTATGCACATCGCCGAACCTCAAATTCCGGATACCTTGCTCGCCCCAACCTGTCTTACGCCATTCCACGAGCCGAGCCGTGGCATCTATATTATAAAACCCCAACACGTTCTCAATAAACAAAGAAATAGGCCCCAGGGCAGACCATCCGCAAAAGTCTTGAGCCACCAACGTCAAATTCTCACCGTCCACCCGCTGTCCGGGACGAGCTGCCGACGGAGAATAACATTCCCAAATGGAGTGGGGCTCGAAAGTCTTATAGGTTTCGGACATTTGCGCCAACAAACGGCGCGCATTCTCATGTGCCACATCATGATAACCGTAAGTCTCAAGTGCCTTGGTTGACATGTAAGCCAAAGGCAACCATACACCGCCCCTCCAATAATCTCCTACCGTCCCATTGTAGTCTGCGTCACTCCGCGACACGGACGGCCAAGGGTATTGACCACCGAACTCATCCTCGTCCTGTGCATATTCCACCAAACGCGCCGCTTGTTTCCGCCCCGGAACTTCTGCCAACATAGCCCAATACACAGCCGGTGTCCGCACTTTCACAAAGTCGCCCGTGGCCTCCTCTATGTCATAATAAAAACCATCCTCCGCATCCCAATAATACTTATTGAGCAAGTCCTTCTTCACTGCATACTCCCCGGCAAACTCCTTGGCCGTAGACGAGTCGTCCAAGACCTCGGCAATCCTTTCGATATAAAGTGCAGCCAAAGCCTGTTGGGCCAAGGCATCCATCCACAGCATCTCCCCGTTGCATCCCCGGCCACGCGGAGTATTGTCCATACCGCTCTGCACGTCGCCCCACAAATACCCTTTCTCCCTCCGTTCCAACATGACCGGCATCTTGGAAAAACGGCTACCGCCCCTCTTCAGTTTCTCAAACCAATAAAAATGGCGTTGTAGGTAACGATTGTCCTCTAACACATATTCCAAACGCCTTTTGTCGCCCGTCATCTTATAGTACTCATACTCCACCCACGCGAAAAAAGGAGGGTTGTCCGGATGCCAAATCTTTAAAGAGACCGGCTCTCCGTCCAATATCGTCTTATAGAAGTTATCCAAACTCTGTATGCCAGGGAATAGCGAAGGCGCATAGCGACAAAAAAGCACCATGAACTCGGTATCCCAAATCCAAATCGTGTCATCCCACAGGTTCTCATCCATATAGGGCGACTGGGGAATCCCGTTCTGATGTTTCACCCGCCCCCAGGCCAAATCCCAAGCTGCCCAATATAAATCCACCAAACCCGGTTCGGGGGAATAAACCGGTTGGGGCAACAAAGACTTGTCCAACCCTCTTCCGGTTTCAGGCTTGGCCTGCACACCCACTGCCATAACGGACAAAAGGATACCGGAAAACAAAACACTCTTTAATCCCATCATATCACATCTTTTATTTTGAAGACAAAGAAACCGCCCTTCCGGAACATTACCAAAAAGCTTTGCACCAAAAACAGACGGATATACTCCAGTATCATATACTGAAGAGAGTCCGGGCACAAAACAATACAGGGCAAGCCTAAGCCTGCCCTGCATCCAAACAACTTATAAACGAATTCTTTATTTCATTTCCGAATCGTTCTCCTTGATGCGTTGCCCCATAGTCAGGAAAGCTACCGGAGCCGCCATGAAGATGGAAGAACAGGTTCCGATTACCACACCGAGAATCATGGCAAAAGCAAAACTGCGGATACTTTCTCCACCCAAGAAGAAGATACACAACAATACGACTAACGTGGTCAACGAAGTATTGATGGTACGCGTCAATGTCGTATTCAAAGAATCATTGAACAAACGCTGACGGTCGCGGTTCGGATACAGATGGAGGAACTCGCGGATACGGTCGAATACTACCACCTTATCATTAATAGAATAACCGATAGCCGTCAAAATCGCACCGATAAAGGTTTGGTCGATTTCCAAAGAGAATGGCACCCATCCCCAACAAATCGAATACGCTCCGATAATCAACAAGGTATCTACCGTCAAGGCCACAACAGCACCGACCGAGAAAGCCACATTGCGGAAACGCAACAATATGTAAAGGAAGATAGCTATCAAGGCCAATACCACAGAAACAATAGCCCCGTAGGTTATGTCTTCTGCCACGGAAGGACCTACCTTTTCCGAACTGATAATAGAACCTCCGGCACGCTCGTCGCGGTTGATGAAAGTTTGCAAATCCAAATCCGAAGCCAACAAACCGCCGCCTTTGAGCGTTTCGAACAGCGTTGCTTCTATTTCGGAATCCACCTCCGTACCTTCTTCGTCAATCCGATAGTTTGTGGATATACGTACCGTCTGATGGTCTGTCCCCAAGGCTATAACCTGGATATTGGCATCCCCGAACTTGTTTTGCAACAAGGTGCGGACAGTTTCCGGCTCCACCTGCTTTTCGAACACAACTACGAAGTTACGTCCGCCGGTGAAATCAATACCTTTGCTCAAACCGCGTACAAACAAAGATGCGATACCTACCACCAACAAGACCCCGAATATCGTGAAGGATTTCTTATAAGAGCTCATGAACTTGTAATGTGTATCATGCAAGAACTTACGTGAAAGAGACGTCGTAAACGTCAAGTTCATCCATTTCTCCTTGTTCAGGAAGTGCTCGTACACGATACGGGTCAGATATACAGCCGTAAAGAAGGATACCAAAATACCGATAATCAACGTCGTGGCAAATCCACGGATAGGACCTGTTCCGAAATTATACAGGATGATACCCGTAATGATAGAAGTCAAGTTGGAGTCGAAGATGGCCGAGAATGCATTGGAATAACCGTCCGAGAGAGCCGCACGCACAGTCTTACCCGCACGCAACTCTTCTTTGGTACGTTCATATATCAACACGTTCGCATCTACCGCCATACCCAAAGAAAGCACCATACCGGCAATACCGGACATGGTCAATGCAGCCTGGAATGAAGTCAAAACCCCCAACGTAAAGAAGAAGTTCAATATCAAAGCACCATTGGCTACCATACCAGGAATAAGACCATACATGCCACACATATAGATCATCAACAGGATGAAAGCTATCACAAATGAAGTAATACCTTGGTTGATGGACTCTTGTCCCAACGTAGGACCTACAAACTGTTCGGAAACGATATGTGCAGGAGCCGGCATCTTACCCGTGTTCAGCACGTTGGCAAGGTCACGCGTATCTTCGAGCGTGAAATGTCCCGTAATAGAGGAAACACCACCGGTAATCTCATTCTGCACCGTAGGAGCACTATATACATATCCGTCGAGCACAATGGCGATGGCGCGCTTCACATTTTTCTTGGTCAAAGCTGCCCAACGACGGGCACCATCGGAATTCATCGTCATGCTTACGCACGGACGGCCATTCTGTTCGTAATCATCCTTAGCTTCTGTCACGACATCACCTTCCAAAGGCGCACGACCATTGCGTTCCGTAATCTTAATCGCATATAACTCGAAAATGTCTCCCATATTACCACTGCCTACAGGCTTCACTCCCCAATAAAGTTTCAGGTCACTGGGCAAGACTTCTTTTGCCACGGCAGAAGTGATATAGCGATTGACGGTAGCCGTATCACGCCAACTGGCATAACCCACTACACATCCCATAGGGCCTTGAGCAAATTGCAGCACAGAAGCCAAAGGATGGTTCTTCATAGCCTGTTCGTCCACAGCAGCCCCAGCCTTCTCTGCCGGAGTTCCGCTATTTCCCTTCAGAGCCGCAGCCAAATCCTTCACAGGAGCTTTCTTCGTAGAATCCGTAGCGTCCACTTTTTCAGCCGGTGTCAATTCAGCCATTGCCGTAGTGTCTGCCTTAACCGTATCGTTTTCTGCAATCGCAGCATGCTCTGCCGCCAAACGTGTATCCAATGTAGCCAGGAATGGGATAATCTCTTCCGTATTATAGGTTTCCCAAAACTCCAGATTTGCACTACCTTGCAACAATTTACGCACACGTTCCGGTTCTTTCACACCCGGCATCTCCACCATAATACGCCCCATCTGTCCTTCCAATGTCTGGATATTGGGCTGTACCACACCGAAACGGTCGATACGTGTACGGAGCACATTATAAGAATTGTCGATGGCAGACTGCACTTCGGCACGCAACACTTTCTCTACTTCAGAGTCGGAACTCTTGGTCGTTACTTTACCTTTCAACTGCTGCGTAGCAAACAATTCCGCCAAATTTCCATCCGGCGCCAATGCTTTGTACTCTTTCACAAATAAGGTAATAAAATCACTCTGGCTATTCTTAGCCCCTTCCGCAGCCTTCGCTACCGCCTTGTTGAATGCCGGGTCTTCTTTATGGTCGGCCAAAGCCTTTACCACTTCAGGAACAGACACCTCCAGAATGACATTCATACCACCTTTCAGGTCCAAACCCAGACTAATCTCCATTTCGCGACAGTCCTTCAGCGAATAAGCGCCCAACCACACCGGATTGTTCATCACGGAATCCAGATAGTGTGCGCCGGCTTCCTCTCCTTGCGTTTTCGTAATCTCATCCACCTTATTCATTTGATAAGTAGTTACAAATGAAAAAGATAAATAGAACACGCACACAAGGGTCAACAGTAAAGCGAAAACTTTAACAAATCCTTTGTTTTGCATTTTAATTTATTATTATGATGTTATTATTTAATAGCTAATCAGACTACAAAGGCGCAAATATAACGTTTTTTTCACATTAACGCCGCAAGTTAACAGATTTATTTATGCCCTAATCCTCTTTTTTGTGTTTTTTCAAGTAAGTAATCATCGGATAATGGTCAGACCACGGAGCTGTCTTGTCCACATGCGTCTCGTATGTCTGCCAATAGTCGGAAACGAAGATATGATCGATGCGAAAATAGAATCCTTTCTGATTATAAGACAAGCCCAGTCCGTTACCCGATTGACGGAATGCACTTTTCAACCGGGAAGACAGGCGATGGCAAGAATAGGATATGGGAGAGTCATTCAAATCACCGCAGACAATCACAGCCCTTCTCCCTGATTTTTCGACATAGTTCAAAACCGAATCAACTTGCGGTCCACGCAAACGACTCGCCCCGGCCATCTTCCGAACCAGTTCTCTGGAATTACTTTCCGCATGCCCATTCTCCGGATCTTTAATGATTTCCTTATATTTCATCTTATCCTCTGGTGTCAGCTTATAAGACTCCAAATGGTTATTCACCAACAATACAGTATCCTGACCGTATAGTAATTCTACGGCAAGACTGCCATTGGTCGTACTTTCATAGGCTATCCGATGTACGGACAATATAGGCAAACTACTATAGACGAATTGAGGCTCAGCCTTTCCATCATGCAGACGACGAATATGATAACCTGCCTTCGCCATGATGCTATCCACATACTCAGATTTAAGATTCTTAGGTGCTACTCCTTCCTGAAGACAGATAATGTCGGCCTCAGAAGCCACAAGATAATCCAAGATCGGGTACCGTCCTTCTGCATTCTTCTCTCCCCGGGCAAGGAACTCTGTATTATAAGTAAGCAATTTAAGCGCGTCTTCCGGGCGCTTCTCAGGCCAGTTCACCGGACAATAGTCATATATATAGGAAACAGACAGCAACATTCCGACAAAAGGCAACCAAACGTAACGAATGGAAAAAACCAGCCAAAAAAAGATAAAAGCTATATTAAGCAATAATAGCAGCGGAAATCCCAACCCGAATAGAGCCGCATGAGAATGAACCGCCGGATTCAATCCGGAACTCAGTCCGCAGGCCCACAACATGAAAGCCGCCATTATGTTTGCACCGATTGACAACTGTATCAATATACGTTTCAATGTATTCATCTTCAACGCTGACTGGCATCAAACAACTTACGTTTTTCTTCCTCTGTCAAACTTGTGTATCCGGATTTACGTACCTTCTCTAAAATATGGTCTATCTCTTCCGCCTCTGCCTTTTTACGAGCGTTATACTCATAATCATCCTTTCGCTCCCCCATAGAGACATTCATTTTAGGCTTCCGATAAGAAGAAAACCGGTCTCGTCCTCCGGCAAACCATTTCTTCAAGCGTTCCGCAGCGGATGTCCGATTGCCATAATATCCTCCACCGCTGTTTCTCCTCCAATACAAGATGAGCAACAAACCGAATATCATTCCTCCGAGATGGGCGAAATGAGCGACTCCGTCACCGGAGTTCCCCAAAGCGGAAAGCAACTCTATGACGGCATAACCTATCACAAAAAACTTAGCTTTAATAGGTACGGGAAGCGGAAAAATAAACAGGCGTTCATTAGGAAACGACATGCCGAAAGCCAACAAAATTCCATAGACTGCACCAGAGGCTCCGATAGTGGTCCAACGATTCAAATAGTCGCCCATGGAAATCACGGTATAGCCGATATTAACCGTATCGTACGCTCCCAAGCCTTGCCACAGATACTGTATATATTGCACTCCTTCCTGAACCAAACCGGCACCCAAGCCGCACACGACATAATAAAGCAAGAAGCGACGACCGCCCCAATAAGACTCCATCACCCGACCGAACATCCACACGGCGAACATATTAAAAAGGATATGCGTGACGCCACCGTGCATGAACATATACGTAAAGAACTGGTAGAAGTTGAAATCGGGAGCTAAAAAGAAGTGTAGTCCCAGCAAATTATCCAAATCCACACCATAGCGCACTGCTACCAATTTAGCCAAGAAGAACAAAAGATTGATTATAATCAGATTCTTCGTTACGGGAGGCATATTCATCATATTCACACTCTATTTTCATTATTCATTGAGACCGCAAAAATACTAATTTTATTCCATTTCATTTTAAATAATCCCTTCAAGCTTGTGCTTTTTCATAAAAAGAAATATTTTTTCAATGAAAAAGTTTGTTTTAACGGCTAATTTACATACATTTGCATGATAGGATACAAAATAAGCGAATTATTATCTACTAAATTATTTCATCAAATGAACAAAACAGAACTTATCAACGCCATTGCAGAGAACGCAGGCTTGAACAAGGCAGATGCCAAGAAAGCTTTAGACGCAACAATCAGTGCTATCTCTGAAGCATTAAAGAAGGGTGACAAAATCGCACTTGTAGGTTTCGGAACATTCTCCGTGAATGAAAGACCGGCCCGCACGGGTATTAACCCCAGAACGAAAGAGCAAATCACCATTGCAGCCAAGAAAATAGCTAAATTCAAAGCTGGTGCGGAATTAGCTGACGCACTCCAGTAATCAGAATAAATCTATTATGCGGAAAAAAGGGAGAAGCAAACTTTTGCTTCTCCCTTTTATTATGTATCTTTGCAGCCTGAATGATAAGGTAAAAACAAGGTTATGGAGATAGAAAATAAAATCGTATCAGCCGTAGTTCTCGGCATCAAAACTTTATACGGACAGGACATAGCTCCCGAAACGGTGCAACTCCAAAAGACGAAAAAAGAATTTGCAGGGCACCTGACATTAGTCGTTTTCCCTTTTTTAAAAATATCTCGTAAGAAACCGGAAGACACAGCCCAGGAGATTGGTCATTTCCTGAAAACGGAAATCCCTTCCGTCGTAGCCGATTTCAATGCCGTCAAAGGCTTTCTGAACCTTGTAATCGCTCCGGCCAGTTGGATCGGTCTGCTCACCGATATCCATCAAGATGCACAGTTCGGCCTGGCCGAAGCGACCGACCATTCGCCGTTAGTCATGATAGAATACTCTTCCCCCAACACCAACAAGCCTTTGCATTTGGGACATGTCCGCAACAATCTGTTAGGATGCGCTTTGGCCAACATCATGGCAGCCAATGGCAATCGCGTGGTGAAGACCAATATCGTGAACGACCGCGGCATACATATCTGCAAAAGCATGTTGGCGTGGTTGAAATACGGGAACGGTGCCACTCCGGAAAGTACCGGCATTAAAGGCGACCACCTCATCGGAGACTACTATGTGGCTTTTGACAAACACTATAAAGAACAAATCAAGGAGCTTATGGAAGAAGGTATGAGCGAGGAGGAAGCCAAAAATGAAGCCCCGCTCATCAAGGAAGCCCGCGAAATGTTGGTAAAATGGGAAAACAATGATCCGGAAGTCCGCGCCCTTTGGCGTAAAATGAACGAATGGGTCTATGCCGGCTTCGATGTCACCTATAAAGCCCTTGGCGTAAGTTTCGACAAGATATATTATGAATCGGAGACTTATCTCGAAGGTAAAGAGAAAGTTTTGGAAGGGCTTGACAAAGGACTGTTTTTCCGCAAAGAAGACGGTTCCGTATGGGCCGACCTGACTCCGGAAGGATTGGACGAGAAACTTCTGCTCCGTTCCGACGGAACATCCGTCTACATGACACAAGATATCGGAACTGCCAAATTGCGTTTCGACGACTATCCTATCAACAAAATGATCTATGTGGTAGGAAACGAGCAGAACTACCATTTCCAGGTATTGTCCATCCTGTTGGATAAATTGGGTTTTGAATTCGGCAAAGGCCTTGTACATTTCTCTTACGGCATGGTCGAACTGCCGGAAGGCAAGATGAAGAGCCGCGAAGGAACGGTTGTCGATGCAGACGACCTGATGGAAGAGATGGTGGGTACAGCCCGCGAAATCTCGCAGGAACTGGGCAAAGTGGACGAAATGACACCGGAAGAAGCCGAAAACATCGCCCGCATGGTCGGCCTCGGTTCCTTGAAGTACTTCATCCTGAAGGTGGACCCGCGCAAGAACATGACTTTCAACCCGAAGGAATCGATCGATTTCAACGGTAATACCGGCCCGTTCATCCAATACACATATGCCCGTATCCGTTCCGTTCTGCGTAAAGCTGCCGAACAGGGCATCGTTTTACCCGAACAACTGCCGACAACGACTACCATATCCGAGAAGGAAGAAAACCTGATCCAGATGATAGCCGACTACGCTTCCGTCGTTCGCGAAGCAGGAAAGGAATACAGCCCCGCCCTCATCGCCAACTATACTTATGACCTGGTAAAAGAATACAACCAATTCTATCACGATTTCTCCATCCTCCGCGAAGAGAATGAAGAAGTAAAAGAGTTCCGCCTTGTCCTCTCCGCCAACGTAGCCAAGATTGTCAAATCGGCCATGTCATTGTTGGGAATCGAGGTTCCGGAGAGAATGTAAGAAACGGATCATGAATATAGACCAACAGACAAACGATGCTCTCCTGCGATTTCAGCGTAATGAAGTCACAGAGAGCATTGTTTTTATACAAAGCTGGCGGCAATCGAGAAAGATTCGGACAAGAAGAATGTGCTGGCCCGTATATTAGCACTACTTTTGCCATCAAGCTAATGGAAAGTAGCGAGGAAGGTGCAAAGATATGCCAACAATAAAAAAATTTGAAAAACAACTATCATACCATCATGTTTCTTGTGTGAAGATTGAATATCATAACATGCAGATATGATAGTTTCCTTTTTAACTATCATGCAACTATCATA
>OHEP01001456.1_pt1 | contig 12159 bp, 9 predicted proteins | sample 1567271 | NCBI WGS metagenome assembly OHEP01 (sample SAMEA3879577, study PRJEB24766) | human gut metagenome | biome: human-associated habitat; feature: feces | place: USA | collected 1985/1987
ATACTCCAATGCGTGATTCTTGCACATCTTAAACATTTCTTTTTTTCCTGCCCATTCAAAAAAGTCTTTATACACTTGAATATCATTATTTCCTTCAAACATTCCCTTTATTTCTTTTTTCAGCAGATTCTTTTCCGTGGTAGTGACTGTGAAGTTATATTTTACGGTCATCATCTCCAGAATATACTCGGTCATCGCTTCAAAACGTCGGCGCATAGGGTAGCGATTGAAACGTTTGAATTGTTCTTCGATATATCCGGCCGGAATTGTGATGTATTTGGTCAATCTTACATCTGTTGCTTTGAAGCAGGTGTTCTCCATGTACAGGATAAATTTATCGAGCAGAAAAATAAATTCAAATGAATTTTTGTATTTTATCCTTTCAATAAATTCTCGGGTAGGCTTTTCCAGTAACTCTGTTACTTGTTCATAGGAATTTTGATATTTGTATCTGTTGTCGAGCACTTCCGAAAGGATATATTCCATGCTGGTTTCTGGTACACTCTCTTCTCCGAGCTCCGGAAGTACATTGGAGATGTAGTTACCAAAAACTTTATTCGGGGAAATTATCAATATGTTTTTTGAAGAAACATTTCCTTTTTGCGTATAGAGAAGGTAGGCGATGCGATGCAGGGCAATGGATGTTTTACCGGAACCTGCCACTCCCTGTATAATGAGTATGCGGGAGTTTTCGTTATGGATAATCCGGTTCTGTTCTCGTTGGATAGTAGTAACGATGTTTTTCATCTTATCATCGGTGTTGGCACTAAGCTCCTTTTGCAGAATATCATCGTGAATGGTCAGGGAGCTTTCGATCATGTATTCCATTTTTCCTTTGCGTATGCGATATTGACGTTTGAGCAAGACCTTTCCGCTTATTTCTCCCGTTGGTGAAGAATAAGTGGCTTCGCCTGATTCATGATCGTAAAAAATACTCGAGATGGGGGCTCTCCAATCGTATATCAGATTGACTTTCCGATGTGAATCGTAAAATGTATGTATGCCTATATAAATAGGAGTCGTTTTACTGTTTTCTTTATTCTCTTTGAAATCTATTCGTCCGAAGTAGGGAATATCCAGCAATTTACTCAATCGCCTACGTTTGTCGATTACATTCTCGCCTAATGCGAAATGGTTTAGAATGCTTTCACGCATGGAACGGATTTCATGCGGATCGATATCTTTGTTGGACCATAAATAGTCCTTGTATTCCTGCAAGGTGTCTACATGGTCTTTAACAGATTGGTCAGTGTTATTTATCGTTTGATTTAGTATACCGATAGAACGTGACGAGCTTGACAAATTGCTCAGAGAGCTTGTTAAAAAGGTCAATGACGGCGACCAATTTGTTTATATGCAGGTTACTCGTGGAAATGGGCTTCGTGGTCACATTTATCCTGAAAATATGCAGGGCAATTTATGGATTACACTTACGCCTTGCCATGTTGCGGATACATATAAGCCGATTGATGTTATTACGTATGAGGACAAAAGATTTTATTATTGCAATTGCAAAACACTTAATCTTATTCCGTCTTGCCTTGCCGCTACCGCTGCTGACAGAGCAGGTTGCCAAGAAGCAATTTTCCACAGAGGAAACATTGTTACGGAGTGTGCACACTCTAATGTTTCTATTTTTAAGGACGGTAAGGTTATTACTCACCAGCTTGACGATATGGTTCTTCCGGGAACAGCAAGGATAAGGCTTCTTGCTTTTGCGAAAAAGCTTGGATACGATGTTGAAGAAAGAGATTACACTCTTGATGAATTAATGTCGGCAGATGAAATTGTTGTTCATTCAACAGGTTCTTTCTGCATTCCGGTTAAAACCGTTGACGGCAAAAAAGTAGGCGGAAAAGCGCCTGAAATGTTGAAAGCAATTCAAGACGCTTTAGTTAAAGATTTTGAGGAGCAGTGCAAATAATAATGAATAAAACCGAGCTTACCAAACTTAATGTCGGATACAATCTTGATTGGCTTATGAACCTTGACCCGAGAGGTTACGGCGTTTGCAGAATTCTCTACGACGGGGCAATCAAATATACAGGAAAGCCCTTGTCGCTCAATGGGGCAGAGGGACTTGTGAAGAATATTAAAAAGGGCGAAAAGGTGTTTATTTTAACGGGATTTATTCTTCTCCCTTGGAATGAGGCAGAGACTGACGGAATTATCTCATCTACCGTTTTTGCCAGATTTGTTATAAGGGCATTTGGCGCAAAGCCTGTTATGTTAGTGCCTGAGCAATGCGAAAAAGCCATTAAGGCTATGAGCGAGGTTTTAGGTGTCGATATTACTTATGACATTGACAATATACCCGATAACACCATTTGCATTGTTTCATTTACTAAGGATAAGAGCAAGGAAGAGGAACAAACGCAAGAAATACTTTCTCACGGCTTGCCGTGCGCTGTTATTTCTAATGAAGCACCCGGCAGAAACAAAAACGGATATTATCATAATGCAGTAGGTGTAAACACAACCGATATTGAGGCAAAATATGATGTTCTTTTTAGGGAATGTCAAAGCAGAGGTATTTATAATCTTTCTATCGGTGACCTTGGCAATGAGCTTGGTATGGGCACTATTGAAAAACATATAAGAAAATATATTCCTTACGCTGAAAAGGGCGGTTGCAAGGCAGGAACAGGCTTTGGTATTTTGGCAGATACGGCTGCCGACAACATTATTACAGCAACTGTAAGTGACTGGGGTATGAATGCTCTTATGGCATGCACGGCATTTCTTTTGAATGATTTAGACCTTTTTCATACCGAGAAAGAGGAAGCGGCAGTTATGGATGCTGCGGCAAAAGCGGGTATGCTTGATATGTACGGAGAAGCAAGACCTTACATTGACGGAATTGGCAAAAACATTGTTTTGCCGATTATTTCACTTATGCGTGGGCTTATTGAATATCCTCACACGGTTGAGGACAAAACTGATAAATGGTTTGAAACAACAATTAAAAAAGGATATTTTAAATGATTTATTCATTTTTGCAAAACGGCGACAGCGCTGTTACCGTGCAATTTAAAAATGAAATAAGCGAAGAGGTTAACCGCCGGGTTACCGGTCTTTGCAACAGAATAGAAGCAAAGCATATTAATGGAATTATTGAGCTTGTACCGACGTTTGCTTCGTTAACTGTTTTTTACGACTGCACAATCATCAGCTCAAAAAAGCTGAAAAAGAAAATCAAATCCCTTATAAACGGCGGAGAGTGCGACGTAAAAAGCACGGCTAAGGTTTGGAATATACCTGTGTGCTACGACGACGAGTTTGCTTTGGATATGAAAAATGTGTGCAGCCATACAGCTCTTGAAAGAGAAGAAGTTATCAAGCTTCACACATCAAAGCCTTACTTAATTTATATGTTAGGATTTTTACCCGGATTTGCCTATCTCGGCGGTATGGACGAAAGACTTTTTACTCCGAGATTAAAAACACCGAGGCTTGAAATTTTTGAAGGGGCTGTAGGAATCGGCGGAGAGCAAACAGGGATTTATCCTATTGCGTCACCGGGTGGCTGGAAATTGATTGGCAAAACGCCCGTAAAAGTTTTTGACAAATCAAAAAAATCGCCTATATTGTATAAAGCCGGCGATTATATCAAATTTTTCAGCATAGATAAGGCAGAGTATCTTGAAATAGAAAAGCAGGTTGCGAACGGCACTTACACTCCTTTAGTCAGCGAGGTTGAATTATGATAGAAATTATTTCTGCAGGTATGCTTTCAACCATTCAAGACTTAGGCAGATTTTCAGTAATGAAAGATGGCTTTACTCAAAGCGGTGTAATGGATGCCTATTCAACAAAAATTGCAAACAAACTTTGCAAAAACGATGTTAACGCACCTGTTATTGAAATGACAATGCTCGGAATAACGGCTAAGTTTACGGATGAGCATATTTTTGCGATTTCAGGCGGAATTTTTGATATTTCGCTTAATAACAAGCCTATTAAAACAAATAAAGCGTACGTTGCAAAAAAAGGCGATATTTTAAGCATTAAGGGCGTTAAGCAAGGATTAAGATGTTATCTTGCGGTTGCGGGAGGCTTTGATGTTCCTTTATTTATGGGCAGTGCCTCAACAAATCTTAAAATAAATGTCGGCGGCTTTGAAGGAAGAAAGCTTAAAGCGGGCGATATTCTTAAAATCGGCAAAGCAGGCAAAATTAAAAATATCGAAAAGCGAGAGCTTTCGGAAAATACTTATGATAAAATAATAAAAGCAAGGGTAGTATTAGGTCCGCAGAACGATATGTTTTGCGAAAATGATTTAGCACTGTTTTCAAAGCAGCAGTACACCGTTACCTCTGACATTGACAGAATGGGTATAAGGCTTTGGGGAATTGCTTTGCGTGGCAAGGAAAAATTAGAAATAATTTCAGATGCAATTACCTTTGGCTCAATACAAATTACTAATTCGGGTATGCCGATTGTGCTTATGGCAGACCACCAAACAACAGGCGGATATGCAAAAATAGCAACAGTAATAAGTGCCGATTTGCCAAAGCTTGCACAGGCAAAACCGGGGGACAAAATCATCTTTGAGATTGTTGACGTTAATACTGCCGAAAAAATAGCAATTAAGCAAAAAAAGTATATTGATAAATTATTTTAGGAGTGCCTATGGATTATTCAAATATGTTGCCGCAGGAAGTAAAAAAACTTATCAGAAACGGCAAAATAAATTGCCAAACATCAGGTATGTGCAACGGCTATGCTCAGGCTAATCTTTGCATTTTGCCAAAGGATTATGCGTTTGACTTTTTACTGTTTTGTGTTCGAAATCCGAAGCCGTGCCCGATTTTGGAGGTCGGCGATATCGGCTCAAAGCGTTTTAAAACAATGGCGAGTGAGGGCGATGTATGTAAGGATTTTCCAAAATACAGAATTTGGAAAAACGGCGTTCTCGAAAAAGAAGTTACCGATATAACCGATTATTGGCGTGATGATTTTGTGTATTTTCTTATCGGTTGTTCTTTTAGCTTTGAAAGTGAATTATTAGAAGCTGACATTCCTGTCAGGCATATTGAGGAAAACAAAAATGTGCCTATGTTTAATACGAATATCAAACTTCAACCGTCAGGTAAATTTCACGGGAATATGGTTGTATCAATGCGACCTATTCCAAACGATTTAGTTGTAAAAGCGGTTAATGTTACCGCCTCTATGCCAAGAGTTCACGGTGCGCCGATACAAATAGGCAATCCCGAAGCAATAGGCATAAAGGATGTTACGAAGCCTGATTACGGCGACAGCGTAACAATAAACGAAGGGGAAGTGCCGGTGTTTTGGGCTTGCGGCGTTACACCGCAAAACGCAGTGATGCAAACAAAGCCTGAAATTGCCATAACACATTCACCGGGTCATATGTTTATAACCGATATAAAAAATGTCGACTTAAAATATTAGGTGATTATATGTATAAAATCAATTTGAATTGTGATTTAGGTGAGGGCGCTGCCTATGACGAACAAATTATTCCTTTAATTAACAGCGCTAATATTGCTTGCGGTTTTCACGCAGGTAATCACGATATGATGGAAGCTACTGCAAAGCTTTGTATTGATAATAATGTTGATATCGGTGCACATCCCGGTTATCCCGACAAGGAAAATTTCGGCAGAACAAATCTTGACGTAACTCCTAAACAGGTTTATGATTACACATTGGCTCAATTAGAGGCTTTAGGTAACGTTGTTGGAAGCACGGGCAAAATAGTTCATATTAAACCGCACGGTGCAATGTATAATCAAGCGGCAAAAAATAAAGAATTGGCAGACGCAATAGTTGATGCAATTATTGATTACGATAAAGATTTAATTTTAATGGCGCTTTCAGGCTCTCAAATGATTAAGTCGGCGAAAGAAAAGAAAATTAGATATGCAAGCGAGGTTTTTGCTGACAGAGCATACGAGGCGGATGGCTCGCTTAGAGCAAGGTCACTTGAAAACTCGATGATAACAGACGAAAATTTGGCTGTTGAAAGGGTTATTAAAATGGTGCAAACAGGAAAAGTCGTTGCCTACACGGGCGAGGAAATTAATATTGAGGCTCACTCTGTTTGTGTTCACGGCGACAGCGAAAAAGCGCTTGTATTTGTCAAAAAGCTAAACGAGGCTTTTAGAAAAAATAATATAGAAACAGTAAGTTTAATCGAGGCGATAAAATAATGGACCATCGTACTTATTTAAAGATTGATTTGAATAAGCTTGAACATAATTATAACAGTGTACGCAATAAACTTCCAAGCGGCGTTAAGCTGCTCGGCGTAATTAAAGCTAATGCATACGGTAACGGCGCTGTTGAGATAGGCAAATTTCTTGATGATAAGTGTGACTTTTTCGGAGTTGCATGCATTGAAGAAGCTATTGAACTTAAAAAAGCGGGAATCAAAACACCGATATTGATTTTGGGAAGGGTATTTCCGTTTGATGTTGAAAAGGCTGTTAAATATGATATACGAATACCTATTTTTTCGTATGATGACGCAGTTATACTTTCAAACGAAGCAGTAAAGCAAAATAAAAATATGCCTTATCATTTTTGTATTGATACGGGAATGAGCAGAATAGGATTTCAAGTCAACGAGGAAAGTGCTGATATTTGCAAGCGCATAACCGAGTTGCCTAACATTTTTGCAGAAGGTATGTTCTCTCATTTTGCAACCAGTGATGAAGCTGATTTGTCAAAAGCTGTTGAGCAACGAAACAAGTATAAACGATTTTGCAAGATGCTAAGTGACAGAAAGATTGAAATACCTATTAAGCATCTGAACAACAGTGCCGGTATTATGAATTTCGACGAATATTTTGATATGTGCAGAATGGGTATTGTTACGTACGGTCTTTATCCGTCGGAGGAGGTTGATAAAAGCCTTCTTGATATTGAGCCGATAATGAGCTGGTACACAAAGATTTCTCATATTAAAGAGCTTGAACCCAAAAGGGAAATTTCATACGGCGGTACATTTATAACCGAGAAAACAACTAAAGTCGCAACAATTCCTATCGGCTATGCCGATGCTTTCCCTCGCTGCCTTTCTAACAAAGGCAAGGTTATTATTAACGGCAAATATGCAAAAATTCTCGGCAGAGTTTGTATGGACCAATTTATGGTGGATGTCAGCGATATTGATTGTAATATAAACGATGAAGTTGTTATAGTCGGCGCTCAAAACGGCGCTCACATTTCTATAGAAGAATTGTCAGACAGCGCATACTCTTTCAATTACGAACTCCCTTGCAGAATACCTGCTCGTGTTAACAGAGTTTATGTTTATAATGATGAAGTAGTTGAGGATGTAGGGCTTGTATAGCGAAAAATTCTATTGCTCTCATATTATTTACTTTACTTTGCTAAAAAAGCTCCTGTCGGGGCGCACTGCATAAAGAAAAATGTGGTTTAAACATTCTGAGTTTTGCCCATTGCACTATTAAAAAATCCTGTTAATACTTAAGTATTAACAGGATTTTTTCAATCATAGCTATTATTTCCTTTATTTTATATTGGATATTCTTTGTTTATTACTAATAAAAATGCAGACACGAAAAAACCTATGGTAAATGGTTAGCTATCTGTTATTTCTTTGTTGTAACAGTCTTAGCTTTTGACCAGCCTGAATAAATCCTTATGGATTTGCCGTTAATCTTAACTGTCTTATAGGTGCGAACTCTTACATAATACTTTTTCTTGCCCGAAAGCTTTGAAATTTTCTTTGATACTGTTGTATTCTTGCCTACTGTTACGGTCTTAGCCTTGCTGAATTTACTTGAGGCACTGTACTGTACCTGATAGCCTGTTGTCTGTGTAGCCTGCTTCTTCCACTTTACTGTAAACTTCTTTGAACCTGCTTTAAGTGAGGAAATACTTGTTGCCTTTGGCTTGATTGTGAAATAAAGCGTCTTTGTTCCGCTGTATTTACCCTTAAAGGTAATCTTTACTGCGTACTTGCCAACATACTTTCTGCCTTTTGCATAAGACACAGTATAGTCAGTATTCTTAACAAGTGTCTTTCCTGTTCTGTCCTTAACAATAACCTTAGGTGTTCTAACCTTTCCGTTATATGTTAATGATGTTGCTTTAAGCTTTATGCTTGATGCCTTTGGAATTACTGTCGTTGAAAGAGTTTTCTTACATACCGAACAGTAATTTACTATCTTGCCGTTTGCTGTTGGGGTTGCCTTTGTTACGGTTTGCTTTGTGGTGTGGGCAATCTTAGCAATATTGCCCCAAGATGCAAGGTCGGTTATTTCCTTTGTACCGAGTACATCTTCATAGAACTTGCCACAACCTTCGCACTTGTAGTATGCTTCCTTACCGCCCTCTGTGCAGGTGGCAGCTTTCGCAGCAACCAAAGTCAGATTGTGAGTGTGCGGTACAGTTTTGTAATATCCGCAGGTGTCGCAAACATTGTCAGAACCGTAATCGTGAGCCGCTTTGGTTGTTGTAGCATCGCAGCGAGTACATTTATGCCAGTGACCTGTGCTGTCGCCGGTCCAAGCGGTACTCCAATCGTGACCGAGAGCTGCGATATTGTCAACAGTCTTGGTCTGTGTATTTGCCCAAGCTTCAGTAAAGGCTGCTGTATAGGTTGTTTCGCCCTTTGCTGTGCAGGTCGGAGCCTTTGTCTGTGCGCTTGTTACAGTAGCAGTTGCAGTTTTCTTATGAGCTGCATCACGCTTACAGGTGCGTGTTGCTGTGCAAACGGTGTTGTCTGCATTCCAAGTGTAAGCAGGTGCGTTCCAATCGTGATTGAGAGGTGCAATCTCTACGCTTGTTTTATCGGTAATTTCTACCGATCCTGTTGCATCTGCGAACCACTTGTCACAGCCATCGCAGGTGTAGTATGCGGAATTGCCCGCAGTAGTGCAGGTGGCAGCTTTCGCAGCAACCAAAGTCAGATTGTGAGTGTGTTCTTCGTTTTTATTTTTGTAATAATATGTAACAACCGTTCCGTCCGAAACAATAGGCTTGTTCAAGCCGTCAGCCTTTACAAATTTGTAATCATAAAGTGTTTTTGCCGGTGTTAAATCAAGCTTTGTGCCGTATGGCACGGTAAATGTTCCGCCGGCAGTGTTTGGAATTTCAGAGCCGTCCTCAAATTTATACTGAATTGAAACGGTTGTGTAGCGCTGTGTTTCCGTATTGTCGTCTGCAAGCACATTTCCGTTTTCATCGAGCACCTGAAATGCCACGGTATCGCCGCTCTTAAGCTGTGCATCAGACGGAATTTGATAAATAAGCGAGCAACTCTTTAAGCCTGAATTAAAGTCGCTTTTGATGTGATCCAAAGCACCGAGCGGCCAGAAATTTGCCTTATCATTCCAAACAGGAATGTCAAAGGTTTGTACTGTTTGAAGCGGATTCCCCGATGAATCGGTCGCAACGCTTCCGTCGGAGTGCTTAATCCACATTTTGAATTTTAATTGTCGTGCATTTTTATCTGAAATGTTTTGAATAACAGTTCTAAGCTCGATTTTTTTACCGTTCATATTAGTATTAAATCTGCTTTTGCTGTTGCCGCTCAAAAGTCGGTCATTGCGATTATATGTGTAATTATAATATGAACTTGTTTCAAGGTCGGTAAAATCAGACGGCTTTGAATAAGCGCCCGTATATTCCTTAACCTCGGGAGTTGCAACATAAAGGTCTACATCCTTAACAAGCTGAGACATTCGCTTGAAGCCCTGCAAACGGCAAACCTCACAGAATTGATAGTTTGTGTCTCTCATTATGCACTCATAACTTGAAACAAGCATTTTTGAGCCGTAAGCATTGCGGCAGGTATATGTGTTTCTAAAACCTAAAAGCTGTCGCCATTTTATCTTTTCCGGGTCTTCAACCGAGGAAAGATTGAGTGATTTAAGCTCCTTATCGTCAAGCAAATATCCGCCGCTGTATTCATCACCGAGACCGAGCAAACCGTGTCCAAACTCGTGTGCAAAAGTTTTTGACGCACGATAACTGTCTGATGGCGAAATGAAATAATGGAAACCGTATTCACGGTTATTATAAGCACCGCCGAAATCATTTGTTGTATTTACAACCATAGCGAACTGGGCAATATAATCGTGAACATAATAATAAGGCTCATATTCCGAACCGGACGGAATTGTGTTTGGATCACACTTTTTTTTGATATGAGCATCGTGAATTTTCTCGATAAATTCAGGACCGATACATCTCTCAAAAATATGATTTTTCCATTGACTTCCGTGGAGATTATTAGAAATAACAGGTGAATTATATTTGTCGATTATAACATCAAAGAAGGTACTTCCGCCATTGTCAAAACTTGATTCGGAAGCCGTACAAAGAGCGTAAACATTAAATCTGTCGGCATAACTGCGATAAGGCTCATATTTCATAGCATCCTGCCAAAGCCGTTTTACATCGTTGATGAATTTGCCCTGCTGACTTTTTGTGTATCCCTCGCCGCAAACGACAACAACCATATTTTCCGTGTCGCTGCGTGTTTTTTGGATGGTATAAACAGGGATGGTAGGATTAGAATATTTTCCGTCATTTGAATACCACGGGCCGAGGGTGAGCTGAATGCTTTGCTCGGTGCTGACATTCCAATCGGGATTTGCGTCCTCGGCAGGTTCCGAAATTGTATAATCATCCTCTTGCTTATTTGGAGCAGAGCCGATATAAGGACTGCTTTGTGAGCCGCTGCCGGAAGTTGTAACAAAATATTCGGAATCGAGATAAAATGCAGGTCTTACGCCCAAATCGGAATACCACGGAGCATAACGACCGACCTGACCCGATGAACTGATATAACGCATATCGTGATTGCAATCGGTAACAGGAGTGCGAAGCCAATAAGGCCAAGCCATACCGTCATTATTATACGCAACATAATAACCTTTGAGATTTTTCCACACGGCATTAGCCTGCTTTACATCAAGAAGAAAAACCTTTTCGGTTGTAGTTTCAAAATATGAACTGTCGTAGTTTGCCACCGCTTCCGAAATATCGGTGTAGTATAACAAATCCGAATTTGCGTCTCCATCAACTATGCCCTTGTTGTATTCGGGATGAGAAACGAGAGAACGCTGGGTAACGGTTTTCATTGCCGCAATTTCAGATTTTGAAAAAGCGTTGAGAAAACCCGCTTTTTCGTTGTACGCTCCCACACCGCTTACATATCCGTCTTTCGGAGGGTTGCCGCAAAGCCAATCGACTTTGCCTTCAGCTGCGGTCGAATTTAACCAAGAACGCATATTGCTGTCTTTCCAATAGTTAGAACCGTAATCATCACGCTTATAGCTTCTGCTGTGTGATTTTGAATTGCTGTTGTCATTTGTTTTGGCATCATATGCAAGGGTGTCAACAATTTTGTCTGCAAGCATAAGCGGTCCGTTATTGTCAATGCTTACACATCGCCAAAGAATTGAGGCATTGTTATACGCGCCCATTTTAACATAGTCGCCAACTTTAATATCGGGCTTTGATGCCGCCTGAACGGCCATCGGCAAAACGGAAATTGCCATGCACAACGCCAAGAATATTGCTGTTATTTTTTTCGTCATTAAGTCACTCCTTTATAAGCGGTGTATTTGCCATTATTATATTGTAAAGGGGTTGTATGTGTCAATGAAAATCCATTTAAATTTTTGTTAATTTTACAGCCGACACATTTAATATTACACGAAGAAGAAAATCTTATTAAATATGCAAAAAGGCTTCTGCCCAAAACAGGGCATAAGCCTTAAAAATTATGCGATTTTTAGGTTTAGTTGCAAGCCAAGGGGGACTATTTCATCTGCCCGAAAACACGTTTTTGAAAAAAGTGTTGCAAAAGCGGTTGAACACAAAGATTTTCATATCCGATAAGCCTGAATTTTGCGGCGCAATCGGTGCGGGATTGTTTGCCGTTGACAGCGACAGATTGTTGGAAAGGCTCGAATGTAACGCCTTGAACATAAACCCGAAAAATCTTGTGATTTTATTCGGAACGAATGACATCGGCATAGGAGTTCCGACCGAGTACACCTTGAAAAATATAAAAGAAATTTTGCAAAGAACGCAGACACTTTGCTCGAATACCGCCGTAAAAAGCAGTATTCGGGCATAAAAAAGCCTCGGAACACGAATGTTCCGAGGTGATGGCAGATTATATCAACTGTCAAGTCTTTAAAGGTG
>OHEP01001461.1_pt1 | contig 12112 bp, 19 predicted proteins | sample 1567271 | NCBI WGS metagenome assembly OHEP01 (sample SAMEA3879577, study PRJEB24766) | human gut metagenome | biome: human-associated habitat; feature: feces | place: USA | collected 1985/1987
TTGTAGTGAATTCCCAGATAGGAGAATCTGATTGTTCTGAAGGCATCAAACGAACCATTGCATCGAAATAGGATGTGGTGTAACTGTCAGCAATAGCAACAATCGCAATAGCAATCGTGTTACTTCCAGATTGAAGGAATGTCACTGGACTCGTTACTGTTGAAGTTTGCATTTGTTTGCCTGGAAGAGTCACAACATAGTACTTCAAATCAGTATATGAATTGTCAACAGTGGATGAAGTCGACAAATCTCCAATCACTCCATTTCTCCATGCTTCATTTCCATTCAAATACACAATCACTCCATATCTGTATCGAATCGATACAATCAATCCAGACACTTCATTCAATGAGGCAATGTTGAATGTCTTCTTGTACAACTGAATACGATTTGTAGAAGTAGGGAATGATCCTCTAGCAGCCTGAGACCAACCTGATGTATCATCACCAAACCAATTGGTAGGCACTTCACCCATCTTATAATACCATTGTTCTGAATGATTGATAACAGGACGACGAACATAATGATGATGAACATTATTCTGATCAGCATCATATCGTCCTTTCACAACCATCTCCTCTTCACCATCAGGTAACATAGCATACAAATAGAAATACGAGTTCTTCTTCCATGAGCTAGTCGTTGAATTGAACACAACATCAAATCGATCCACATCAATATCAATACAATGAATCCAATTCTGACTACCAGGATGTGTATGGTTAACTGGAACTTCAAATATCACATTACCAGTGGCTGTATCATAAATACTGAAGAATTCTAACTCAGGACGCGATTAATAGGTTCGAACAATCTTATAATTCAAACATTCATCTCTTCTTGATTGCAAAGGATTCATATTGATAATCGAGGAAGAAAGTGAAAACTGTACAATTTCAACACTCTTCTCTGTCATTATGGTTTCTATCACAATGCCATCAGTCATATCTCGAATCACAATCCAACCACCATTACTCCAACCATCATTTCCAGCATCCAGCAGCTTGAGACAATACAAGGAAGAAACAGAGAAAGGTAAACACACTTCCAATACCTGTTCTTGATTATCTTCAAACAATGGAGAAGAATACAACAACATATCTCCTCCAAAGAGCTGAAACGATTCCTCCTTTGCAAATAGAAGACTTCTTTTCGTAATATTCACATACACTTCATTAGGAGCACATTCAATACTATAAACAAGTCCAACTAACGATAATAGCCACTGCCCTCAATAATACCTACCAACAACACGACAATGACACGATATAGTATAGTAGAACGAAACCAAGCTATCTCTATACCAGAAGTACTGTTTCTTTACAACTAACATTTCTCATATTCATGATATAATAATCATAACATACCTAACTAACTACTGAACGTGCATAACGGTTATTTGTTCTTTGTATTACAACACATCAATTCTCTCTTTTAGATACCAACACTATTACACTTAGTCTATAACTGATTTCAATCGTATTATTCTCACTTTTCATTACTTCTGTTTTGAAAGGAGCTAATAACAACAGAGGATCTGTTATGAGATCTGATGTCATTGAGTTCGGGAGGGAGGTGCTGGATACTTCCCACAACGGCAATAGTGTGACAGTAGTTTGCATTGATAACTGAGTCATAAACATGGAAGATGGTGTAGTTCACAAGGTATCATACAACCATGAATAGCATCACTAATATGTAGACTTATTTGATAGGTCCTGATATGGTAACAGATAGGATAATAGGTACGAGTATTCTTGATGAGGATATTGAAGGTTGTGTGACGATAAAGACTTTCTGTAATTGTGTATGAGTTATCAACAATAGTAGTGTATATTGATGTATGTTACGTATTATTGTAACCAGACAAATCATTCCCAGCTTGAACCTCCAACCCTGGATAGCTATAAAGGGAAGTGGTAGCAGACAAATCAGTCATGAAAAAGCCCATACCAAAAAAGCAAATAGTCATAAAGAAGCTCAAAAGGGCAGACATTTTGATAACAAATTGGAAATTCACATCTTATTCACATCCTCTATTCTCAAACATCAATCAATCCAATACCAATCCCAAATCTCAATCTATTATCTTTCATAAACCATACTATTCTCTATCTCACATTCTTATACTCAATCAAAACCAATACACATCATTCTCAATATCCAATGCTCTTTTCCACTTATCCTTCCATTCACATTCTTCACTTCATTTCTATCAACCACTTCATATCACTCACATACCCTAATCTCACCTACTCTAACACATCATTACCATCTAACATCCAATCCATTATCTTCCAATAACCATTTCTTCATAACCAACGATTCTCTTCACACAATCTACATATCAACATACCATCATCTCAATCCAACCATTCAAATCCAATCAAACTCACTTTTCGATTCAACTCTTCACATCAAACCATCACTACATACCACTATCAATCAGTTCCATTAAATCATTGCTTTATCCATTCTTCATGCTTATCCACCATAATCAACAATCATATCCACTCACTGGACTCATAACAGACTTCATCCTTATCATTTCTCAATCATCTCATTTCTAACAGACTTATCAATCATTACAACATACCTTCTCTACTTTCATTCATTTCACTCTTCAACCACCAAGCAAACACAATATCATTGTGTTCCTTGTACTCTTCAATCAACCTCCTTTCTAACAAATTCAATCATTCATTCTCTGAATGTCGAAGCTCAATGAGAAAACAATCTATTCAACTCATAGGAACACAATTCAACAACAACCCAGAATAGACAATCATAACGAGATTTCTCTTCTTTCTTCATATATCATTTCAATCTCACAATCACCTTACAACTCATGTCTTCCAACAAACACAATATCTCAATCAACTAACACATACACAACTTCCGCTTCCAATTAACCATTCAACACCAACACCATCTACATCTTATCTTCAACTCTTTATCACACTCCTTCCATTCAATTCATAAACACTACTGCTACTCATATCAACTCAACTCAGAATTCCAATATCTACTCTCAACTCAATTCATTACTCATACTCTACAAACACAACACATCCAATATACCTCAAACAATACCAACCACTATGCATTCACACAACATCATTCACATCTAATCATCATTCTTCATTCTATTCATCACTCTTCATTCTTACACTCTTTCCATAATTCAAACCACCTCTGCTATTCCATTTACCATCATCTCCTTCAAATGCTCCTTCTAACATATACATCAATTCAAATCTTACTACATCTCATTATTATTCATTCATTCAATCATTACTCTCAAATCAAACTCAATCACAACCACCAAATCAATACATATCTGCCAATACATATCCATTCAACTCAACGCAACTCTTTCAATCATTTCTCACATTCAAACTCTTTCAATCATTTCTCACATTCAAACTCTTTCAATCATTTCTCACACTCATTCTCACCAATCAAATCAACATCATAACCATAATACAACTTACAACATTCATCAACACTTACAATCCACATGCTTCTCACTTCACCAACATTCCATACATCCAATACACAATAATCACACAATCAATATCCTACAATAATCAATTCTCTCACACATACACACTTATTCACATCAAACTCTCAATTCCATCCTTCACCATAACACATTCTGCTCCTTATCAATCACTTCATTCCAATATCAATTCAAATCAATTCATTCACTCCATTCGCTATCAACTCAATTCCTCAACCAAAACACTCATCTCCAATAATCACCCATTTCAGATCACACAATCCACACACATTCAATCATACAACACTTCAATCCAATTCACAATAATCCTCAAACCTCACATCCTCAACTCATAATCCAATTCAACTCACATCAATCACTTCACCTCTTGCTTTCACATCAATCACTTCACCTCTTGCTTTCACATAAACACTTCTCCATCATATCAACTCACCAACACTACATCCATCTACATATCAATCAACAATACAATCATCAACTATTCACTTCAACACTCTCACTCTATTCCAACTCATTACAACTACATCCTTCAATACTCACACCTCATCCAATATCTATTCTTTCATACTTACAAATCTCATACTTTCCAACCTTACAAAACCCATATTCCCAAATACATAACTACTAATGCTTAGTCTCCTCAAACATTCTACATCTCATCATTACAACTCTTAACATACATACTCATCATCATAACACTATTCTTATACTAATACCGAATTACATCAATTCTCTTTATACAACTCCAACCATACAAACACCAACTCTCTAATCCTAACACTCTCAACTTACAAACATCTCATATCTTCAATTCCTATTATCACATACTTTCAAAAACAGTATGCTCTACCCCATCGAAACCATCTTCTCATACATCAATACTCTACAATCATCCCAACTCTACAATCCATCTCTTTCATCATTCATACCTCTCAATACTGCTTTATCACCATATCCAAAACAATACTCATTCATTACAACACATATCACTTCACCCAACTCACACAATTCAAATCCATTCTATCCAACAAATCAACCACTTCCAATACTCAAACTCTTCAATTCTACACAATTCACAATCTTCAATTCACTGCCCTCCCATATACAACCATCACTCCCAAAACTTATAGAACCAATACTCACTCATTCAACCCAATTCACTCCCACTATCCACAATATCTCAACATACTTCAAACACCTATTACCAATCACAACACTTCCAACAAACTTCAATCAACTCAAATCAACCACATTAATGCTATCTTCATTACATCAATTCCCAGTTACACTCACTGCACTTACATACCAACCAATACTCAAATATCAATCCCAATTATTCACTCTCTATCTACTCATCAATCAACACTCAATCAACTCACCAATCACTCAATCAACTCACACTATTCTCACCAATAATCACTTCATTCAACAATTCATATTCAACACCTCTCATATTCACAATCTCATTCTCAACACCTCTCATTCTCACAATCTCATTCAAAGACTTCGAACCAATCACTAATCACTTCAAATCAACAAATCGATTCACATCCAGACAACTCAAATTCACTTCAGTACAACAATTCTCACCAATCATCATTACATTCTTCATTCTCATCACTCTTATTACAATTATTTCACTCTTTCTATTTAACTCAATACAATCACCGTATTCTATCAACTCATTCATCCTTCTTCTTTTCAACCTCATATTCATTCCATTCTCATCTACATTCAATTATCATATTCATTTCATACATATCTCATTTCATCTTATAATCACTTCATTCCCCATAACAAATTCTTAATCATCCACTCATTCAAATACTCATTCATTCTCATTCATTCTCATTATTCACATACTCTATGCATCATATTCAACCGCCTTTCATACCTAACTCTACATTCCATTCCAATTCTGACAACACTAAAGGATTCATCTCTCACACATTCATCCAATCTTCAATTCTTATACTTTAATTCAAACCGCTTTCATCACTCATGCGAAATATACTATCCAATACTACAAATCTTACTCACAACCTGATCTCCACTAATACTTCGAACTTCATCCTTTCTATTATGCCATTCAATTATACATCTTACAACTAATCAAATCAAACCAACTTACCAAAATCGATAATTCAAATTGTACATGTCTTCTCACACTTTCTTCAAAACACAACTTTCTTTCATTCTTTCATATTTCATTCATATTCACATTTCTATTCGAATCATACTATCCAAACAACCTTACTCACTCTAACACTCTAATACACTTCTATTCATAACAAACATCATACTAATACTATCTCTATTACAATCATTACATTCTATTCCAATTCTAACAACACTACAGGTTTCATCTCTCACACATTCATCCAATCTTCAATTCCTATACTTCATTCATACATTCACAAACCTAAATCCATACATAACACCTAACTTTAAACATAATTACATTCAATTTGTACCCTACCTTATAATCTACTTTCACCTTTTATACCCTACTTATTATCATTGTGTTTAACCGGATCTATGATCCAAATCCAATCTTATACTCATTCTTTTTCTTATCATACTATCTTTATTCATCATATGTCACACAATTCTTCTTATGATTATGTTCAACCAGTCAATATGTTGAAAGAGCAAGATCCTGCTATTATCAATACTATGATTTCTTCTCATATGGAACATCACAATCAAACAAGATCATCACCGACAAATGCCCAACAACATGGAATCGACTCAAGACTGTTGAGGCAACAAAGACGAAAGAAGTCATCCAAACAACCTAAACAATCATCGAATCAATGTTACAACCCCACAAAAGGACCAAGACAGACTCACAAGACAAACGTGAATCCAAGTACTCAACAACATATTCGACTCTATGGCATTAGCCATTATACTCTCAGTATGGTTTATCAACTAGTCAATCAAGCTGTTGCCAAACTTCCCCATATTCCTCCTCATCGTCTTGTTGTTACCAAACTCCAGAAACTAGATCGACTCACAGTATTCAAACTTACTGGACCTAACGTTATCAATGAACAATTCATCACTCAACTTCGAACAATCGGAACCAAAGTGGGAATGAGAATACAAGTTATGAATACAGTTCAAAAACGGCCTATTCGTCCAGGAAAACGTATTCATCATTCCTCATGGAACATTGCTACTCTCAATATCAATTCCCTCAACTTCAACATTATCATGCTTTCCTTTTATTTTTAACTCTTTACCCTTCTTTCTTGAGTTCTTGATTCGTACTCTTGGTTTTAGTCTTGAAACCAGCTCTTTGAGTCCTTGTTCTTGGTCTATGGTTTTTGACTAATACTTCTTGGTCCTTGACTCTTGGTTTTGGTTTTTCACTCTTGGTCCCTGATTCTTGACTCTTCGTTATTTGGTCTTTGTTTTTGATCTCGAATCTGGATCTTTGAGTCTTGGTGTACTCTTGTTTGGCTCATACTTCTTGGTTCTTCTTCTTCACTCTTAGTCCTTGGCTTCTTCACTCTTCATCCTTTATCCTGGGCTTAACTTGTTGTTCCTAATACTTCTTCGTTGTTGTTCCTAATACTTCTTCGTTTTTGCATTCAACCATAACTCTTTATCTTCATTCTCTTGTCCTTCACTTTGCCTCTTTAAGTTATTATTCATCATACTTCTTCATTTTTGTATTCAGATTCGGCTCTTCGCTTTTGTCCTTTGGGTCTCCATTCTGCCTCCTGTATTATCGATCAATGGCTCTTTTGCTTCCCTCCACCCTTACTTCTTTAATCACTCTTTGCCTTTTCAACCTCGCTATCATATTGTTATTCCCAATGGTTCTCGTCATTCGTCCTTGACCCTTGGACCATAGTGCTGGTTGCGGCTATTGTTCTTTGCTTCTTCAGTCATGCTTCTTGGTTTGCGTTTCGGCTCTTCAACCTCGGCCCTTGAGCCTTTGTTGGTGGTTTTGTTTTTGGATCTGGAAACTAAGTCTTTGAGTCTTGGTTATTTCGGTTTTCGTTTTTGACTCATTGATCTTGGTTCTTGATCCTGATTCTTGGTCCTTGAGTCTTGGTTATTTGGGTTGAGATTTGAGTCTAGGTTTCTTGGTATTTGGTTTCACTCTTGGTCCTTGAAACTTGATTCCTGGCTCCTGATCCTTGATTCTTGGCTTTCAGCTGTTATTCATTTATCTTCCTTCTTTGGCTCCTGATTTTGACTCTCGAAGTTGTTATTCACCAACCTGAGTATTCTAGTACCTGGACCTTCATTCCTCGTGCTCGTCCTTGATTCTTCATTCTTATGTCTTCGTTCTGGATCTCCGACTCCTAACCATTGCTTCATGTTGTATTACTCATAAATGGTTCCTTCTTGAACTTGAACCTTACTCAGTCATATTGACTCATTAGTTTTTCATGCTGGCTTATTATGTGGTATTGCCAAATGGTTCAGATCATTCGTCCTTCGCCCTTGGACCTTAGTATCTTGGAGTCTTGGTTCGGTATATTGGATTCGCTCATATTATGGTTCCGGGATCTTGAATCTTGGTTCTGTGGGTCTCGCTCTTCGGTTCTGGTTTCTGCTCATAGCTCATTGTTCTTGACCCTTGAGTCTTGGTCCTTGGTTTTGGTTTTGGTTTTTGACTCTTGGTTGGTTTTGGTTCTTGACTCTTGGTTCTTGAATATAGAGTATAGGTTAGTGGTAGAAACTCATTGTTCTTGGTTCTTGAGTCTTGGCTCGTTGATTTTGGTTTTCGACGCTTGGTTCTAGAATATTGAGTATAGGGAAATAGTATGGTATAAACTCATGGTTCTTGACCCTTGAGTCTTGGTTCATTGGTTCATTGGTTCTTGGTTTTGACTCTGGGTTCTCGAATTTTGAGTAAAGGTTAGTGGTAATGGTTCATGGTTCTTTGGCGAGTGGTGGTGATACTGATATTGGTATTGGTATCAGTATCGGTGTTGGGTTCCTGTTATCATAGGATTGGTTCTCGATCCTCAACATGGATTTTGGGTCGTTTTGTTTATATGGATTGTTTTGGGAGTTTTTATACAGGAGTTTTTCTGTCTTCGGGCTTTTCTCCTATAGTTTCCTCCCTTTATCAGCAAGTTTTGTTTACCGACCCTTTTGCCTTTCTCCTTGAGTTCACCTTTTTCATTCCATGGTCTCATGGAGTGTGCTTTTTGTTTTTTTGGTTATGTTTTTTAGTTATTTTTTGGTTTTACTTGAGAAGTTTTTGTGCGGTGAAATTACCGTCAGTTGCTTGTTGGTAGTAAACAACAGGGATTCAGGATACCTTGTGTAGTAGTGTTGTTCTTTATTTTCCTGAGGGGCTTCATGATCTTATCAAGCTCTGTTCTGGATTCCTTGAGTTTGCTATCATGTAAGAACTCTGTTCTCTTGTGATTGAAATGGTGTTCATCGACTATCTCAAACTAGACTATGTGGTACGGTATGGGAAGAATGTCTATTTGAGATAATGTCACCCGACGATCGTTTTTAAGGGTGACAATGATACTATTCTTCATTGAATGGTATCACCCTAATCTCTATGATAGCTAGTGGTTGGGTTCATGAATGTCAAACAATCGCTGGAGATTAGTATTACTCGGGAACTAGTTCGAGGCCTGAATGGCGTGGACGTAAAGTGCCCTCTAGGGCATCTAAGTAGTGTTTATAGTGTTTACAGAATGAAGAATTACATCAAGTTTGTATCTAGTAATAAACATGATCAGATTGTTATTCAATTCTTGAGTGATACAAATGATTGTAAGAATGATTAGATTAAGGATGATACAATCACTTATTTCATCACAGATTCAACCAAACTATATGATAAGAACAAGAATGAATTGATAAATGTGAAATTGATGAACTTGAAGAATGATAGAATAGATTTGATCTTAACAGGAAATGTGTTCAATAACAAGTTTGGTAAGTTTGAGCATTTGAATATGAAACAGATGAGAATGATTGATAAGAATGAATGAACATCCCTGTTTGATGTATATCAGTTTTAAACTCATTTCAATATTTGATTTCATTTTGTATGAATAAAGGAATATGAAATTCTACATATCAAGTCCCAATTCCAAGAGACATGGTATGGAGTATAAGTCAGTGACATACTATAGATTGTATTCAAAAGGAATAAATAGGATCTCAAAACGGATTCATGGAAGAAAGAAGAAGAATTGAAGAAAAAGAGTATTGAATTCATTGACAAATCAAGAGATAGATGTAGGAGATGGACCATTTATGAAAGCTGTACGAACCAGACACATCTTCTATCATGAAGATAACAATCGACTTGTTTTGATACCATCTCTGAAGAGAATGATTGAACTAGAAGAGATGAAGGTGATGATTATGATGAAGATGGTTGTGCCATCTTTGATAGTTAGTTTTGAGAAATCAGATTAGATAGGAGAAATCGAGTGTATAGAAGTAATTTTCAGATATTCTGAAGGCATTCTCACCATTGTATATCAATTCAAACATCACATCACTACAGTTTAACATTGATATCAATTCTTCAATCTCATATCAACCCTGAGGAATTGTAATTATTCAATGTTCTGTTCTATTATCAACAATCTGTTCTTCATTCACATTCTACAACTGGAAATCAGTGTATATCGATATTGAAGAAATGGAACACTTCTTGAATGAAAGTGGATTATCCAATTTCACTTCTGTCTTGTATTCGTTACATCCTTGAGATAAAGAGAGTTGTGAACATGAATCATCTTCACTTTGTGTGTCTTGAATACCATCATCAATAGTCAATTGAAGTTCAAAATCACCATTCAATTGCATAAGATTACCATCCAAATCCTTGAATGAAAAGTAGATACGATCAAATCGATTGATCATAGGAGTATTCACTTCTTCAATCGAATTCAAGTATCTGGATTGAGGTCATCAATGATCATTGTAATAATCAATTGTTGTTCTGGTTGGCAATCTTCAAATCACATGTTCATACAAGTGAAGACTATACTTGAATCACTTTTCTGTTTCTAGTGATATCAATGATATTAGTTCCTGTATGTGAACCTTCTTCATACACCTTTTCTTTTAGACCCAGAATATCGATGATATAAGATGCTTGAGAGAAATCGATTGAACTACTGGAATTCATCTGGATACATCCAAAACTTGTAATTGCATTGAATATTGAGAATAATGTATTGCATTTGATTGAGCATTACGATAACTTGAGACAGAGTATAGTATCCTTTATCAAACATAACAGATTCTCCTTTACTATTAGAAACAGTATTGATTTGATCAATGTTTGAGAATAGAACATCTGATGTTGAAGTAGGTGTGAATAGTACTTTGATGATTGTAATGTATGGATTGTTAAATCGATAAGGATTGTCCCATGTGAATGATCCATTCAATGGTTTACCTTGAATGATTATTGAATAGTATTTCCTTTAACGACAAATTCTTGCCCTTATTTGCCCATACTGCTACACAGTTGGTTCAATCTTTGGTTGAACTGACTTTCAGACCATGACACACATATTACTTTAATTGACCTACAAATTGGCTTGAAATGGTAAAAGGAGGCTTCCATTTGCCTGGCATTTCCCTGTTAGCTACCCAGAGTTGAAGGCCTATATTGGAAACGGTTTGTCTGCTTTTTATCTTACGTGATGTGTCAAAACACTACTACTAGTATGGTAGAATATCTTAAGATTCATTTGTCTATCTTGATTCTGGTGATCATCATTGTGATTGTGTTGACGCTCATCCACTTAGTAACAGGAAACGAACTGTGGATGAAGTCAAGGGAGAAGGTTTCCAAGAAGACTGTCAAGAACTACAACTGTTACTACGAATCCAGAGTTTGTTACATTCCCAACACATCCTATTGGATCCATTCAAGTCTAGAATTCAAGTTCATAACCATTCTCTAGTACAATAACACATCAGTTTCAACAAACAATCACTCTTCATAGAATTAGACTTTCACTTTCTTTACCGAAGTCTTTGTAAACTTCTGCGATTTCACAGACTTCACCGATTTCTTTCCTTTCACTCCACCCACTGCCTTTGCTTTCTTTCCAGTTCTCATCATCAAGAACACAACAACAATAATAATCATTATCACAACCAATACAATCATAATCAGAATCGGAACAGACACACAGAATCCAGATGCATTTTGCCACTCTCCATTCTCACTTCCAAGAATACAGGCACGCTTCTGAGTTCCCACATAGCTTCCCTGACTCGAACACTCATACACTGCTGTTTCACCAACATACGTTACAGGGAATACTCCTTCAGCCATACATTCTCCCTTTCGCACCTGAATGGATACTGTTGCTTGTGTAGCCCCTGATTCATTCTCAGCATATACCGTGTACGTTATCAACTCTTGTTCTGCAATAGGAGTTCCAGAGATCTCTCCAGTCTGGGCATTCAGACTCAATCCATTAGGAAGAGTCACTCCTTCATCAATGTACCAACGATCAACTATATTTCTCACTGAAGGAACACCAGTGGTCACAGCTGTTCCCATCACAAATCGATTCTGGGATGGTCGGTAACTAGCATTCATTGGAGGCCTCTTGGAGC
>OHEP01001465.1_pt1 | contig 12097 bp, 12 predicted proteins | sample 1567271 | NCBI WGS metagenome assembly OHEP01 (sample SAMEA3879577, study PRJEB24766) | human gut metagenome | biome: human-associated habitat; feature: feces | place: USA | collected 1985/1987
CGTATCTCAGTCCCAATGTGGCCGTTCAACCTCTCAGTCCGGCTACTGATCGTCGTCTTGGTAGGCCGTTACCCCACCAACTAACTAATCAGACGCAAGGCCATCTATCAGCGGATTACTCCTTTCCCACTTCTACCATGCGGCAGTTATGGCATATGCGGTATTAGCAATGATTTCTCATTGTTGTTCCCCTCTAATAGGTAGGTTCCTTACGCGTTACTCACCAGTCCGCCACTAAAGCCATTGTTATAAAATTCAATCCGACAAATCTTCTCTCCTTTTATAACGACTTCCGTTCGACTTGCATGTCTTATGTGCGCCGCCAGCGTTTATCCTGAGCCAGGATCAAACTCTCTTGTTAATGGTATATATTCTTCGCATATTTCTATGCTACCTATATATCTTTTTTGAGTTATTTAGCTCTTTATTTTGCTGACCATTTTTTTATAGATAGTTTGCTTCTATCTTTATTATTGGTTTCTTTTCTCAAAGGTTTATTGTTTACTTTTCAATGTACTTTTTTTGTTGCTCTTCTTGGGTAACAACAATATCTATTTTAGCACAGCGTTTATCTGTTGTCAACACAATTTTTAATTTTTTTTGAAAAATTTTTATATTTTTTTGAAGTTCTTTCTTTTTCTTATTTTACTTCTTTAACCATGATGTTTTTTCAATAATTTCCTTGCCAAGTTTTCAGAATTTGGCAAGGAAATTATTTGCTTCTTATGCTGTTTCTGTTATCTTTTTAGTTGTTTCTTTTTTTCTTGTTGTATTCATTTTTGTAACTTCTCTATTATTATTGATTATAATTTTAGGAGGTTCTCCACTAGTAACAGTTTCTTTTGTTATAATGCACTTTTCTATCTTTGGGTTTGAAGGAATCTCAAACATAATGTCCCTCATTATTTCTTCAATAATAGAGCGCAACCCTCTTGCTCCCGTTTTTCTCTCTATTGCTTTTTCCACAATTTGTTCCAATGCATCTTCTTCAAATTCCAATTGAACATTATCAATTTCAAATAGCTTTTGATATTGTTTTACTAGTGCATTTTTAGGCTTAGTTACTATATCTATTAACGCTTGCTTATCTAATTCCTTTAAAGTTGCTATTATTGGTAGTCTTCCAACAAATTCTGGAATTAATCCAAACTTTAATAAATCTTGTGGTAGCAGTTTTTCAAATACTTCATATTTGCTTATATCTTTTTTACTTTCAATTTCTGCTCCAAAACCTATTGTTTTCTTTCCTATTCTATCTTTAACTATTTTTTCTAGCCCTTCAAAGGCTCCTCCACATATAAATAATATATTTTCAGTATTGATTTGTAAAAATTCTTGATGTGGGTGTTTTCTTCCTCCTTGAGGTGGAACAGATGCAGTTGTGCCTTCAACTATTTTTAGTAAAGCCTGTTGCACACCTTCTCCACTTACATCCCTTGTAATTGAAGGATTCTCTGACTTTCTTGAAATCTTGTCTATTTCGTCAATATATATTATTCCCTTTTCTGCTTTTGCTATGTCATAATCTGCGGCTTGAATCAATTTCAACAAAATATTTTCTACGTCTTCTCCAACATAGCCCGCCTCTGTTAAGGTTGTAGCATCAGCTATTGCAAACGGAACTTCTAATATTTTTGCTAATGTTTGCGCTAAAAGTGTTTTCCCACAGCCTGTTGGGCCTAAAAGTAACACATTGCTCTTTTGTATTTCTACGTCAGATTCAACATTATTTTTATTATTGATTCTTTTATAATGATTATAAACTGCAACAGATAAGGTTTTTTTAGCTTCCTCCTGTCCTATTACATAAGAATCCAATATATTCTTTATTTCCGCTGGTGTAGGTAAATTGTTAATTTTGTCCAATGTATATGTTAATTCGCTATCTTCGTATAATTCATCTTCTAATATATTTGAGCATACTTTAATACATTCATTGCAAATATACACTCCTGGCCCAGCAATTATTCTATCCACGCCTTCTTGCGACTTTCCACAAAATGAACACTTTATATTTTTATTTGCCATGTTAACTTTTCTTTCCTTTCTAAAAGCATAAATCATTTAGCAACTTTAGTGTCTTTTATCCATTATTCCATCTATAAGTCCATATTTTAAAGCTTCTTCTGCTGTCATATAGTTATCTCTTTCTGTATCTCTATCTATTATTTCTAATGGTTGACCCGTTCTTTCACTTAATAACTTATTCAATTTTTCTCTTGTTTTAACCATATGGTCTGCGTGTATTTTAATTTCTGTTGTTTGTCCAGATAATCCTCCACCTGCTATTAATGGTTGATGAATTAAAATTTCTGCATTTGGAGTAGCATATCTTTTCCCTTTTTCTCCTGATGCCAAAAGTACAGCTCCCATGCTTGCTGCCATTCCTACGCATATTGTTGATACTGGGCATTTTATATAATTCATTGTGTCAACTATTGCCATACCATCAGTAATTGAACCTCCTGGGCTATTTATATATAAAAATATTTCTTTATCTGGATCCTCGGATTCCAAGAAAAGTAGTTGTGCTATTACTAGGCTAGCTGAAGTTGGATTAACGTCTTCTCCCAAAAAAATAATTCTGTCTTTCAAAAGTCTTGAAAATATATCATATGACCTTTCTCCTTTAGCTGTTTGTTCAATTACATATGGAACTAAACTATTTTCTTCCAATGTGCTTTTCCTCCCTTTATTTTATTTTTGCATTTTCAACGATAAATTTAATAGCTTTTTCTGTTTTCATATTTTCTTCTAAATAGTTTTTCAATTGTTCATTTTTTAGAAGTTCTTCTTCTTTCTTTCCATAATTTTCAGCCATTTCCTTTATCTTTTCTGCTATTTCTTCTTCTGAATTTTCTAATTTTTCTGCTTTAGCAATTGCATCTAAAACCAATCTTGATTTTACAGATCTTTCGGCTTGCTCTTTGAACTCATTTCTCATATCTGCTTCTGTCTTGTTTATCATTTTTAAATATTGTTCTATTGATAGTCCTTGGTAAGACAATCTTGTTTTAACGTCTTGTATCATATTTTCTATTTCATTGTCTATCATAGCTGATGGTATATCTATTGTTGTGTTTTCGCAAACAGCTTTTATTGCAGATTCCTCTGTTTCGTATTTTGCCCTTGAGTCATTTTCAGTTTGAATTTTTTCCTTTATACTATTCTTTAATTCTTCAAGTGTGTCAAATTCACTAACGTCTTTCGCAAATTCGTCATCTAATTCTGGTAATTCTTTTTTCTTTATTTCATGTAATTTTACTTTAAATGTAGCATCTTTTCCTGCTAAATCTTTTGAAAAGTATTCTTCTGGGAATTTTACATTTATGTCTTTTTCTTCTTCTATTCTCATGCCAATTATTTGGTCTTCAAAGCCTGGTATAAATGTATTACTTCCTATTTCTAGTTCGTGTTTTTCTGCTTTTCCACCATCAAACGCTTTTCCATCTACAAATCCTTCAAAATCTATTACAGTTATGTCTTTTGGCTCTACTGGTCTATCTTCTACAGTAACAATTCTTGAATTTTTTTCTTGCATATGTCCTAATTCGTGTTCTATGTCTTCGTCAGATACATTATACTCTATTTTATTTAGTTCTATACCTTTATATTTTCCTAACTTTACTTCTGGAATCACTTGAACTATCGCTGTAAAGATTAATTTTTTTCCTTTTTCCATTTGTTGTATATCTATTTGTGGTCTGCTTACTGCTTCCACATTATTTGCCTTTATTGCTTCATCATATATTTCTGGAACTAATTCATTAAATGTATCTTCATAAAAAATTGAAGCTCCATATTGCTTTTCTACCATTTGCATTGGTGCTTTTCCTTTTCTAAATCCTGGTACATTAAAATACTTAGCCGTTTTTAAATATACTTTTTTCATTGCTTCATCAAATTTTTCTGCCTCTATTTCAAAGCTTAATTTTACTTCGTTTGTATTTTCTGTTTTTTCTACTTTTACACTCATTTTGTTTAAACATTCCTTTCTATTCTCTGATAATTAACGTTTCAATTATATCACACTTTTTATTTTTTGCAATACTTAAATCTCGAATAAGTCGAATTTCAAGTAATCTGCGCTAATCAATTTGAAATATATTCCATTTTTTATGCCTTCTATTGCATCTTTATGAGAATTTCCATGTAAGTGTGCATAATAGCACCTCTTTATTTCATACTGTTTCATAGTTTTTACAAATTCCGAATTTGCATTGTTTATGGTTATTGGTGGATAATGCATAAATACTACTATTTCTTTTTCTTTTCCAAACTTTTGAATTCCATCTTCAATTGATAATTTTAATCTATTATTTTCTCTATTTATCATTTTCTCGCTATTTTCTGTTTCTAACAAATTCCATCCTCGTGTTCCAACTATTATCTTATCTTCAATGAAATAGCTATTATTATGCAAAAAATCGATTGTATTAAATTTATTTTCTTTTAAATAATTTTTCATATTGGTAATCGTTGTCCACCAATAATCATGGTTGCCTTTTAGCAAAATCTTTTTACCTGGCAGTTCATCTAAATATTTAAAATCATCATATGCTTCTTCTAAATATGTTGCCCATGAAAAATCCCCAAGCAGTATAACATAATCGTTTTCTTTCACTTTTTCTAGCCAATTTTTTTTTATTTTTTGTTCATGTTCCTTCCAATTTTCCCCAAAAATACTCATTGGCTTATCCTTCGCTAAAGATAAGTGTAAATCTCCTATGGCATATATTGACATTTTTTCCCCCTATATTTTCAAGTTTGGTATTGCATTTAAATACATATCTGATACTTTGCCTGCCATAAAGTTATAATATCCTGCTGATGCAATCATTGCCGCATTATCTGTGCAAAGTATCATTTCTGGATAATAAATTTCATATCCTTTGGCTTGTAATTTCAAAAACTCTTGTCTTATGTATGAGTTAGCTGATACCCCCCCTGCCAAGGCTATTTTGTTTATATTTAACTTTTTGGCCGCTTCAATTGTATTTTCTAACAATATTTCAGTTACATCTTTTTCAAAACTTGCACATAGATTTGCTTTATTTATGTCAGGGTTTTTGTGATGTAAGTTTATTATTGCAGTTTTTATTCCACTAAAGCTAAAGTCCAAGCCTTCCATATGTGGCTTTGGAAGCTCAATATTTGCAACTCCTTCTTTAGCTAATTTATCTACTTTAGGACCACCTGGATATCCTAGTCCTATTACTCTTGCTACTTTGTCAAACGCTTCTCCTATCGCATCATCTCTGGTTTTTCCTAAAATTTCAAATTCATTGTAGTTTTTTATATGTACTAAGTGAGTATGTCCTCCTGAAACTATTAAACATAAAAAAGGTGGTGTCAAATTTTTATGCGTTATATAATTGGCCGCTATATGTCCTTCTATATGGTTTGTTCCAATTAATGGTTTATTTAATGCATAACTTAAAGCCTTTGCATAAGATACACCTACTAAAAGTGCTCCAACTAATCCTGGTCCACATGTACAAGCAATTATGTCTATATCTTCAAATGTTATTTTTGCTTCTTCCAACGCTTGTTTTGTAACTCCAGAAATAGCTTCAATATGATTTCTTGAAGCTATTTCTGGAACAACTCCTCCATATTTTTCATGTATTTTTATTTGTGAATTTATAACATTGGAAAGAACTTCTCTGCCATTTTTCACAACGGCAACAGAAGTTTCGTCACAACTTGATTCAATTCCCAATGTAATTATGTTTTCTTTCACGCTCATCATTCCTTCCTTAGACCATTTACATCCACAACAGGATTAAGTTTATTTATTATATTATTTTAAACATTTTCGCCATTATGTATGTTAAACCTCTATAAGCTTCATTTATAAGTGGTGATATTATTGTACCTGCAAGTCCTGTAACCCATATAGCTACAAATATAATATAAAATATTTGCTCACGGCTTTCAAACCATTCTCTTGCTTTATACGGTAAGAAATTACTCAATATTTTTGAGCCATCCAGTGGTGGTAGTGGTATAAGATTAAATATTCCCAAACCCAAATTTACTATTACGCAATTTTCTATAATACCTACTGTTATCATTCCTATCTGTAGATTATAGAATCCATTGAAAAATTTTATAATGCTAAGATTTATTATTGTAAATAAAATTGCAAGTATAAAATTCATTATTGGTCCTGCCGCTGCAACAATTGCTTCTGCTTTTTTCATTGGCATATCTCTGTTAAAATTTCTTGGATTTATTTGTACAGGTTTTCCCCATCCAAATCCAGCAAAAATCAAAAGAATAAATCCTATTGGGTCTATGTGTGATAATGGATTTAAATTTAGTCCTTGGTGTCTCGTCCCCCAGTTTGTCTGCCGCATAAGCATGTGCAAATTCATGAAATGTAATTGCTATAAGCACAGCCGGCAACGATATTAATAATCCTATTAACATATTTACATCTGTAAAGTATGGCATTAATCCTCTTATAATTATAATTGCCATTATTATATATAAAAATCTTTTATCAAAAGTAAACATTTTTCCTCCTTAAAAAATAAATTGTAGCATGCTAATTATAACATACTACAGTATTGTTTTTCAACCTTGTTTTTAAGCAAACCTTTTCATTATCCTTAATGTATTTAGTATTGTTAATAATGTTAATCCAGTATCTGCAAATACTGCAAGCCACATATTGGCAAATCCTAAAACGCTTAACAATAAAATAATTATTTTCATTGAAATAGAAAAGACCAAATTTTGCCTTATTATATTTTTTGTATATTTTGATATTTGTATTGCTACTGGGATTTTTTTTAAATCATCTGACATTAGTACAATATCGCTAGCTTCAATTGCAGAATCTGTTCCAACTCCTCCCATAGAAATTCCTATGTCTGCTCTTTTTAAAACTGGTGCATCATTTATTCCATCTCCAACGAATATTGTAAGTTCATTTTTGCTTGAAACTTTTTCAAACTCTTCAAACTTATCTGTTGGCAACATTTCATATTTAATCTCATCTATGTTCAATTTCTTTCCTATGTTCAGTGCTGTTTCTTTCTTATCGCCTGTAAACATGAAAGTTTTTATTTTTTGTTTTTTTATAATATCATTTTCTTTCATTTTTATCAATATTTTATGTTGATAAAATCAATTTTTATAGTTGTCGCTCTTCAGTAGAATTTATTTGTCCTACTTCACTTTCAGTCGAAAATCCTCCATTTTTATATAAATAGCGAACTATTACATCTTACATTTTGACAATATATATCATCTTTTCGTTTATTATGACACAGATTCACCAGAAATGTTACATTTTTTTATATATTTTTTATTTTTCAGATTAAAGAGGGCCAGATGTCTAGCCCTCTTTATTAATAATTATTCTATTAAATCAATTGCATTATCTTTTGAAATTCCTTCTAAATTATAATATGTTGATGGGATTTCCCCTATTATTACTCCTTCTGCTAATAATACTTGTGTTGAAATTTCTTCTTGTAGATTATTTATTGGTGTTAATATTACTACATTTGTTTTTAATTCTAGATAAATTCTATGTATTGTCTGATTAATTCCTGCTGCTTTGAATTCGGATTTTAGTTCAGTTTGCACATCTCCTATTCCAAATATAATTATCTCAACTTTTGGACCTCTTCCTGCTAACATTTTACTTCCTGTAAATGTACCCAATCTTATGTACATTTTGGTATTTTCTACTTCATCTAGTTCTTTTTGTATTTTTGTTGATATATCTGCTATCATTTTATTTACTGTTGTAACATTTGCACTTATCATTGTTATATTGCCATTACTATCTTTTGTTATATTTACTAAATCTTCATATTGATATTTTTCCATAACCTTTTTTGATTGTTCATTTGTTATTCTTGTTGCTACTGATTTTGCCATAATAACACTTTGTAAATCAATTATTGGCTCTATTATATTTATAACAGAATTTACAATCATAAAAGCAATTGTTAAAACTATTATTATTTTTAATATCTTTTTTATCTTTTGTTTATCATTGTTGTCTTCATTATTGCCTTTAAAATATTTTATTCTTGGTATTCTTCTACTATATATTTTTTGAATTTTACCTTTATCCATTGTATCTAGGAATAAATAATTGCTGTCCCACTTCTATTTTATCAACATCTTCTATTCCATTAACCTTTGCTATATTATCTACTGTACTTCTAAACTTCTTTGCTATTTTCCATAAACTATCTCCTGGTTTTGCAAAATATATTGTCATACTATATGGATTTGACGTTCTATTTTCTCCTGATTGAATATTTTGAATTACATTTATTTCTAAATTTTTTGAATACTCTACTGTGAAGTTTAAGTCTATTTTTATATCTATACTTTCATCTGGCATTATTATAAAATCTTGCATTCCAACCTCTATTGCTGTATTTACATTTGTTGTTGTATTTATGCCTGTTGTCTCCATGTTAAAATTAAATGGTATATTAACTCTCTTTGTATCTATTCCCCCTGTAGCAGATGATGCAAATATAAAATTCAGCATCACTTCCCCTTCATACATAATTCTATCATTCAAAATGTTTTGACTATTTATTATTGGTGTAATCTCTACATCATATAATTTATTGCTTCCAATTTCTTCTATAACTTGTTTTTCTCTTATATTAAATGTTTCTTGCATACATTCTATTTTCTGCATAGCCCTTATTCTTTTTTGCTCAAATGTCAAATCTACCGTTGGACTATATAAATCTTGTATTACTGCTAACTGCTTATTTTCATATGCTTGACAATATACATCTAGCTCTACTTCAACATAAACAGAATGTTCCTCCACATTATTGGGCTTTATTAACACATTTTTTATCTCGTATTTTATGTTACATACACTATCATCATTTATGTCCTTTATATCAATGAATCCCATTATTGGTATTGTTTTTTGCAATGTATTTATTCTATTGTCTTCTGTTAAATAAAGTAGTTTTACTTCCAAGTCTGCTTTTATTAATATTTTATTATAGCTTATCTTGCTTTCCTTGTTTATAATTCTTATATTACTTTTCATTATCTCTGCTAAGTTATCTATATTATCTATCGAAAGTGTATCTTTTGCGTAAATTTTTGTATTGCCTTCTCCCATTAGCGTATTTATATTTATATTATCATTCAATGTTTGAACATCTTTTAAATCTTCTATTCCATTTACTATATCTACATTTTCGCTATTAAGTATTTTTGTCTCTGTTTCTATAATTGCTTTTATATTAACTTTTCTGCCATTTAAAACTTTGCATTCTATTTCTTTTAGAGTAAATGTATTTTCAATTTTCATATTGTTTTTTGCTTTTTCCATATTTATTGTTTGTGTAAAGTCTAAATTTGTGTTAATGCTTCTTATATTATTTGTTTCACTATCTGCTAAATACATTATATATGTATTTATTGTTCCATCAATTTTTATTTTTCCATTCTGTATTTCTTTTTTATATATGCAAATTGTGCCACTTGTACTTATTGTACTTAGTATATCAGGTTTAATATCGGGAATAATTGCATCCCCTTCTATTATAAAATTATCTTTTCTTTGTTCTATTATTTGATTTATGCATATATTATCTCTTGTAGTCTCTATTGTCATATTTAATCACATTCCTTTCTAATATAATCTAGCCATATTGCTTTTAGTTATATATATTTATGGACAATAAAAAAAATTCCTATTTCTAGGAATTTTTTAATTTTTATATTATGCTGGTTGTACATTAATGTTGTCTAATTGTACTTTTCTGCCTCTTTTACTTTTTTCTTTTTGATATGGAGGTATTAATGGACTATATCCTACTCCATCAAATACTTCTACTTCTACAGTTCTTGTTAATATATCTGTATAACTGTATGTTACATTTCTATCATCTTCCTCATATTTTATTACAAAAATATTAGGATATGTTTTTTCTATTGTAGCCTCCTTTTCAAATGATTTAGTTCTTCCTAATGAACCTTTTACAATTATCTTTTGTCCTATTTTTTCTGTAATGTCTGTCTTTAAGTCTAAGATTTCATTTTTGTAAATCATTTAATCACCTACTCCCTTCGGATATTCGAATTATATCACAGGGAATAACCTGTGTCAAAAAAGGATTTTACGTGTCGAATTCCGCTTTTAGTTGATTTTCCAACGTTTTTTCATATTGTTACTTTAATGTTACATTTTTATTACATTTATATTACAATTCTATGTTGTCAGTGTTTTCTTCTTTCCTCTTGCCCCAATTCCATTAATACCTTTCTTTCCATCTCGTAGTTCATCTTCTATATCTTTTATTGTTAAAAAATTTTTTTCATCTGTAATTGCTATCTTTTCCGCAACAATAAGTGGATCTATAAAATCTATTAAAATTCTCGCTGGTGATGATGCAAAATTAGCCCCTGCCAGTATAAGTCCTTCATAATAGCTTTGACATGCTCCAGCAAAAATAACTAGGTCTTTTTGTAATGCTTTGTATGTCCTTGCTTGCTCTACACATTCTATAAAATAAGCAGAATTCCTGTAATTGCGTATATCATTGTACTTGGTTCCCTTTTTTATCATTCCGTCATGTCCTGTTATTACAAGTATGTCTGGTTTATACCTTGCAATCAATTCAACAACTACTATTGGTTGTCTATTTTCTGGAACATTTTTCACTATTGCCTTTAATCCAATTTTCTTATAATAATTATTTGCTTTTATACTATATTTTTTGTCACCATCTAAATGCAATATTCTACCTGTATATATTATTTCTTTTTCTCTATTTTCTTTATTGTTTCCATATATTTGTATACATCTTTGTATTCTTTCTTGAAATCGTTTTTCCAGATTTTCTTCATAATTTTGTATTAGTTCTTTAGATAATATCTCTAAATCCTCTACCGGACTATCAGCCTTTATTCTGATAGTCAATCCTTTTAATATGGCTATTTCTTTTTTATTTAAATTAATTATATCTTCAACTATAAAAAATATATCTTTTCCATAAGATATACGCCCTACTATATCACCTTTTTTTATTTTTCGCATACTATTCACTCCATAAATACTTTACTTTGTAATATAATATGTCGAATTTTGTAATCTGTGCTAGTAATAAAATGGGGTCCCTAATTGTGCTAATTGACTAATATTATTGTTATATGCTATTATATTCATTATAGGAGGTTTTTTAATGGAGAATGTTATTTTAAATTGCCAAAATTTATATAAACATTTTGGTAAAAAGGAGATTTTAAAGGGTATTTCTTTTGAAATTTGTTCTGGAGATATTCTTGGTTTTATTGGTCCTAATGGTTCTGGTAAAACTACTACTATTAAATTAATTTTGGGATTGCAAAGTATTGATAATGGCTCTGTAGAAATTAACGGATTTAATGTTGTAAAAAATTTTGAAAAGGCTATTGAAAAGGTTGGAGCTATTGTTGAAAATCCGGATTTATATATGTATCTTTCTGGATATGATAATCTAAAATTGGTTGCCAATTTATATAAAGGAATTGATTCTAAACGTATAGATGAAGTAATAAAATTAGTAGGTTTGGAAAATAGAATTAATGATAAAGTTTCTAAATATTCACTTGGCATGAGGCAAAGGTTAGGTCTAGCTCAAGCTATTCTTCATAAACCTAATTTACTAATTTTAGATGAACCTACTAATGGTTTAGACCCTGAAGGTATCAAAGATTTAAGAGAGCTTTTAGTCAAACTTGCTACTACAGAACATATGGGCATTTTAATTTCTAGCCATAATTTGGCAGAACTTGAGAGTTTTTGTACTAAAGTATGTATTATTAAGAATGGCGTAATTATTGAAAGCAGTGAGATTGACGTTGTTAAAAGCAAATGTTCTGATAGTTATTATATTTTCGATGTTGATGATAGTAAAAAAGCGCAACAATTACTGGGCGAAAATGCTTTGCTTATTAATCAAAACGAGGTAAAAGTATTGGTAGAAAGAAACAATGTACCAAATTTAGTTAAAAAAATAGTTGATAATAATATTAAAATTTATTCTGTCAAAAAAGATAATATTTCTTTAGAAGATGCATTTTTGAAAAAGACTGGGGGTAATGT
>OHEP01001468.1_pt1 | contig 12072 bp, 11 predicted proteins | sample 1567271 | NCBI WGS metagenome assembly OHEP01 (sample SAMEA3879577, study PRJEB24766) | human gut metagenome | biome: human-associated habitat; feature: feces | place: USA | collected 1985/1987
CATAAATATAAAAATTTTTGCCTCATAACAGAAATCCTTTTTCTGTAAACATAATAGCAAATTTTTCCGGAAATATCAAATATTCAATAAAATCAAGCTTTTTTAAAATATCTTGCCAAATATTTTCCGGTATAAGAATCTTTACATTTTGAAACTTCTTTAGGTGTACCTTGCGCAATAACCCTTCCGCCGTCAATACCGCCTTCAGGTCCTAAATCTATAATATAATCAGCAATCTTGATTAAATCAAGGTTGTGCTCAATCATAAGAATAGTATTGCCTTGATCGGCAAGAGCGTGAAGAATTTTTGCAAGCTTATCCAAATCAGCCCAGTGAAGTCCGACAGAAGGTTCATCAAGCAAATATAAAGTTTTACCGGTTGAACGTTTGTTTAACTCTGAAGCAAGTTTGATTCGTTGAGCTTCACCGCCGGATAAGGTTGTAGCGCTCTGCCCGAGTTTCATATAATCAAGCCCGACATCATTTAACGTTTGCAGCTTGTTTTTAATTGACGGAATACTGTCAAAAAATTCCAAAGCTTCTTTTACACTCATATCAAGTACATCTGATATGGTTTTACCTTTGTATTTAACCTCAAGAGTTTCTCGGTTATAGCGTTTACCCTTACAAACATCACATTTAACATAAACATCAGATAGGAAGTTCATTTCAATCTTAACAAGTCCGTCACCCTTGCAGGCTTCACAGCGTCCGCCTTTTACATTAAAGCTAAACCTGCCGGGTTTATAGCCTCTGACTTTTGCCTCATTTGTTCTTGAATAAAGCTCACGAATCGGAGTAAAAACATCTGTATAAGTTGCAGGGTTTGACCTTGGGGTTCTGCCGATTGGAGATTGGTCAATATCAATAACTTTATCAATATTTTCAAACCCTAAAATTTCATCTACCCCTTGCGGTTTTGGCTTATTTTTACGAAGCTTGTGCGCTGCGTATTCAAACAGCAAATCCTGCATTAATGTTGATTTACCTGAACCTGAAACCCCGGTTAGTACAACAATTTTACCCAACGGAATATCAACATCAACATTTTTCAAATTATTCAAATGAGCATTTCTGATTTGCAAGAAATTTCCGTTGCCTTCTCTGATTTTTTCAGGAATAGGAATAAACTTTTCTCCGCTGAGGTATTTACCCGTGACAGAAGATTTCGCCGCAACAATATCATCAACAGACCCTTGAGCAATAATCTTACCGCCTGCAATACCGGCGCAAGGACCGATATCAACAATATAATCTGCACTTCTTATTGTATCCTCATCGTGTTCAACAACGATCAAAGTATTCCCAAGATTACGTAATTTGAACAGAGTTTTTATAAGCATATCGTTATCACGCTGATGTAAACCTATAGAAGGCTCATCAAGAACATATAACACTCCGCTCAATCCGCTGCCGATTTGAGAGGCAAGTCTGATTCTTTGAGATTCCCCGCCGGACAAAGTTCCTGCCATACGGGCAAGATCAAGGTAATGCAGCCCGACATCACTCAAGAACTTCAAACGGGCACGAATTTCATCAAGAATTTGTTTGGCTATTTTAAGCTGATACTCGGTCAATTCAAGATATAAATCAGTAATAAACTGTAATTCATCATTAACTGACATCTTTGTAAATTCGTAAATATTTTTATCTCTAATTTTAACAGCAAGAGGAAAAGGCTTCAATCTGGCACCACCACAGGCAGGACAAGGTTTTGCAACCATAAACTTTTCAATTTCTTCTCTCCAGTAGTCTCCGGAAGCATCATTATACCGTTTTTCAAGATATGGAATAACCCCGACAAACGGCTGAATATTTGTTTGATAACGGCTTGTACCAAACTGTTTAACCCTGATTTTTATAGCCTCGTCAGAACCGTAGAGAATAATATTACGATCTTTTTCAGACAAGTCTTCAAACGGGGTATCCATATTGATATCATAAGCCTGGCAGACAGAGCCTAATAAATCGTTATAATAAGTAGAAGCACTACGGGTAGCCCACGCATAAATCGCACCGTCATTCAATGATTTTGTCCTATCTGGCACAACCAAATCCGGATCAACAATAAAATCAGCCCCTAATCCTGAACAGCGTTCACAAGCACCGTACGGAGCGTTAAATGAAAATATTCGAGGGGTTAACTCTTCAAAACTTATATTACAATCAGGACATGCAAGTTTTTCACTGAACACGACTTCTTTATCACCAACCACATCAACAATCACGATACCGTCAGCTTTTTTTAAAGCAATTTGAACACTATCGGCAATCCTTGACACCGCAGAATCTTTTACAACAATTCTATCAACTACAACACTGATATCGTGCTTTTTAGTTTTAGCAAGTTCAATTTCATCTTCATCAAGATTAAAAACATCTCCGTCAACTTTAACTCTTACAAAACCTTCTTGACGTAATTCTTCAAAAGTTGAGGAATACTCGCCTTTTTTACCTCGCACAATAGGTGCTAAAATTTGAATTTTTACCCCATCTCCAAAAGCAATGATTTTATTAACAATTTCATCAATAGTCTGCGGCTTAATTTTCTTACCGCAAACAGGACAATAAGGAGTACCGACACGAGCGTATAACAACCTTAAATAGTCATAAATTTCAGTAATAGTACCGACTGTAGAGCGAGGATTATTACTTTTTGATTTTTGATCAATAGAAATTGCAGGAGACAGCCCATCAATATATTCAACATTAGGCTTGTCCAGCTGACCTAAAAACTGCCTTGCATAAGTTGACAAACTTTCAACATAACGTCTTTGCCCCTCTGCAAAAATTGTATCAAATGCCAAAGAACTTTTCCCGGAGCCCGAAACTCCAGTAAACACAATAAGCTCATTTTTGGGGATTTCTAAAGATACATTTTTTAAATTATGCTCTTTTGCTCCTACGATTTTAATCATATCTGCCATACCAATATTATTATACGAGGATAGATATTTTTCAAATAATAAAATAGTAACTTTACAATAATAAAAAAAAATGTTATAATGACTACATTACGAGCCGATTGTTAAATAAAAACAGATATTTCCTTGAAGAAAGGAAAATTTGTTATGGGAAAAAAATCAAAATACCCTAAATACTCAGCAGGAACAGTTGAGATCAATGGTAACACAGTAGCTTCAACTACAAAAAAAGATAAAAACACAATAAGCAGTTCATATAATATGAACGATACCGAAAAATCTATTTACGAAGGGATACAAAATAACTTATCAAATTCTCTTCAAAATTTATTTTCGATTTCTGATGAAAAGCAAAAACAATGGAATGAAGAACTTGATGCATACAAAAGAAACGGTATTGCAGAGATTAATGATATCTATACACCAATGGAAACATCGCTAAAAAATGATATCGCATCAAGATTTGGAAATTTTGATAATTCCATATTTATGGACAATCTAAGCAATATTACTGATAACAAAGCAAAAGCAGTAGCCAACCTTAGTGATTCACTATTGATGAAGCAAGATGAATTATATTCTACAGAACTTACAAACAGACTGAATTATATATCTCTTTTAAACAGCTTAAACACATCAATGAATAATAACATCCTAAATTATATGCAAATGGGACTTACTAATGCCGAATCCGGGAATAATTATAATGATCGTGCATATCAAGCTTCGCTGCAGCAACAGCAAGCTTTTGCAAACACTCTTAACTCTGTCGCAAACATCGGTAAAACCGCATTATCATTTGCAAACCCAATAATGGCAGCTAAAGGAAATTCAATAAACAACAACCTAAATTCAAAAATAGATAACGGAACAAGATACTGTTAGAGCAAGACTCTCCGGGGAGTGTGAATATTTCACCCTCTCCGGGGTTTTATACAAGACCGTACAAAATAGAATTGTAACAAAATATTAAATTCAAATAAAATGCAAGCAATTATATAATTGGTATATACTTTATATATACAGATAATTAATATAAGGATTATTGTATGGTTAACCCGTTATTTGGCAAATCTGCAAACGTACGAATTGCACATAACACCTATATGCCGCAACACGTGAAAGTGCGGCAGCAAATGGTACCGCAAAGAGGTATCTTTGATAACGGGCACTGCTGCGGTGGTAATACAAATATCACAGTCAATAACGGACCTACAGGATTCTGGGGATTTATGTCCGGAATGATGGGCGGCTTATTCGGCGGCGGTATGATGGGCAACATGTTCGGCGGCAATTTATTTGGTATGAATATGGGCATGGGAATGAGTCCTTATGGCGCACTTAATAATGCTCAAATGCAGCCTCAAGCTAACCAGCCGCAAGACAAACTTGCTCAATTAAAAACACTTTATCCTAATCATAATATTGTATCTGACGGCAATGGCAAATATTCGGCTACTGATAAAGACGGAAACCTTATTGGACAAGGTTTAAGCTATGAAGATATGTGCAAAGCTCTTGCTAAACAGCCGGAACCTAAAAAAACAGATACTAACAACGACGCAGGTGGCGCAGGTGGCGCAGGTGGCGCAGGTGGCACAGGCAAACCTAAAGTTCAAGCCCATGCAGACCGCAGTCCAAACGGTTGGTATAGAGCTGCAAATGACGGTAGCGCCGGAATAAAAGGTTTGACAGTTGAAACAATGCAAGAGTTCGAAAAAGGTAAAATTGTCGAAAACGGTAAAACCAGAAATAAAACAGGTGCCGAATTTGTATTAGGCAAAATTCTTGATACAAAGATGCTGGATACTATTTCACCACAAACTAAGGCGGACTTATTAAAACAAATTATCAGAAAAAACCCTAGTGTATTCAACCCAGACGGAAGCGTTAAAGACGGTGCAGATATCAGTAAACTTGATGTACCATCTGTAAAATGGATCAATTCAAACTACAATAAAACCGCCAATGTTGGTGAAAAGAATTCACGTGCCGACAGGGGCGAACAAAAGCTGGTAACAGGAAACAACGGTTATTATGCAACAAAAGATAAATCTGGTAAAATAAGATACTATAATCCGCAGCATATGGAAATTACCGAAGGTTCATTTAAAGATCACTGCCCAACAATTCATAAGAATATCAAAAACAGTCAAGCTGCAGCTGCAAATAAAGCCAACAAAAGCCAAGCATACACTGCTCAGTTCGAAATGGTTGGCGGCAGCAACGGTACGGTAACATTCACTGACTCTATGGGCAAATCCCATACTTACAGAGCCAGTGCACATGTGGGACCAGATTCAAATCCAAAAATCATCAAAAATAAAATTGCGGCACAAATAAAAGCTGAAGGCTTTACTAACGTTACAATAAAATAAATGTTAAAAACCGGAGATAATATCTCCGGTTTTTCGTATTTTAAAATAAATTTTTACACCTTCAATATGAGCTTTTAAAGATATTTCAAACACATTCCGACACTTGTAAAAAGAAAGGAAGAGTATTATGGCAAGAATTATTGAAGGTCAAAGAAGAATTATAGAATTGACAACAGATGATGTTTTAAACATTGTCAGAGAATATCAGCGATTAACTCACAAAAGCTGCTGTTATGAACACACGCGGGAAATCCTAAGTCAAAACACATTATTTGTACCGGAGGATATGTAGAACAATTCGGCCCCTCGCCTGTTTATGGAAGAGAACTTACATTAGCGGTAAATCAATATTCCCTCGCCCGTAAACGGGCGAGGTGTGAGGTGAGGGGTGCCCTCTTAATAATTGTAAAAGATATCCAAAATCAACTTTAAATAGAAAAATTTTCATAGTATCATCAGATTAAAAGGATTTATACTATGCAATTTATTGATAAAGCTAAAATAAAGATTTCATCAGGCAAAGGCGGAAACGGAGTTGTTGCCTGGCGTCGGGAAAAATTCGTCGACAAAGGCGGACCGGCAGGCGGTGACGGCGGCAGAGGCGGAAGCGTTTATTTAGTTGCAGATGAAGGGTTATCAACACTTTTAGATTTCACATACCGATCAATTTTCAAAGCAGACAATGGCGAAAACGGTTTCAAAAAAAGTATGCACGGTAAAAGTGCTAAAGATTTATATATAAAAGTTCCAGCCGGAACAATTGTTAAAGATTTAAAAAGCGGCAATATAATTGCGGATTTAACAGAACATGAACAAACAGTCTTAATTGCAAAAGGCGGCAGAGGCGGCAGAGGCAACATACATTTCTGCACTCCGCAAAACAGAGCCCCTCAATACTGCGAGCCGGGTGAACCCGGAATTGAAAGAGAATTGCAGCTTGAACTAAAACTACTGGCTGATGTAGGGTTATTAGGACTGCCAAATGCAGGAAAATCAACTTTTATAAGCAGAGTTTCCGCAGCTAAACCAAAAATTGCAGATTATCCGTTCACAACAATTGTTCCAAACCTTGGAGTTGTCAAAAAATCCACAGAAGGCGGATACGTAATCGCGGATATTCCGGGATTAATTGAAGGAGCATCAGAGGGAATAGGACTTGGGCACGACTTTTTACGCCACGTTGAAAGATGCAGATTTTTACTGCACATAGTTGACGGTACAGAAGAAAATCCTATTCAAAATTACAAAATCATCAATGATGAACTTGCAAAATATTCAGAAAAATTGGCTAAACTATTCCAAATAGTTGCTATTAATAAAATTGATTCTGTTGAACCTGATAGACTAAAAAAACTACAACAAGAGTTTGAATCATTAGGGGTAAAACCATATCTGATTTCAGCGGTAACCGGTGAAAATCTGGAAAGCTTAAAACACGAGCTTGAGAACAAAGTTAACTCAATCGAAAAACCGGAATCCGAGGTTAATGTGGAAGAAGATCCTGATGCGACAAACAATGATGATGGTTTCTGGCAGGTTAATAAGCTTAACAAAAACACCTATATCGTCACAGGCGGCAGAATTATAAGAATTTCTCAAGTTACAGATTCCAGAAATACTGAACAAATTATCAGATTCCAAAATATTATGATAAGTATGGGGATAATGGATGAGATTAAGCGTTTAGGTGTTCAAAACGGCGACACAATAATTGTCGGCAAACTTGAACTCGAATACTGGGACGATGAAGTTTATAAGTAATATTTACAAAACTTGCCTTAGTTGCAAGTTTGTCCAATAAGTGCTAGAATTAAAGTGTACAGAAGATATGAGGGTATAAATTATGGCAAGATTAATCAGACCGACTTGGGCTGTAAGATGTGTACAATCAGGCTGCAAATGCTTATTTGAAGTTGCAAAAGTAGAAGACGGCAAACAACAGGAAGTTGTATGTCCTAATTGCGGAGAACATTATGTTTATCCGATTTATGATGAAGAAGACGAACAAAAATAAAAATGTTTTTTAACAATACAGATAAAAGATACAACCAATTCAGTGCATATTTGAAAAACAAATTCGGAGCAAAAGTTTATAAAATAACTCTAGATGCAGGTTTTTCATGTCCAAACAGGGACGGCAAAATATCTACCGGTGGTTGTATTTTTTGTGATGAGGGCGGAAGTTTTTCCCAAGCTCATTCTAACCTTTTACCTATTGAAGAACAAGTTAAAATTGGAGCTGAAACTCTTCATAACCGCTTTAAGGCAGAAAAATTCATGTCATATTTTCAGGCTTACACAAACACTTATAAACCTGTAAACGAACTTGAAACAATTTACAAATCAGCCCTAAACCACCCTGATATAGTCGGACTGTCAATCGGAACACGCCCGGATTGCGTCGAAGATGATAAACTCAATTTAATATCAGATATTGCCCAAGACTATTACACTTGGGTTGAATACGGTCTGCAGTCAATACATGACAAAACTTTACTAAAAATAAACCGAGGACACGATTTTGAATGTTTCCTAAAAGCCTATGAAAAGACTAAAGAAAAAGGGATAAATGTATGTGTGCATGTAATTTTTGGATTGTGGGAAACCAGAGATGAAATATTACAAACAGCCCAAAAACTTGCAGAATTAGGAGTTGACGGGGTCAAAATCCACATGCTCTGCGCACTGAAAGATACAAAACTTTCAAGACTTTATGAAAACAAAGAAATTGATTTTATGAGTGAAGAGGAATACGTAAACTTAGTTTGCGATTTTCTTGAAATCTTGCCCCCGACAACAACAATACACAGACTTGCAGGAAACGGATTAAAGAAAAATTTAATTGCTCCGCGCTGGCTTGGCGCAAAGCTAGACTGCCTTAACAAAATTGATAAAGAATTTATAAAAAGAAATACTTTTCAGGGTGCCAAACACTTTACAAACTTACACTAATGTGTAATAATGTGTTTGTTAGAATGTAAAATTTTGTTAATGGATCTCAAAGAAATAGCAAAAAAAAATTTTCAGCTGTATTATACGAGCAGAAATTATATAATTAGAAGGTAGTGGGGAATTAGTATGTTAACAATTCAACCAAAAGTCGTAAATCTTTATCCAAAAATGAACCAAACATCATTCAAAGGCGGAGAAGCTGCTGCATTAGATATTGACAATGATGAAGCATTATTTGAGAAAAAGACTCAATATTACAAACATCAAATCAATGAATTTGATAAATCTTTAAATGATAAATACACACCTTCTTCATTTAAAAAAGTTATAAAAATCTTCAAAGTTGTTTCTGAAGCATTACTTGAAGGTTGGGCTGTAGCATGGGGCGCTAGCAAGGGCTCTAAAATAATCAAATCTACAGTCGTTAAAGAGATGAACAGCAAAACAGCAAAAGGCTTGGAAGAAGTTCTTACCCCATTTGGTAAAAAACTCAAAAAAGCCGGTTTAGGTATTGGAACAGCTATTAAAAATGGTTTCCAAGCAATTAAAACATCAAAATTTGTTACTAGTGCCGGTGAAAAATTACACAACCTTGCCGAAAGAATGAATAAAAACAGCATCGGTAAATATGTTGTAAAAGGTTTTGAATATATTGGCAAAGCTTTCAAATTTGCTGCAGACCTGGTTACAGCAGGCTATAAACGAGCAGCCCAACTATTTGAAGGTAAAACAGCAAGCCAAATTTACGATAAAGCAACAAAAGCAACATCAACAACATTAGGGGTTGGAGCCGGTGCAGCCGGAGCGTACAACGCTGCAACAGGTAAAGAAAAGGTTCAAGAGAACAAAGCTGCTTCTATTAATGATGAAGTAGATGAAACTATTGTTGATGATGTTAATGATGAATTTGAAAAAGACCTTAAAAAAGGACTTGATATGATTGAGGACGGTGAATAATTATGGCAGGAATTGAAGCTGTAAATTTATCAAAATTAAATACCGTTCACTCAAACCTAACTCCGGAAGAAAGAAAAAAACGCCAAGAAAATGTAGCAACCGGTGTCGGTGGTGCTGCAGGTCTTACGGCATCTGCGACAAAAATGGCTAGTAAAAGAGGACTGCAAGCTCAAGCTGTAGAACCTACATTACAGCATATGATGCAGACTGTTCAAAACACAACAAATGCGGTTAACAAAAATCAAAGAGCAGCCAGAGGACTTTGGGCTCAGTATAAAGCTAACATACAAATATATACACAAGATCTTCTAAAAAGATTAAAATCATTAAAAAATTCCAAAGTTTTAGGTCCGATAATAAACAGCCCGATTACAGAAAAAGCGGCAAAGTTTGGCGGCGGTGCTTTAGCCTTTTTCGTACTTGTCACAGGTGTTAATAAAGCTGTTAAAACAGGGGCATTAGCTTTTGATGATCTAAAAAATCAATACCACGAATATAATGCGTAATAAAAATTTGAGAAATACAAAAAATCGTGCTAAACTAAGTTTATGCACGATTTTTTATTAAAAGAACTTTCTAATACAGATATAGAACAAGAGCTGGCAATTATTGGCTTTGATAAAACTTATACAAATAAAGCCTGCCAAAAATTTGAATATAAGAATTTCAAAATATACAATATAACAATCGCACAGGCAAACATATTAAAACAAACCGCACTTTCTGTGGGCGCGGATTGCGGAATCCATAGAGAAGTAATCACCGGAAAAATCGAAAACTCTGCCTGCATCTTGGGAGGCAGTATTTCTCAATTAAAAAAAATATCCCAAAAGCTGCAACTTCAACCGTTTGGATTAAAAGCTTTAGGGAAAACAATAGAAGAAAAAATTCAAAAAGAAATCCCTCAAAAGACAAAAATTATGGGGATTTTAAATATTACAACAAACTCTTTTTCTGATGGCGGAGAATTTTATAATTATGAAGACTCAATAAAGCAACTGCACAAACTTATTGAAGAAGGTGCTGATGTTATTGACATAGGTGCTGAATCCACAAAACCTTATTCTACAGCAGTTTCTACAGAAGAGCAGCTAAAAAAACTGTCACCGGTATTAAGCTATATTCAAAAAAATAATATAAATATACCGATAAGTATTGACACAAGATGTGCTAAAACCGCACAGCAATGCATTGACCTCGGCGCTAATATTATAAATGATGTTTCCGGCTTTGATTATGATCCTGAAATGGTTAATATTATAGCTCAAAACCCAAGTATTAAAGTTATAATTCAGCATTCTCAAGGAACCCCTGAAAATATGCAGAATGCCCCAAGCTATGAAAATTTGATGGATGAAATTTATATAAACCTAAAAAACAAAGTTGATTTTGCACTATCAAAAGGTATTAAACAAGAAAATATAATAATTGACCCGGGAATCGGTTTTGGCAAAACAAAAGCTCACAATATTGAAATAATTAACAGATGGCAGGAATTAAAAACTATAGGCTGCCCTGTATTACTGGGATTATCGAGAAAAAGTCTGCTTGAAATGCCCAAAGCACCTAATAATGAAAAAGATATGTACACACTTGCACTAAATGCCGAACTTATAAGAAAACATATTGAATATATAAGGGTTCACAACGTAAAAATCCACAAGAATTTCCAAAACATTATTTTTTAGAACCCCGCAAAAGGCCACAATCAGCCGGAGTATTTTAATTAAATCACAAGTATAATTTATTTATTCATAAAAATTTTAAAAACTGTCTTTATGAATCTTACAACAGGTAAAATTATACTAATCATACTATTGGTAATATTTCTTGGCTTGATATCAGCAAATTACTTTAATCACACATATATTAAGGCAGAGTTTAATAAAATGGATCCAATGCCGTCAAAAATGGGGGTTTATTATAAAGGTTATAAACTTGGAACCACTACAAAATTAAAAATATCAAAAGATTTTAAAACAACATTTTTATACATTACACTTAATCAAAGAGGGTTGCAGCTACCTAAAAACATTACAGTAAAAATAAAAAGCTTTGACAAGGATTCAAAATACGTAGATATTCAATATCCACGTTCTCCAATGCTAAGATACATTCGCTCCGGCGATATCATAAAAGGGGACTCCGGATTTAGTATAAGTGGGATTTCTGATATTAACCAGGCACACCTTGATGATTTATCAGAAAAAGGAAGCGACCTGTTAAGCTCAGCAACAAAAACAACCGATTCATTAACTGAACTTTTTGAATTAGTTACAGATATTCTAACAGAAAACAGAGAAAATATATTTAGTTCAACAAGTTCTCTGAAAAATAGCATGGCAAATTTAGAAAATACAACCTCAAATCTCAAAGATTTAACAAATAAAGTCAACAATGAAATAACCGGACAAACAATTAGAAACAGTGCCGCAAATATTGAAAAAACAACCCTGAACCTTGCAGATTCATCTAAGGATTTTATTTCAATATCAGGAAACTTCAATAAATCAAGCTCGGATTTTTCGGTTTTAGTGCCTAAATTAAGCGTTCTGATAGATGCGGTTCAGCTTGTAGTTTGTAATGTAAATGAAATTGTTGTAGGGGTGAAAAAGACACTCCAAAAGCGTCTTGGCGGAGCCAGAATAATTTTTGGCAAACCAATCAGCCGTTAGGCAATTTCAGCCGATTTGACAGATAAATATAGCACAACAAGATTCTACAAAGCACAGAACTCTTACAGTTCTTTCATAACCTCAAGCATACACTCTTTTGCAACATCAGTTACAAAATTCATATCTTCAGGCTCAATAATTAATGGCGGGTTAAAGTAGACGACATCACCCAACGGACGAAGCAGC